>Ga0209936_1000354_pt1 | contig 28667 bp, 22 predicted proteins | sample SalPonR1_A_D1_MG_FD_185694 | JGI IMG/M metagenome (GOLD analysis project Ga0209936, IMG submission 185694) | Salt pond soil microbial communities from South San Francisco under conditions of wetland restoration - Salt Pond MetaG R1_A_D1_MG... ...
TCAAAAGGAGCAACTCTCATTTTATTTTTTTGTCTTTTTTCCTACAGTAATTTTACGCTAACTTAATATGCACAGGCAGCTGCAAATAGACCGAATATGGTTGATTTATTTTGAGTTTTTATACAAAAAAACACCTTCCGATAACTTTAACCGGAGGGTGTTTTGATTTGTTTTTCCAATAAATCCATGCATAAAACCATCCTACACAAATATATCCTCGTCCTTCAAATCAGATATGAACATGTAACCCGGTGCATGGGTTATCATTATATTGGGCTTTGCATTTATAGCAGCATTTTGTGGCGTTACTCCACAAGGCCAAAAAACAGGTATGTCCCCATCTTTGAATTCAACCGAATCACCAAAATCCGGCTTTTCGATATCTTTTATTCCAATAATGGAAGGATCCCCAACATGCACAGGTTCTCCATGCGCAAGAGGATAATGCATGGTTATTCCTATTGCCTCCTCAACTTGCGATTCCGGAATCGGACGCATGCTCACAACCATTGTTCCCTCAAACCTACCCGCAGATTTGCATGGTATTGATGTTATATACATCGGTACATTTCGGTTTTGTTCAATTTGCCTTACTGGAACACCTTGATTTAAAAATGCATTCTCGAACGAAAAACTGCATCCTAGAAGAAATGTAACAAAATCTTTTTGCCAAAGCTCTGAAATAGACTCTTTATATTCCATGAATTTACCGTCTATGAAGACCTTGTATTTTGGAACATCCGTCCTTATGTCTGCTTCATCGGCAATCTTTTTTATCAGGAAATCTCCCATTGGCAATTCTTCCAACACAGGACAGGCCGTAGGATTTTTCTTGGCAAATTCCCTGAAATCGACTGCATAGTCTTCCGGCAAAATAACAACATTGGCCTGTACAAATCCGCCGCAAATACCGCTTGTGTTTCTCTGCAGCATATTTTGCCTAATCTTATTCCGCACTTCAGCAGGTGTCTTATTGCTATGCATATGATAATCCCCCTTATTTTATTTCAACGAACTCACTTCATTGATTTTTACTTCGAAACTTTGACTGTTGATATTTAATTTGAAGTCCTTGTCGTCTTTCAGCCTTTTGTGACTGAAGCCTTCAATCATTTCTAATATTTTTTGTTCTCGCTTTCGAAAAATTTCATGTGCATCCGAAATGTCAATTGCTTCGAATCGAATCGTGTCTCCGGTTTTCAGTTGAGCGACTTTCCACAAATCGGTATTAATTACATGGGCAATTTTGGTATACCCTCCTGTCGTTTGGCAATCTGCCAACATGATAATTGGATTTCCATGGCCGGGAATCTGTACAGCTCCCTTTACAATTCCATCCGAGATAATATCTGCCGACGACTCATGTTCAACCTTCTTTCCTTCCAGTCTATAACCCATTCTGTCAAATTCCTTTGACACTTTATACGGGAAACTAAAGAAATCAGCAATTCCTTTTCTTGTGAAATAATTTTCTTGAGGGCCAAGCAAAACTCGCAAATTGACCGCCTTTTCATATTCTGGTATGTCGCCGGCTGGTATAAATCTACCATTCAAATTTTGATTGTCCTGCTTCTTTTCTTTAACTCTTATCAGGTCATCTTTATTTAAAATGCGGCCTTCAAGCCCACCAAACCTTCCCCTGACATAAGTTGATTTGCTTCCCAAAACAAGCGGCAGGTCAAAGCCTCCAGCAACTGCCAAATAGCTTCTGCATCCTTTTTTAGCTGCTCCAAAAGTCACTCGATCGCCTTTTTTGACAGATACAGACCTCCACATTCCGATTTGATTTTTACCGTTCAGCTTTGGATTCATGTCAGCACCTGTGATGGCAATGAACAAATCTTCGTCAAAAGCATATGTTCCGCCCATAATGGTCATTTCTATCACAGCCTCATTCTGGGCATTTCCAACAAGCAAATTTGCCACTCTGTGGGCAAAGTGATCCATGCTACCTGAAACCGGCATACCGTATTGCTGGTAACCTGTGCGTCCCAAGTCTTGAATCGTTGTATACATTCCAGGATTTATCACTCTAACGGAGGTCATATCAAACACCTCCCCGAGTAATTGATTCAGTTTCACAAATGTAGTTTGCTTCTTTTACTTCTTTTTCTATTTCCCTATATTTCTCTTCATCAATCGCCTGAAACCTTATATAATTTCCAGCTTCGAGCAATATCGGTATTTCTCTATTTATATCAAACAACTTCAATGGGGTTCTTCCAATTATCTGCCAGCCTCCGGGACTGTCAATGGGATAAATTCCCGTCTGCTTCCCTGCTATACCAACCGATCCGGCAATAATTTTAGTGCGTGGCTGTTTTAACCTTGGCGTGGCAATAGAATCACTCATACCTCCAAGATATGGGAAACCAGGAGTGAATCCCAACATATATATGCGGTAGTCGACAGATGAATGGATTTCAATAACTTCTTGATGTCTCAAATTGTTTGCAGAAGCAACATTCGTCAAATCCGGTCCATACTCGCCCCCATAGCATACCGGTATAATGTAAACCCTGGCTTCCGTTTCATTAGAGGAACCTGATTCATTCATGAACTTTTCGATTCCATCTTTTAATTCATCAAAACTGATTAACATTGGATTGTAGCATATTGTAATCGAACGGTATGTGGGTATGCATTCCAAAACACCTTCGATCTGAGCATTTTCAATGGAAGATTTAAGGGCCGCCACATTATTATTGATTTCCTCTGAAATTTCGTTTTTAAACTCGATAGCAATTGCACAATCCCCAACAGGTTTTATCTGAAAATAATTTTCCAATATATTTCACTCCTATTAAAACATAGTCAACAATCTCGGCAACGACATAGCGCCTGCATAGCCAGCGATAAGAACAATTAAATAACCAAATGCGAGCATCCACGTCGGATGTTTGTAGTCGCCAATAATATCCTTTCTTTTTGAAGCTATTAAAACAACCCCAATTGTAAGCGGCAAGATAAGGCCATTAAGAGATCCTGCCAAAATAAGAAGCGCAACAGGTTTGCCAATTATTGTCATTATGAGTGTTGATGCTGCTATGAAAGCTATTATCCACATTTTTTCATTCTTTTGAATCGACTTATTCAAAGTTTTCAAGAAAGAAACTGATGTGTATGCCGCGCCAATAGTCGATGTGATTCCCGCTGCCAAAAGTACAAAACCAAAGAACTTGTATCCAACCACTCCAGCTCCATGTTGGAATGCAGAAGCTGCAGGGTTTGAAGGATCTAGAGTGATTCCCTTTACAACAACGCCCAAAACAGCCAAGAATAAAAGTACTCGCATAATTGCAGCAACGACTACGCCCATTACCGCACTTTTCTTTATTTCATTCAAGTTTTCCTTTCCTGTTATTCCTGCATCTATCAATCTATGGCCTCCCGCAAAGGTAATATAACCCCCAACCGTTCCACCAAGCAATGTGATTGTGGGAAAAACAAGATTTCCAGGATTTTTTGGTGCGAATGTACGAATAAGCGCTTCTCCTACAGGAGGACATGTTGTAAACGCCATGTAACCAACAACCGCAATCATCATCATTCCTAAAACCTTAGTTACTTTATCAATTATAGGTCCTGCATCTTTATTTAAGAAAACCGCCAATCCGAAAGCTCCGGCTATAAGGACACAAATTTTTATATTTAAGCCTGTTAAAACATTTAACCCAAGCGCAGCTCCGCCAATGTTTCCTATATTGAATGCCAGGCCGCCAAGAGCTACGAGAATTGCTACAAAATAACCAAGTCCAGGAAAAACCCTATTGGCGATATCTTGACCTCTCATGCCTGAAACACCTATGATTGTCCAAACATTAAGCTGCGCTCCAATATCCAGTACGATAGAAATGAAAATTACAAATGCAAAACTAGCCGCAAATTGTTGAGTAAAGGCTGCCGTTTGTGTCAAGAAGCCCGGACCTATGGCTGATGTTGCCATTATAAATGCAGCACCCATCAAAGCACTGGCTTTACCCTTTGGCAATTTTACTTTTTTCTTGCTCTCAACTTTTACTTTTTTTTCTGCCATTTAAAACTCCCCCTTGTTATTTGTCAACGATCGCTTTAATGTCAATATTTTCCATTGTCAAGCGTTTTCTGATTTCAGTCACGAATTCCAGAGCCTTCGGGTTGTCTCCATGGACGCATATGGATTCCGCATTTATTTCTATGACCTTTCCCGTAATTGTTCTTACGCGCTTATGTTTTGCCATTTCAACAACCTGCTCAATGGCTTTCTCTGAATCGTGAATAACTGCCCCTTCATGGCTTCTCGGAACAAGCGTTCCGTCATTCTGATAAGCCCTATCTGCAAACACCTCGCTTGCAGTCTGCAGTCCTTTAAGTTTAGAGCATTCTATCAGCTTGCTTCCCGAAAGACCCATGAGAACAAGATTTGAATCCACTTCATAAACAGCCTCTGCTATTGCTTTTGCCATCAATTCATCTTTCGCAGCCATATTGTACATTGCTCCATGCGGTTTTACATGTTGCAATCGGCCTCCCTCGGCATCTACAAAAGCTCTCAATGCTCCAATTTGATATTTCACATAATTCTTCAATTCATGTGGCGCCACTTGCATGGATCGCCTGCCGAATCCCATCAAATCTGGAAATCCTGGATGACAGCCAATAGCCACTTTGTTCTCAATTGCTTTTTTCACAGTCCTTGCCATGACATTGGGATCCCCGGCATGCCATCCGCAGGCAATGTTTACAGAACTTACAAGCTTTATGATTTCATCATCCATACCCAATTGATAATTGCCAAAGCTTTCGCCCAAATCGCTATTAATATCTACTCGCATCTTTTCACCTCCTTTTTTAGTCATTTTTGATTCCACCCATCTTTATTGCAATCCTCATGCCAATCTATAATACTGATTTTGGAACGCATCCACACAATCCACAAAAAAATAAACGAGCGAATTCGCTCGTTTGTGGGAATTTTCGCACATTTATATACAATTCAACTATTCTCTTTTATCCAATCGCCTCTTAAGTGCAAATCGACTTATGTTCAACTTTTCGGCTGCCATCGATCTGTTGCCATTGCAAATTTCCATTGATTTATCGATACATTCTTTTTCAATATCCATAAGCAAATCCGGCAAATCGATATTCTTCCCATTTTCAAGCATGCTTAAAAAGTCATAGTTGTCATTCACCGCCAAATTATAGTTTTGTTCTTGTGCCTGAATAGGCAAATCCGCTATTTCGATCCAGTCTTCCGTCTGAACAATACAGGCCCGTTCTATTATATTCTTCAGCTCTCTAATATTCCCCGGCCAAGAATATCGATTCATATTTTGTATTGCATTATCTGTAAAACCACTAAATTCCTTATTAAACTTCTTACAGTAATGCTTCAAGAAATAATTTGCCAGCAAGGAAATATCTTGCTTACGCTCACGCAATGCAATAAGCCTTATTGGAACAACATATAATCTGTAATACAAATCGGCTCTGAAAAGTTTCTGTTTGACCATATCCATCAGGTGTCTATTTGTAGCTGCAATTACTCGTACGCTTACATCGATTTCTCTGTTTCCCCCCACGTGTTTTATCCTTTTTTCTTCAAGAAACCTTAGCAGCTTGGCTTGCTGATCAAGAGGAATCTCTCCCACTTCATCAAGGAAAACAGTCCCTCCGTCAGCTATCTCAATAAGCCCTTTTTTAAGCTTTTCAGCACCGGTAAATGCGTTCTTTTCATGCCCGAACAATTCACTTTCGAACAAATCCTTTGGAATTGAAGCACAATTGATCTTTACCATGGGAATATTCTTTTGCGAACTATTAATATGTATGTAATCCGCCATCAATTCTTTACCGGTACCTGTTTCCCCGGTCAAAAGAACCGTTATGTCATCCTGCTCGGCAATCCGTTTAGCCTCATCCAAAAGACTTTTCATGCCTTTATCCCGAGTAATTATTGAAATCTTTTCATTCTTCTTTTCTTCTTCAAAAATTTGCACCTTTCGATTCAACTTCAATTGCTCGAAAGCTCGATTTATCTGTACCTCTATTTCATCCAAATCAAACGGTTTGGTTATGTATTCGAAAGCTCCCGCTTTCATGGCATGAACGGCAGATTCTATGTCCCCATAAGCTGTGATGATTATAACTAGTATATCTTCATCCAATTCTTTTATGTGTTTTATGTATTCGAGTCCGTTGCCGTCTTTAAGGCGCATATCCAGCAATACTATATGAGGCCTGAAGTCCTCAATTATATGTCCGGCCTGTCTTAAAGATTCAGCCGTTTTAACTTTGTATCCCGCATCCAAAAGTCCCTCGCCAAGTGAAAATCGTATGGATTCCTCATCGTCTATAACCATGACTCTATTGTTCATATCCGTCTCCTCCCGTCTTGAAACGCAGAATCATTTGCGTGCCTTCGTTTTTGACTCCGTAAACATCAATTTCTCCGTCATTTTGTTGAACAAGTTCGTGGACTACAAACAAACCAAGGCCTGTTCCATCTGCTTTTGTTGTAAAAAAAGGATCAAAAACTTTTTCAATCAGGTTTAATGGAATACCCGAACCATTATCGCTTATTGTCAATTCAGCTTTGATCCTTGTTTCATCTGTATACCTTCCTTCAATTCTTATGACCCCCGCAAAGGGACTCACTGCATCCATGGCGTTTTTAATCAAGTTCAATAATATTTGATTAAAATGTGCAGGGTCAATAAAAAAATTCATGCCCTTGTCTTTTAATTCAATCGATGCAACGATTCCCTTGCTCTCCATCTCATCGTCCAAAAGCGCCAAAATGTCAGCAACGCTTTGATAAACATTGACCTCTGCCGGCTGGTTGTCACCCCTAGTCGAATAATCCAACAAGTCGGATACCAATTTATTCATTCTATCAATTTCCTTTATAAGGCGGTTAAGCATGATTTCATTGTTTCCGGAAAGCACATTCTTTAAGCGTTTTTTCAATACTTGTATGGATGTGCGCATTCCCGTAAGAGGATTTCTGATTTCATGGGCTACCCCAGAAGCAAGTCTGCCGGCTGTAGCCAAGCGATCCAATCTTTGAATTCTACTCTCAAGTTTTCTTCTTTCTGTAATATCATTAAAGCTGCATATGTATCCCCTGACATTGCCCTTTTGTCCCCACATTATCGACAAATAAAAATCCAGAACTTTTATATCCCCATCACTGCTTCTAACAAATTCAAAAAGTTTATTTTTGCTTGTTTGCTCAACATGAGTCAAAAAAACTATTTGTTCAATAATGGAAATCAAATCCTGGCTTTCATATAAATAACCATCGAATTCTTCTATGATTTGATTGGCGAAAGGATTCTTGGAAAGAATGTCTCCATTGAAATCAAAAATTACAATCCCCTTTTCAATATTGATCAATATGTCTTGGTTGTAGTTTTTCACGCTAATCAATTCATTAATTGACGCATTCAACTGGTCAATCATCTGATTGAAAGCCAATCCCAATTGTCCGATTTCATCTTTCCGCTTGAATACAATTTTTTTCTCGTATTCTCCCTTTCCAACCAATTCACAAAACTTAACGAGCTTTTGAACGGGTTTTGTAATATTCCCTGCAATAAGAATGGTCATCTGCAATGATAAGGTCAAGAAAATAATGCCCGTAAGAAAATTGTATTTGTATGACTCATAAAAAAAAGAGAGCAATTGCTTTTTATCTTCAAGTAATAGCAATGTCCATTCGAGTGGTTCATAATAACGACTGGTCATGATATATTGATCATCAACATAATGAATATCAGCGGTCGACTCATCCTGCAAATCCCATTTTTTATCTGCAACAGAGTACTCGGAACTATTCAACAGGACATTTTCGTTTTTAAGAATAATCAGATCTCCAACATCTACGGCCTGCATTTCCTTAATAACTTCTTGTTCTATCAAAATTGCATTATTATTGCCTTCAATACTGTAATCAAAACTTCTTTCCAGCTCATTCATTCTTTCATCCATATATCTGAACTGATTGTCAATTATGAAATTATAGTCATTTCTAAAGGAAGTTGCCAATAACACCGTCATAGAAATAAAGAAAAGAATTACAAATGGAATCAGAATTTTATTTTCTATGTTAAGCTTCATAAGATTCCAGCCCCTTCCAATCTGCTTACTGCATAAAAGACACAGGCTGAAACAATAACACCCGGCATGGCGGGATTCAAATCAAAAATGCTTTGCGATTCATAGTTGCAAAAAATTAACACAAGCATAACCGAGAGCCCCGAAACCATGCTGCAAATAGCGCCCTTCTTAGTTGCCCTTGACCAAAAAGCTCCTCCATATAAGGGGATTAAAAAAGAAACCGAGAACATCCCCCAAATGTACCCTCCATACACAAGAAGGCTCTCAGGAGGAGACAATGCCAAAACAAGAGAAATGCTTCCTGCCGCAAAAACAACAACTCGGCTTATACCCAACAGCACCTCGGCTGAATGTTCTTCTATTGACAAAATTTCCAAGACATCATAAACAAAGCTGCTTGCCGCCACAAGCAGTTGTGAATTCGCTGTAGATATTGCAGCCGCCATAATCGATAAAAATACAAGACCGCTGATTTGCGAAGGCAACAATGAATTAAAAATAAATGGGAATATTGCATCTATGGATTCGACACCTTCTACCCTGGGCATAATTGCCCTGCTACCCAATCCAATGATAATGATACATGCATAAATAATTATAAGAAGAACAATAGCGGTCTTAATCATATTCACCGCCGTCTTATCATCCTTCGCCGCAATTATCCGTGCAGTGTACTGAGGATTTGTCGAGATCCCCAAACCCCAGCCGAAAAATGCCGATACCAAGCTTAAAAGAGGCATATTCCCGCCTGCCAGTGGATGTAACAGCGAACCTTGAGGGGTATAATAGGAATACCCCTCAATGGCAAAGCCTTCAATCATTTTCGCCTTTTCAAACAAAAGCTCAAATCCACCCACGCGCTCGAGTATCATTACAACTGCAATCAAAACCCCCATGCATACTATAAACATATTAAAACCGTCACTTCTCGCAATCGAAAATAATCCTCCAAAGGTAGTGTATAGAACAAAAATATATACAATCAAAATTGCAAGTGTATATGGTATCTCTAAAAATTCAGAGATGACAATCCCAAATCCTCTAATCTGAATAACTATGTATAAAATAAAATTAAGCAAGACAATTAAACCTCCAAATACTTGGATTGTTTTGCTTTTATAACGTAAATTTAAATATTCAGGTATTGTCATTGCTCCGCTTGCTCTAAGTTTTGGGGCCAACAAAATAAGAAAACCCGCTCCAACAAACCAAGGGATGACAGAATAAAAGACAAAAGCATAACCATATGTATAAATCAAACCCGGAAGTCCTTGCATGGACGCCGCACTAAACCAAGTGGCTACAAATGTAGAAACACACGCAAACAGACCCAATCTTTTTCCGCCAACAAAAAAATCATTTATCGTTTCAGTTTCTCTGTATCCCGATTTTCCAAAATAAAGCAAAGCAACCGAATACAAAAAGAAAAACAGTAAAAATATGTATGATTTCGGCATTCAAAACCCCTCTCCCAATTCAAAGGCAAACAACAAAAAAACCATCGCTTTTCAATTCCCGTATAAATTATTTGATCATCTCTATACGATTCCTTATCTCTTCTAATCCCAATCCGTAGTCTTCCGAAGACAGTCTTATACTATATATATGGCCATCCTTTTCGTATGTCATTATTATTCTTTCAGCCACTATGCTTCTTTCCTGCAACCTGTTGAGTATGGTTTCTATATCTTCCGCATGGTCTTTTTCATCGGCAAGATAAAAATTGATCTGGTCGTAATCGGGACTTCCGACAAAGGGCTTTTTGCCACTTCCGGTTACATCTTTTATCTCAGCCTGTAACGGCATGAACATGAATATGCTTCTTATCATTTCATTGTATCCATTCTGGCTTTTGCTTTCCATATAGTTGTCTGAAATTTTCTTTGTATTCCAACTCTTGTAAATGCCAAAATCCGTATCGTCATCAATGCATGTACCACTGCAATAAAACTTGCCATACATGGGATCAACCTTTGTAAATCCAATCGAGAAGGTCTTGTCCGGATATTTGCCTTCAATGTAATCGGACAATTCATTCCTTACCAGCAAGAGAAAACCAAAAAAGGCAATCAAGACCGCGATAACAATCCAAAGCAGCATCGATATTATTTTCTTCTTTCCAGAAGTCAAACAAACCGCCTCCCATTATCGTATTTCCAGTATCTGCCATCGGAAATTCTACCATTTAAATCAAGATGCTTTGTAAAATTTCGAGTGTGAACCAAAAATGTCTGTCACTTATTGGTTCTTGTTGCGTACATACTTGAGGGTGGTGTTGGCCTTTGTCCTGACCGAGCGTATCTCGAATTTCTTAAGGGATGACACAAATGGCGTAAGCTTTGTAAATCCGTAATTCCTTGTGTCAAAGTCCGGATATCGTTTGTTTAGAACATTGCCTATCTCCGCCATATATGCCCATCCATCTTCGTCGGATATCTCATTTATAATTGTCCTTATAGCCTTTACCAGCTGCTTTTTGCTCGTCATACCATTCTTGACATCATCATTCCCGCTCTTTTTCTTGTTTTCGAGCTCTGTGGATGTTTCGACCATGGATGCCAAAACCTCCAGGTATTTAAACTTTTCGCATGCTGCAATAAATGGCTTGGGCGTCTTTTTCTCTCCCATTCCAATTACAAGCATACCTGCCTCCCTGAGCCTTGCAGCAAGCTTTGTAAAATCGCTATCGCTCGAAACAATGCAGAATCCGTCAACATTCCCCGAATAAAGTATGTCCATTGCATCTATTATCAGAGCCGCATCTGTTGCATTCTTTCCCGTTGTGTAACTGTACTGTTGTATCGGATTTATGGAATGCTTGAGGAGTATGTTTTTCCATGATCCAAGTTGGGGCTTTGTCCAGTCCCCGTATATCCTCTTATATGTAGGAGATCCCGAATTTGATATCTCGTCGATGATGTACTTCATGTATTTATCCGATACATTGTCCGCGTCAATAAGTATAGCGATGCGCTTGTCTTTCTGCATAAAAACACTCCTTTTTTACATTTTCTATAACTGTCGCATTTCCAGCAATTGACTTTTTTCTATTCAAGCAAACCTATAATGCATTTGAATCCATCCGAGGATGCATAAAGTATCTTGTCCCCGAAGTCTTCCTTTATGTGGTAGTAGTTCTTGTGTGATGCGGCACTTGTCACAAAAATTATTTTGTCACTTTTTTGAGCCGCCTTGTGTATTGCGAAATATGGTCCGTGGCCAGGAACAACCTCTGCATAATATCCATTCTTCCTAAAGCTATTTTTGTATCCGTTGGCGAATTTTTCATTTCCAACAACAAGAACCTTCTCTGCCTTCATTTCAACAGCAGTCCCGGGCGCTTCCTCTTTACCTGCCTCTCTCCTGAGCCTGTCCCTTCTGCTCTTGATCTTTTTCTCGTCGGATTCATCTTCTTCGCCTTCGCACTCGTACACATCTAAAACAGTGTCGAATGCGTTCACTTCGAGTACGTCTCCATCCTCGAAATCAAAACTTTTCATCTTGCCAAAGAGTTCAAACTCCGAAAACAACCGGCATGTGCCATCCCCAAAAGCTATGAATCTGCCCATTTCTGTTTCCCTGTAGAAACCCATACGGCTGCCTTGTGCCGGAAGTGACGAATATATGAAATCCTCATCCTCAAAATACCTTACAAGGTCTTCTCCACAAATGGTCACAATCTTTCCATTTTCCAAGCCAACTCCATTTGGAGTAATAACCTTCTCTTTCTTGTCTGAAAAATCATACACCAGGCTTCCGTTTGCTACAGTCTTAAGCACATAATAGGCTTTATGTCCCCGCGCTGTGATTGATGGGAGTATGGAATCTATACATGTAGCCTTCTTGCCGTACTTTGTCATAATGGCATTTCCCTCGCCAAGGCCCACTATGTCGCCTCTTGACAAATCCGACACGGCATTTTGCCATGCCCTTTCCTCATTATTTTTTGTCGTATACACGCAAACAGGATTTAATGAGGACACTTCCGCAAAAGCTGACACATCCCTGTCGCCCTTGTAAAAACTTTGGTGGCTTCTTATGAATGCATTCTTTGAGCTTACCGAAACAAACTGCTTGTCGGAAAGATATACATCATCTGGCAAATTGAAAAGTCGAAAGCCTGTCCCCTTTGCATTGAATACATGATGTTGGCCATTTACCAGCCTAGTATAGCCTATCGATGAAAGATTGTCCCCTTTAAGCTCAGCATACGGTATTACACCCGAAATATACGCATCGTAGTAAGGATACATAAGTTGGTAAAGCTCGTCTGAAAGACCGTGTTTGCTGAGATAAGCCTTAAAAACCTCAATTTCGTTTTCCACATATGAATCATCCAGTTTTTTTAATAGTTGACTTATTTTTTTACCCCTGTCACAATATTTTACATGTGCATCCGCGACTTCTTTCTCTTTCTTCTCATAATCCTTCCTCGGAACCGTGGATTTCTTAATTTCCCTCAGTTTTGCACATTCTTCCTCAAAGGCCTTTTTATATTTCTCCAGTTCAGCCTCGCATTTATAGCAATTATCCCGGTCCTGTACTTTAGCCCTTGACTTCAGAGTTTTTATGTCGGCCCTTAAATCCTCAACTATTTTCTTTTTCCTCAAAATTACGCGTTCTTTCTTTTTTGACTCAACCTCGCACTGCTTAACCACTTCCTTTAGGGCCTTCAATTCCTCCACCATTATGCTTCCCGTCAATCTGCACACCGAGCATGTCTGATACATCTTAAGAAGGTTGGAAATGCAGGCCTTTCTTTGATCGTCTATTTCCATCCTGTTTATCTGATTATACTCATAAAGTATGGAAAGGTATATCAACACAGAAAGATGCTCCATAAAATAATTTGTTATAAAACCTACTTGGGCAGCTATGTCCTCTTTTGCAAACAACTCCCTGTCCCTCTCATAGTAGTCCAGTATGTATATGAGTATTGCTTGTATCAACCTTGGGTAGTCGGAGGCAAGTATCATATCCCTGGTCAATTCTACAGATTGCACCATTTCCAGAATATCCTCATAGTGTTCAAGTATTATAGCCATATTTTTACTTTTCATATTCTTGGTCACAATTTGCATAGACAACTTTATGTCAACATCCGCGTCTCTCAGGTTGGCTAAAAACCCTCCAGGCTCGCTGTCCTTTAGAAATATCTTGAAATTCGTTTCCGAATAAGCGGCCAGATAACACATGTCGAAATTCATGTAATTTTCCTCTAGTATCTCCGGAGTTAAATCCAATATCCTGTTTTTCAATACGATTCCTCCCAAAAACTTAAATTTCTTTGCCCGTAACTGTATTTTACCAAATAATCATACTTTATATAATATTTTCTCTCTTAATAATATCACATTAAATTAAATAATTGACATTTTCAACCTTCCCAAAACCCATAAGGTCCTGCCGGCTGCTTAAAAAAAACAATTTTATCAACCTTGCCCTTAATTAAAAACTGCCGCCTTAAAACCCCTTGCTTAAGCTTTGGGAATATAAGGCGACAGTCTTGATGTTTACCTGATAATATTGTCTAAGAAAAACATATATTTTAAATAAGTTGCTTTTAGTAATGCCCTCTTATCCATAAAGAGTGTCAAGATTCAGGAACACACAACTCCCTTTTCCTTATTGCAAAAAATGTCCTTACAATTGTAAACAAAACCACCATTACAAGAAAGCCCGCACTTACAAAGCTTAATCCCTTGAAAATAGCTATTTGGCTCTTGTGGTACATAAGAACTGTGGCAATTGTAAAAGAAGAAATGGGAAAAGAAAACGCCCACCAGGAAAGATAGAAATTCATTTTCATATACTTGCCTATCCTTCCGAAAACAAAGGTGAAAAGAAAAAATGCAATGTAATACATTATTCTGGCAAATCCGTCAAGCCCTCCTGTAAGCTTCACATATGAAATGAAGCCGATCGCCGGTGGAGCTATCAGTATTGCAAGACTTGGGACAATCTTCTCAGCAAGTGCTTCATGAAAAATTATCCTGTACATGAAAGTGGCAAACAAAACAAGCCAGAAAATCATTCCTATACTGAAAAAAAACCATGAAATCTCATTTCCAAAATGTGCAGTCCCGGCGACAGGAACCAGTAAATTGCCTACAACTGGAATAAACCATATTGGATTAAATGCCGTAAAACTATGCTCCTTATGAAAGATCCAGAATGAAAGCGTCCTGTAGGTAAAATACAGATGAAGAACTGTCCCTGAGACCCATAAAACCCTTGAAACCCTCATATCATATGCTAAAAATGCAGCACTAAGCAAAATAAGCCCTATGGATATGGTTGAAAAGAAATTGTATTTTACCGAATTTGAATACTCTTTTTTTACATCATCCGGATACTTGACAATTCTGTACGCAAATATCAACCCTATTGTCAAAAATACCAATACGGTAAATGCTAGCATAAACTTAGGTAAACCCTGAGAAAACCCGAGTAAATCCGCCATCTTCTCAAGCGCTATGGTAAGCCCCCCAAGCCCTAGTATTATCGAAAAAAATGACACTGAAAAGTGTCTGATCCTGCTTTCGTTCAATGTATCAGCCTCCCTTATATAATATTCAAACTTATTATACCCCCTATTGGTATAGGGGGTCAAGTCCTTTCGGAGAAGCTTTTGTCTTTTTTATATTCAAATGCCTTTCTTATTCATGTTTTCAACAGCCTGCCAACCACCACTTTTCCAAGCCGAAAAAACATTTTCCCTTTTGAGCCCTTGTTCTACAGGTTGTCTGAGACATCCGTTCGAATGGCAAGCCTTTTCTAAATCAGATTCAAAAATAAGCATTTCTTTTTTCAACTCTTCAATCAGTGAAATGGCCTTTTGATTGTTTGCAAAAATAACCGATACGCCCTTTTCAGAATTCACCTCAGGGTGAAACTCTTCTATTCCCCAAAAGTCCCCTATGGTAAAATCCCCGCTTCTTTCCGGTCTAGCGAAGGGACACGCGTAGCAACTTTCCCTGAAAATATCGGCGCTCACAAAGTAATCATAGTATGGAAGATCCTTGTAGTCGTAAGATTTTTCAATAATTTTTCCGTCCTTCTCGTAGACCAGCCTCATCCTCATAGAAGCCCATCCGTTCTCCTTGTCTCTGAAGCGGAAATCAGTTATTTTTCCTCCAAGCTCTTTTTCAAGCGATTCAACCTGTCCCTTGAAAAAATCCGGACTTGGAACCCCATAACAAACCAAATCAGCCGTTATGAGCTTTCCATAATCTTTGTCCAGAAAAGCCCTTAGACCAGCCACTTGGCAGGGTGTTCCCGTGAAAAAAACCCATTTACCATTTAAAAGATCTTCTTTAACTTCTGAAAATGTCCTTCCTATCTCACTTTGAACATACTTAGAACCATGAAGTCCCTTCATTTCTTCTAAAGTCCTTGCCGCACCGTGTATAGCCTTCATATCTTTATCATATTCGCAGCCATAAACCTTTCCGCCCTTTTCGATCACAACATTTGCAATAGCTCCAAATGCACCTCCTGAAGCACTGACCCCCAGCACCGATTCTTTCCTGTTGACAGCGGCAAACACCCCTATTGGCTGTCTTCTCCATTTGCCTGGATTTTGGAAACCGCATGCCATCTTGCATAAGCCGCATTCAATGCATTCATTCGCATCAATTTCTGGATATAAAAAACCGTATTCATCAGGTTTCATTGAGATAGCGCCCACAGGACAAATGTTTTCACAAGCTCCGCAACCGCAACAATTCTTTTTTTCTTTGTACAAAATCATATCAATTTACCTCCTGTAATTATTCTACACCATTTTTGCGTTTGCATATTGTACATCCACACAATTTAAATGAGCCATATTCATTTCCCAGCTTTTATGCTATTAAAATTTTCGCTTTGCTTCTATTTTCGCTTCATGCCTATAAAAATAAAGCCCCTTTGGCTATTGAACCAAAGGGGCTTTTAGAATGGCAAATATCTTAAAGTGAATTATTCACTTTTTCTACAACGTCATCATCTACCCATTCCGTCCAAATATCCGCATTTTGGGAAAGGAACCAAACAGCGGCATCTTCCGCATTGGCGTCATTCTCTGTCATATAGGCTAGCACATTTGCAACTTGCTGACTTGTAAGAGAATAGTTGCTCAAAAAGTCTGTCACCTCTGGAATTTCTTCCGGCAATCCCTTCCTGACTGTAACCGTTAATCTTACAGGATTGAATTGGCAACGGTATCCGTCATTCCAAAGCTCGTCAGAATATGCCCCTTCGTCAAGAAGGGTAAGGTCATAAAGTCCGGAAACCCATGTAGGCTCCCAATAGTAACCGACCCAAGGCTCTCCCTTTTCATAGCTTGCGCTGATCGATCCCGCAAGTGCAGCTCCCGATCCGGGGCTGAACAAATTGTAGTATTCTTCCAGTTCGTATGTCTCAACCTTTGCTTCTATGATCTCTGTTGCTGACCATCCCGGGATTGAATTGTAAATCCTGCCCTTAGAGGGATCTTCCTCGTCAACAAACACATCAGCATACTTCTTAAGGTCCAAAACAGTCTTAAGGTCTGGAGCCATCGGCTCTATTCCCCTTTCGGGGTCACCCTCAATTACATATGTCGGAACGTAAAAACCCTGCATGTTGTCTTCCATGTTTGTTCCAAGCTCGATAACTTCTCCGGCCTCTATAGTCTCGTCATAATCCTCAATGTTATCCGACCAGTTTTCGATCATCACGTCTATATCACCCATCTTCTGCCCAAGCCACAGGCCAGGGCTGGAACCCGGAACACTCTCACACTCTATCCCGAATCCTTCTTCAATAATCTTGGAGGCAACTTCATTGTGGAACTTCAAGCTGTCCCAACCTGCATCGTGAAACTTGAGCGGTCCCTCAAAAACTGCAACTTCCTCTTCTCCGCCAGTTTCCTCTGCTTCCTCCCCGCCTCCACAGGCAACCATGGAAAACGTCAAAACAAATACAAACAAAACCAATAGTAATTTCTTCATATAAACCTCTTCTTTCAATAAAATACACCCCGGATATTTTGCCTCCGGGCCAAAAAATGTTTTCATATACAATTAACAATCCTATGTAATTATATGGGTTGTTTGATTTTTTGTCAAGTCGTTAGCAGATATGAATTGTGTCATTAATTGCCATCTTACATTATAAATTGAATTTAATCCCCTTGACACAAAAAAAAGGCCCCTAGAAACATAGCTTCCAGGAGCCTTTCATATTTAGTTGACATTCAAATTTTTACTTCTCAGTAGTGACTCTTACAATTCAGCCTTGACCTTTTCAGCAATGTCTTCGTCTACCCATTCTGTCCACAAATCCATATTTTCCGCAAGGAACCAAACAGCAGCATCTTCTGCAGTGGCATCATTATTATTCATATAGGCAAGCGCCTGTGCAACTTGATTACTTGTAAGAGAATAGTTGCTTAAAAAGTCTGTTACCTCGGGAAGCTCTTCAGGCAATTCCTTCTTGACTGTAACCGTTATCCTTACAGGCTTGAAATCGCAACGATATCCGTCGTTCCAAAGCTCTTCCGAATAGTCCCCCTCGTCAAGAAGCGTTAGGTCGTAGAGTCCAGAAACCCATGTGGGCTCCCAATAATAGCCAACCCAAGGTTCTCCCTTTTCGTAGCTTGCACTGATCGATCCAGCCAGCGAAGCTCCCGATCCAGGGCTAAACAAATTGTAGTATTCCCCAAGTTCGTATGTCTCAAACTTTGCTTCTATTACTTCTGTTACAGACCATCCCGGGATTGAATTGTAAATTCTGCCCTTTGACGGATCCTCTTCGTCAACAAACACATCGGCATATTTTTTGAGGTCTTCCACAGTCTTAAGGTCAGGAGCCATCGGCTCTATTCCCCTTTCAGGGTCACCCTCTATGACATATGTGGGAACATAAAACCCCTGCATGTTGTCGTCCATGTTTGTTCCAAGCTCGATAACTTCTCCGGCCTCTATAACATCGTCATACTCCGCAATATTGTCCGACCAGTTCTCGATCATAACATCTATGTCGCCTTTCTGCTGCCCAAGCCACAAGGCAGGGCTTGATCCGGGAACATCCTCGCACTCAATTCCAAAGCCTTCCTCAATTATCTTGGAGGCAACTGCATTGTGGAACTTCAAGCTGTCCCATCCTGCATCGTGAAACTTGAGAGGTCCCTCAAAAGCTGCAACTTCTTCTCCGCCAGCTTCCTCTTCTCCTCCAGTTTCCATGTCTGCCTCTTCGCCTCCACAGGCAGCCATTGAAAACGTCAAAACCAATACAAACAAAATCAATAGTAATTTCTTCACGTAAACCTCTCCTTTCAATAAAATACACACTGGATATATAATTTTCACAATAAAAAACCCATCCATTTCCCCAGTATAAGCAACTTATTATATTATATGGGTTGTCAGATTGTTTGTCAAGTCACAGCAGATGCACTCTAGTTTTTCATCCGCCTTACAATAAATTTTTGTTGCACAGAATTATATTTTTTATACCCGGTATTTACGCTTTTAAATCATCTTGCTCGGATCGATTTTTCTATTGCTCCATCCCAAACTCTTGACCCACTGCCAGTAAGCCTGTCTTTCCTCCATGTCTTTTAATACATATATGTTGTATAGAAAATCGGCAAAACCGCCCATGCCGCCCTGTCAAATCCCCGAAATTTACGGTCCTTGTTATTGTCCCTCTCTTCGTAGAATAAGAATATTTCATAAGCAATTTCTTTTCATCGTCGCTGCAACGCTCGTTTGTCAGTTCCATATGCAGCAGCATGGGCTCATCTTTGTGCAGAGCATCTCCACCCTCATTCCCGCTGAAAAGACTTGACTTTTCGCGAATTTCACGCCTCTCGCTCAAATTGATTAAAACGCCTTTTTCCTCTTTAGGGCAATCCTTATAATTCATCTTCACGACCCCCTCAATCAAAAATTTTTGTATCCGTCTATCTATATCCGACGCTTTGTCATAAACCGAATATACCAGCGATGTCTTCCTCTGCAATTTCCCTATTGCTTGTTTTCCCCGCGTTCTCGAGCATGCACTCGATTTTTTTCTCCATCGTTTTTTTAATGAGGCTGCGGAAATCCAGGTCCCTAAGCGTAAAGAACAGCATAGGGTCCTTGTCCAGCCTCGACCCTATTCCATACAAAACCGCAGCAACATGTTTGCACATGTGGGCCCAGTCCGGGCAGCTGCAGTCAAAATGGATTTCACTTGGAGAAGGGAACATTCCATAATTCTTGTCTGTGAAAAGAACCTCAAGTTCCTTTGGGAATTCTCCTTCAAGCAATTGCTCCAACGAATCGATTCTATGGTTGCAAAGCTCGGTCACCCTGTCCCATTTTCCGCTGTCTGGTGCATCTATTCCAATTTCAACAAAATAGGGTTTTGCCCTGCTTCCCTTCACCTTTCCCTCAACCTTTCCCCTTGATATCTTAAGATCGAGCACAGCATTGTTGCGAACATAGCTTTTGCCTCTTGCAATCCTGTTTCTGTAGTCCGCATAACTTTCCAAATTTAAGTTCCACGCCTTTCCCCACCAGCTTTTGGCCAATGCTCTCCCGTCTATGATCACCGGCTCCACATCCGGATTTTTCTTCATGAGTTTTTCTAAAGCTCTTTTGGATTTTGCTTTTTTCTCCGCTGCGGACTCGTACTTTTTATATCCGTAATAACCCATCACTCGCCACCCCCAAGAGAAAGGATTTCCATCAGCTCATCGTTGTCATACTCAGTAATCCACTTTTCTCCGCTTGCGCCAAGTATGTCACCCGACAACTTCTGCTTTTCACCGATCATGGCGTCTATCTTTTCCTCTATGGTTCCTTTTGAAATAAATTTGTGCACCATGACATTTTTCGTCTGCCCGATGCGGAAAGCCCTGTCTGTTGCCTGATTCTCGACAGCGGGATTCCACCATCTGTCAAAATGAATCACATGATTGGCCGATGCAAGATTCAGCCCCACTCCTCCGGCTTTCAAAGAAAGCACCATGTAGGGAACATATTGCTCTCCATTGAATTGCTTGACCATTTCATCCCGCCTTTTTACAGGCGTGCCTCCATGGAGCACAAATCCCTCCTTCAAGAATATCTCTTTTAGAAAATCCGAAATCGGCTCTGTCATCTCCCTGAACTGGGTAAAAACAATTACCCTTTCCCTTTTCTCCCGTATTGTTTCGCAAATTTCTCCCAACTGTTCGAATTTGCCGCTAAGCCCGGGCTTGAAATCCTCTCTGCCCATATAATGGTCCGGATGGTTGCATATCTGTTTGAATTTCATTATGCTCGATAAAACAAGCCCTTTTCTCTCGATTCCCTCCGCCGATGAAAGCTTGTCCTCAATCTGCTTGAGCAGCTTTTTGTAAAGGGCAACCTGCTTTTGGGACAGCCTGGTATATTCGTTTATCTCTATTTTTTCCGGCAAATCCCGAATTATACTTTTGTCTGTCTTGAGCCTTCTCAAAATGAAGGGTTGAATTGTCCTTCGCAGCTTGGCGTAGCCTATTGCATTGTCGCTTAGCCCCTTGGCAAACCGCGAAAACTCTTTTGAATTTCCCAAAAGACCCTGATTCAAGAAATCAAACAAGGACCACAAGTCTCCCAATCTGTTTTCAATGGGAGTTCCTGTCATTGCAATACGCATCCCGGCGGGAATTTCCTTTATTGCCTTGGTCTGTTTCGTACCTGGGTTTTTGATAGCCTGCGCCTCGTCGAGAATCAGGCAATCCCATCTTTCGCCCTTCAAGCTTTCAAGCCTTCTTGCCATCCCATACGTTGTTATATACAAGAAATTATTTTCCCTGATTTGAATCGTTTCAGAACCTTTCAAGTCGCTTTTATGCAAAACCTGAAAAGGCATTCCGGGCGCAAACCGCTCTATTTCTCTCTGCCAGTTTCCAATGAGCGAGGCCGGGAGAATCAAAAGGACCCTGCCGCCGTTGCCGCTTCTTAAATGCTCCAGAAAAGCAATCACCTGCACCGTTTTTCCAAGTCCCATGTCGTCGGCCAGGCAAGCGCCAAAGCCCAACTTGTACATTTGGCAAAGCCACTGATAGCCTTTTTCCTGGTAGTCCCTAAGCACCGCGCGGAAGGTCGGTACTGTTCCGACTCTCTCCATGGGAGAAGATCCATCCATTATTCCCCTGACAGCTTTAAGCCACTGCCCATTGGAGACAGACACATCCACCGCATCGGCCGGAATTTCCAAAAGCTTTTCCATGTTTAGCTCCAGCCTCATCGCTTCTCCAAGTGACAAAGCTCCGCCTTCCGACAGGCCTTTAACCTTCTCAAAGGCCTTTAGGGCCTCCCCCAGCTTGTCCTTGTCTATCTCGACCCACTTGCCTTTGTATCTGACCAGGCCCTCGGCCATGTCCAAAAAGGCTCTAAGTTCATTCTCTCCGATAACTTGATCTCCAACCTTGAGAAGCGGCGAAAAATCCATTATGGCATCGAGGCCGACCTTTGAAGGCTCCTTTTCCCCGACCACGACCGAAAGGCGTACCGCATTGCTGCGCTTTCGCCACCAGTCCGGAACCCGGCACATTATGCCGGCTTCCTTGTATATTTCAATTTCCTTAAAGAAAATGTACGCCTCTTTAGCAGTAAACTTAAGCGGCGAGAACAATTCGCCGCTTTCCATCAAGCCTGAAATGAAAGCACTCTTTTCCGAAGCCTTTGCAACGGTTGAAACAAGAGAAAGCAGCTTCTTTTCATCCCCGTCAAACTCCTTCAAAGCATTCTTCAAAGGAGTATGCATGGCGCGCCTGCTCTTGGCGGGCTTAGTTGAATATGTTGCCATAAAAGCAAAAGGATACTCGTCCTCCTTGAGTTCAACCAAATGGAAATACACCCTTCCGACTATGTTGATGTTGTCATTTTGCTCGGAGAAATACCTGGCCACAGTGCCGTCGTAGGCTTTTATTTCCCTCCTGAAAACCGCCAGCAAATCCTTCCAAAGCCTCCGAATCCATACATCATCCACATATTCCATTCCAATTGCAAATGGCAAAACCTCTTTGAGTAGTCCAACCTCTTCATCATGCAAATCAACCCTAATCGATTCCCTCTCCAGCTCAAGCTCCGGATGCTGGCTGATTTTTCTGATAAGCCCTTCCGCAATGCCATAAAGATATTCAAGCGGCGGAGAAAGCCACTTTCCCTTGGTCGAAAATCCAAGATGAAACAAGGCTCCGTATCTGTCCGCCTCAAACAACCCCGACCATTCCCTTATTTCATCCTGCGCCTCGGGATCCGCCTCTCCTACAGTAAAACCTTCGTATGTGAAATATGCATTTAGCTGCTTAGTATTCTTGTTTTTTGTTCGCGCCATTTATTATAGCCTCCTTGAATTATACGTTGATATATCTGCAAATCTTTATATGGGTGTTTCTGTTAACTCGAACAATTGTCACTGTGAAATATGAAAATTCCCGCAATATAACCGGATCATCTCCGCGGCAAGATGGCCAGTGTAAAGCCCCCTCCACAGTACGAAATCGGACGAAACCGGACGAAATTAATTCGTCAGGCCTCGTCCGATTACAGTGTACCGCAAAATATTTGCAAATACCATAAAGACATAATAGAAACAGCTATTAATGGTGAATCTTACATTTTGGGCAAGTCAAAGCATGCTGGTTCAATTCTCTAGTCGCCTGGGTGTGTGGACAAAATCCCGGACTTGAAACGAAGCGGCAACCCCTTCCCTATGCTTCCAAGCGGACAGCTTTTTTTATTGGAATCATTCGGGAACGCACAATTCCTTTTTCACTATTGCAAAAATTGTCCTTATCGCCGTAAAAGAAACGACAACTGCCAAGAAAATAGCCGCTGCAAAGCCCAAACCCTTAAATAAAGCTATTCCGCTCTTATGATACATAAGGACTGTTGCAATAGTGAAAGAAGAAATCGGAAAAGAAAAGGCCCACCACGAAAGATAGAAATTCATTTTCATATACTCGCCTATTCTGCTGAAAACAAAGGTGAATAAAAACAGGGCGATGTAGTACATAATCCTGGCAAAGCCGTCCAATTGCCCCGTAAGCTTGACATAAGAAATGAACCCTATTGCAGGAGGCGCTATGAGTATTGCAAGACTGGGTACAATCTTCTCTGGCAAGGCCTCGTGAAAAATAATCCTGTACATGAAAGTTGTAAACAGCACAGCCCAAAAGACCATCCCTATGCTGAAGAAAAACCATGAGATTTCATTTGCAAAATGAACGGTTCCAGCAACCGGAACAAGCAAATTCCCAACGACAGGAATGAACCATATGGGATTAAAAGACGTGAAGCTGTGCTCCTTGTGGAACACCCAGAACGAAAGCGTCCTGTATGTGAAATAAAGGTGCATGGATGTCCCTGCAATCCAAAGAGCTTTTGAAACACCTGCGTTGTATTCCAGAAAGGCCGCGCTAAGCAAAAGAAGCCCTATCGATATTGTCGAAAAGAAATTGTACTTTACCGAATTAGAATATTCCTTCTTCACCTCTTCCGGATATTTGACCATCCTGTACAAAAAAATCAGCCCTATTGTCAAAAACGCCCCTACTGTCACTGCAAGAAAAAATTTGGGCAAAGATTGTGAAGCCCCAAGCAAGCCCGCCATCTTTTCAAGCGCAATCGTAAGCCCTCCAAGACCGAGTATTATCGAAAAAAACGACACCGAAAAGTGCCTTATCCTGTTTTGTGTTTCCATTGGCATAAGCCTCCCTTATATAATATTCAAGAACATTATACCCCCTAGTGGTAGCGGGGTCAAGGAAGGCTTTTTGCAGTTTGATCGGTTTTCCTGGCTGTCTGCTGCGTCAGCCATCGTCATTTCACACAATTACCCCCTTCATCCTTCGCCATGTACATTGCATCGTCCGCCCTTTTGACAAAAGAATCCAGAGTGTCTCCATCAATGAAATTTGAAGCACCTAAGCTTGCCGTCACGTCAATGCCTGATTCGAGCTTAATGCCTGCTATCTTCGCCCTTATTCCTTCTGCCAATTTCAACGCATCGTTCATCTCTGTGTCCGGCAGCAAAACCATGAATTCATCTCCACCCCATCGGCAGAATACATCCGTCTTTCTGATTCTTCCATTTACCTTGTCGGCTAATTTCTTCAATACAATATCGCCAGAATTGTGTCCGCAGCTGTCGTTTATGTGCTTGAACCGGTCTACGTCCATCATGACAAGCGAGAATCCGGAACCCGTCCTTTTGAAGCGATTCATCTCTTCTTGCATTTTCTCCAGCATGAACCTCCTGTTGTAGGCACCTGTAAGCTCGTCGGTTACAACCATCAGCTTCAGCTTTTCATTTGCTTCTTTCAGTTCGCTTTCCATCATTTTGCTTTTGTTTATATCGAATACGATTCCAGACAGTAGAACAGGTTTGCCATCCTCGTCCCTTTTTGTCACTTTTCCCCTGTCGTAATACCAAACATAGTTTCCGTCCTTGGCCTTTATCCTGTACTCTACCTCGTAGGCCTCGCTCTTGTTCATCAGATGACTTCTCATGTTTTCCATGACTCTTTCGTAATCGTCAGGATGCAGCTTGTCGGTGAAAAACTCAAAGCCAATCTCCCCTGGCAGCTCCTCGATACTGTAACCGAGATTTGTGACCTTTCTGTTGTTGAATTCAACTTCGTTGCTTTGCACCATCCAATACCACTGCCCCAGATTTCCAACCCATGGAAAAGCCATCAGTTCCTCGTCCTCTTTTTCCTTCATTATTTGTTTGACGACTTCCTCGAGTTCTTTTATCCTAACCTTCAAATCTCCTTGGCATCCGCTGCTGCATTTGTCCATATCAAAACCCTCCCCATAAGTGTCCGTCAATCAAGCTCTTATTCCATCAAAAAATGTTTTCTTGTTCGCATCTCAAATCCGGTTCCTTTGCAAAAAAAAGGCCGGATTGCAATCGATTTTAATCTCTAAGTCAATTATAGCAAATCCGAATATCTGTATCCTCTCTCTTCAAATCATAATATGTTATGTTCTCATGTCTGCTTTCATTGCTTTCCTGAAAATACTCAAATGACTTACTCCATTTTATTTGGTATCATTATTAATAACAAGAAAACAACAAGGAGGAGCAGCCGCATGCAAAACATAATCGACAGAAGAATGAAAAGAATGTCCAAGCCCATGCCCGAGAATGCCACATTTGCCGATTACCTTTCCCGCTATACAAAGGAAGAACTGATTGATATAAAAAGAATCTGGGACTTCCCCATTTCCTCAAGCTTGCGCAAGCAAGAGATAATAGACGCGCTTGCAAAAGAAATACCCCATGCAATACCAGAGTGGTGCGGAAACGCTCCATTTTTGACCTATGAAATACTGACCGGGACTGTCGATATCAACAAATCGGACCCCATGATGCACAAATCCATATACGACCTCACTGCAAGAGGCATAGGATACTTCAGTCTTGATGAAGACAAGCCTGTTTTTAACATACCCCAAATACTCAAGTCATGCGCCCCAAAAGCTGACTCAATAATAGAAAAGGCCAAATTGAACGACATAAAAATAATCTTCACACAGGGCCTTGTCAACCTTTACGGCCTAATTCCCATGGATGAACTTACAGAAATATTAAACCATTACATAATGGAAAAAATCGACAAGCACGACCTCACCCTTTGGATAGAAAGCAAGGCATTCACGTATTTCGACGCATATCTTGGCTTCATCGATGGGGAGCTCTTCCTTATTCATGAAAATGCCCAAGACCCTGAAGGCTTTCTTTACGAAAGGCCGGACCTCGAATATGCCGATTTTGACCCAGACGACCTGTTCTCTTTATGGACCAGTTTGACAACAAAGGAATCATGGCCTTATTTTGAAAAATTGCTGGTCGAAATAGAAAAGCACGAAATCACCGACGAGCTTAAATTCAGAAACGACATAAGAGTAATGCAATTTTCATTCATGAACGACGAAAAATCCATGAATTGCATCCAGCCGATTCTCGACTGTGTCATCACTGAAAACCTCGAAGATGCCCGCTCCCTGATGCAGCTTATGATGGACTACCACAACCACAGCCCAAAATGGAACATGAAAGGCAACGCTCCTTCCGATTTGTCCCACAAAAGAATGCCCGAAGCACACAAAGCGGCAAAAGCGAGCAAAAAAGTGGGAAGAAACGATCCCTGCCCATGCGGCAGTGGAAAGAAATATAAGAAATGCTGCCTTGGCAAAGATGAAAAGAATAATGTTACCAGAATCAATTGACTGCTGACTCGCATAAATGAATGGGATGAATATAAGCATCTCACCCCTTTGTGAAAATGCTTACTGTTCATCTTGCGCGCCTCCATAATTCAGAAATTCTGTCTTCCCCTGCTTCCAAAGCAATAAATGCAACTTATTCAATTGAATAAGTTGCATTTATTGCTTATATATCTTAGTTTTTAAAGCATCTTGCCCGCTTCAACCTTCCTATTGCTCCATCCCAAACTCTTGGCCCACTGCCTGTATGCCTGTCTTTCCTCCCTGTCTTCCGATTTGTGTATGTTGTATAGAAAATCGGCAAAGCCACCCATGCCGCCCACGTCATCCATCACATATCCGCCTTTTTTGTCAATGCAAACCGGCCTGTGTTTTTCCCTTACGGTATCCATAGCCTCTCTTAGCCACTCTTCGTCTATTCCGCGCCGCCCTGTCAAATCTCTGCAATTACCGGGTCTTGTTATTTCCACGATCCAATTGTCTCCAAAATCATAGTTGTAGATCAGCTTGTCCGTTGCAGGCTTGAAAATTCCTTCTTCTGTCCAGCTTTTAATTTCCTCGAATTTCGCCAGCTCCGACCCCTTGACCCCAAGAACCTCGGCCACAGGCAGTCTTTCGAGCAATTCGTCGAGCGCGGAATCAATTGATATGGAATTAGTAAGCTCCCTTACAGTAAGACTAAGAATCGGAGCCGTCTTAATTATTCGTCTTCCATCCGACTCACCGCCAATTTTCCCTTTAGTTCTTTCGTTGTAATCAAAGAATGACTCCCGGACATCAACAGTCGGGAAGCGATGAATCAATTCATCGACGCTGCCCTTTGCCTCTTCGTATTCCTCGGTATAACCCCCGAATACATAAGGACCCGTATATTTTTTCCTAAGCCACCTCTTGATGCTTCCATAAACGTAATCCTCATCCCAGTACTTGTCGTCTTCATCATAGGGCAGTCCCTGAAACAGTATTCCGACCAGACTCGCCCACTCCCTCACGCGCTTCCCGGTGAGGCGATCATAGTCTTTTTCGTCCAGTCTAAAGGCCCTGAGATGCGAATTCTGCCATCCGAAAAGCCGTTGAATGGCATAATGAAGATTATGCAGCGGCATGTCCGCCGGAATTAGAACATCCCTTGTTATTGTCCCTCTTTCCGTAGCGTCAGCGTATTTCATCAGCAATTTCTTTTCATCGTCGCTGCACCGCTCGTTTACAAGCTCCATATGCAGTAGTATTGGATCAGCCTTATTATGAGAGCCTTCCCCGTCATAATCCATGCTAAACATTGCTCTTCGGTTTGCTTCCAGCCTCTCATTGAAATTGATGACCACGCCTCTCTTGCCTTTAAAGAAATCCTTGCTGTTCATCTTTAACTCCTCCATAGTTGCAAAACCTGTCTAGACAAATTGCCGTGCATATAGTTGGAATCGTCTTTTCCTTAATCTTCATCGCTTTACTTTTCATTAGAAAATCCCTGTTTAATAATACAGGACGCAACCGGACGTAATTATTTCGTCCGGTTCAAATGTACCATGAAATTATTGTGAATACTATCAAATCATTATCAATATAAGCCACACAAGTCCCCATTCTTTCTTCAAAAAATGCCGTTAAGTCAAATTAACGGCATTTTCTACTATTATTTTATGTTTTTTAAGTGAATTATTCCATTATTTTTACTTAAGCTAATTTAACTCTTGTTATCAAAAATATTTTGGGAATGATTCCCTGTAGCCTCTTCCCAAAAAAATGCTCTATGTTTAGATTTCATTGTTCCATTCCTGCAAAATATCATTTTTTCTTTGATGCCGCTCCCATTATTTCTTCAATATTATCCAAAATAAACTTCTTGCCTTCATCGTTCGCAACAACTTGGAAATATTCATTCCCGTTATAGCTTCTCTTCACTTCAGAAAACCCCAAATTAATGGAACTGTTATTGACAGCAGTTCTTTTTGTTTTATCCTCATTTTCTATCTCAGCCAGGACCCCCATTTTCTTCAAGCCCCTGCTTATAATATTTCCCGATACTTTTTTGCTGATCAAAGGATTTATATTATTGTTGATGCATTTTGCAATTTCGTTGACACCAATTTCACCTTCCGTAAATACAACATTTTCCTTTTGATTTGCATTCATTATAAACTTTGTCATCTTTTTAGCGGCTTTCGAGTACCCGCCTGCCGCCACATTTTCCAACACATCCGACACAAAGAAAAGGCATCTTATCATTTGAGGGTTGTTCAGTATATTGTCATTCTTGATTTCATCGCCATTTATAGGATTTATTCCATTGGCCAGCTTAATAATTATTTCTTTTGCCTCTCTTATTTTCTCAACATCGTTTACCAT
>Ga0209936_1000360_pt1 | contig 28444 bp, 23 predicted proteins | sample SalPonR1_A_D1_MG_FD_185694 | JGI IMG/M metagenome (GOLD analysis project Ga0209936, IMG submission 185694) | Salt pond soil microbial communities from South San Francisco under conditions of wetland restoration - Salt Pond MetaG R1_A_D1_MG... ...
AAACCCAACAGCAAGCGAACCAAATAAAAGAGCTAAAAAAGGGTGTACGCCTTTTACAGCAGTCATCCAGACTATGACCGAAACAATAAGAATAAGCCATAATAAATCAATCATCACCAGCTTCTGTTGAGGATATGAAAATCAGTTATTCACTCGGAATCATCGACAATATTAAAATAGGCAACCTGGAGTGGCGAATAATTTTTAAGGCGAACATTGTACTCTTCTACTACTCTCTCTATTTGAGGAGTAACGTAACCCGAATTATCCTCCAAAATGGATTCATAGTTCACATAAGCTATGAAAGGTCTTATGTCCTGAACATCGGCAAACTCATCAATCGGAACCGTATAGGTAACCGTCAGGGAAGAAGGGTTGAAAGTTACAGCCTTCCCCGGTGGCATATTCCGTGTTCTGAGCGGTACTTTCACCTCTCCTTCCGTGAATTCTGCTACCTCAACCTTGTATAGCACCTGTTCCGGTTCAATCGTAATAGTGTTATCAGAAGGCACAAGATTTAATGTCTTTTCCACATCATTTCTCACATTTTGAAGTTCAACAGGCTCTGTTTCCCATGCCATAACATTTGATATTTTAGATACTGCTCCTGTAAGTGTAACACTGTCGGGTTCAATAACCGGTCTTCCAGTAATTCCATATTGGTCATCTAATGATATGTCCATTCTTGTGACAACAGGTACTTTTTTCGACATTTTATCTTCCAGATTAACCTCAACTGCGGCAGGCTGGACATTGACCACACTGACATCCATATTTACACCCAATTGCTGGCGAACCTGGTCGAATAAATTGACCTCATCACTTTCAATATTCAAATTTACACTGGGCGGGTTGTTGTAGAGGGAAATCAGCTGCCATCCTTCACCATTCAAGCTAACAGAGGCATGTTCAGGAACACTGGAACTGAGCGCTTTATCTTCGGGCATATTTTCGATCTCAAGGGGAAGATCCAGATCAACAGTAAAATCCCTGTTCAGATTTATCACGAACCATAGGAAAAAAGCAAAGATAAAAGCAATTAAAAAGGCAATAACCTTTTCATTTGCCACAAAAACAGAACTCGCATCTCTGCTGCCTCCTTCGGCTGAACCTGTTTTAATAAAATTTAATATGCGCTCTTTAATATTCATACTTCAATAATAAACACAAAAAGATATTTAAATAACAGTGCAAAACTTTTAACCCGCATTTCTCACAGAGGTTTTATTGAATATTTCATAATCTGTTGTAAGATAATAAGTTGGGTCAATATTTGAGTCCTTTAAAAAATAACAGGTTGTTTTCGGCGAACTTTATCCCTCAGCTGCGTTGAAGGTAAAATGGCTTGCTCAACGTACCCATGTACGTTTCCGCCACCATTTTACCTTCGCCTTGCTGAGGAAAAAATTTCTTGGTGAGAAATGCGGGTTAAACCTGTTTTGGTAATTTCAAAATTTCCCTGTTTAACCCTGTCTCACTATAAGCTCTTTCACTGCTTTGGAACCCACTTTATCATTCAGTTTTTTTACTATAGAAAAACGATTCATATGAATTTCATGACGCCATGCTGAATTTTCAACATCTACAACAAGTCTGTCATTTTCAAAATGTAAATTTTTTGAATTTGAAGCTATCTTTTCACCTACAATTTCCGGCCAAAAATAGAGAATCATGCCTCTTTTCAATTCCTTTCTGTTAGGAACTCTTTTAAGATACTCTTTTAAAATTACATCGATTTTTTTCGGTTTATTGCCAAATGCCATATTATCTACATCCTGATTTTCACTGTTCCTGCATCAACTGTAAACCACTTATTTTCATCTCCGCTTTTAAATGATAAATCTGAAAAGGGTTTTTCAGAAGCTGAAGTAATAAAAATCTGTCCGGTATGGCGAAACAGTGTTTCCATCATAATATCTGTTTTATGTTGATCCAGATTCCCAAAAACATCATCAAGTAACATAATAGGTAAATCATCCAATTCATCCGAAAAATAAAATAACTGGGCCAATTTTAATGCGATTGCAAAGAGACGATGCTGCCCCTGGGAACCAAATTTACGCAATTCCATAGAACCCAGGTAAAAAACAATTTCATCCCTGTGGGGACCGGTGATTGTCTGTTCCCGCTCAACCTCCTTATCGAACGTATCTTCCAGGATTTTAGAATAGGCCTCCTGAATGGATTCAATGCTCGAAAAGTTTTTACAAAACGTATCATACTCAAGATCCGGTTTTAAATCCATTCCCGAGATTTTCTCATACTGAAGCGACAGATAGTTTTTAAACTGCAACAATACTTCCGAACGTTTCTTTACTATTCTGGATCCCGTTTCAACTAGCTGTATATCCCATGGTTCAAGAAAAGACTTTAGTACGGATACCGGTCCTCTGAAATCTTTTAAAAGTTTGTTCCTCTGCTTACGTATTCTTCTGTAATCGATAAGATCGCGGAGGTAGCTATTTGAAATCTGGCTGATAAAGGAGTCTATAAATGAACGACGTTCAACGGGTCCTTCACTTGTAAGCTTATGATCTTCAGGACTCAGAACAACAACCGGTATCATGCCAATCAGGTCGGATAGTTTGTCGAGCGGGCTTCCATTTACAAATATTTTTTTCCCCTCACCTCTTGAGTACGAACATCCAACAGAAAAATCTGACCGTATATTCCCCTTAAAGTCACCTTCAACCATAAAAAAAGTTTCTCCGTGCATAACAACATATTGATCACTGGTGGCAATAAAGCTTCTCGACATACAAATGTAATGGAGAGCATCGATCAGATTTGTTTTACCGGAGCCGTTCGGACCCGTAATCAGATTCACGTGCGGGGCCGGATATAGCTCAGTATTTTTATGATTCCTGAACTGTTGTAATTTAAGACGGTCGGCCCTCATTATATCAATATGAATTATTTAAGAAACGCTGTGCATTTATCAATTATAGCCTGTTGCCGCCTGAATTACATTAACAGAATGAATTAACGCCCGTAATGTGATTTTTCTTACGGGCGCTATTCATACCTGAAAGGAATATATGTTTTTTATAATCAGAAGCCGAAAGTGTCAGCTCCCAGAAATACTGCTGAGTCGCCCAGTTCCTCTTCAATACGAAGTAACTGATTGTATTTGGCAATTCGATCGGTTCTGCTCATCGATCCAGTTTTTATCTGGCCTGAATTTACAGCTACAGCAATATCTGAAATGGTTGTATCTTCCGTTTCACCGGACCGATGTGAAATAACTGTGGAATAACCATTCTTATGGGCCATTTCAATAGCATCGAGAGTTTCAGTGAGAGTCCCGATCTGATTTACCTTTACCAAAATGGAATTACCTACACCCATATTAATCCCTTTGGCAAGTCTTTCTGTATTTGTCACAAAAAGATCATCCCCGACCAGCTGAATTTTATCTCCAATTGCATCGGTAAGCTTTTTCCAGCCTTCCCAGTCATCTTCATACATGCCATCTTCAATAGAGATAATGGGGTATTTTTCAGCCCACTTGGTCCAGAATTCTACCATTTCATCATCATTTTTCCTGGATCCGTCACTCCACTTAAATTCATAAACTTTTTCTTCTGTATTGTAGAACTCTGAAGTAGCAGGATCGAGCGCCAGAAGAATATCTTCGCCGGGAACATAGCCCGCTTTTTCAACTGCGTTCAGAATAACTTCAATTGCCTCCTCATTCGATTTCAGATTCGGGGCAAATCCTCCTTCATCGCCTACTGCGGTGCTGTATCCTTTTGAACTTAGAACTTTTTTCAGATTGTGAAAAATTTCGGCACCCATTTGGATGGCTTCACTAAATGTTTCAGCTCCTGCAGGCATAATCATAAATTCCTGTAAATCAACGTTGTTATCCGCGTGAGATCCTCCGTTTATGATATTCATCATGGGAAGGGGAAGCAGTTTTGCATTCACTCCGCCCAGGTATCGCCAGAGAGGCATCCCGCAGAGCTGAGTAGCTGCCTTTGCAACAGCCATAGAGACACCAAGCATTGCATTTGCTCCGAGCTTGCTTTTATTTGGTGTTCCGTCGATATCAATCAGAAGATTGTCTATATCGGTTTGTAAAAACGGGGAAAGACCGGACAACTCATCTGATATAATATTGTTGATGTTATCTACCGCGTTCAAAACACTTTTTCCAAGAAAATAATCTTTATCACCGTCTCTCAGTTCAACGGCTTCAAATTCACCTGTAGACGCCCCTGAGGGTACTGCGGCCCTTCCTGTAATACCATTTGCAAGCATTACATCAACCTCTACAGTTGGATTGCCTCTTGAATCAATAATTTGACGGCCATGTACTATTTCTATTAAACTCATGGTTGTATATTTATTTAGTTAGTAATGATCCTGTAAAGTACCACGATTTCATCATTTGGTAAAGCTAAGTATCCTGAAAATATGCAGGCGGCATATTTAATTAAGGAAATACCGGATGCAGTATGTTTATAACACTGATTTATTTTTACAAGGCTGTATATAATAACCGGCTGACGTTAATCGCATTATCCGCAGTTCACCACATACTGCCGAAGGTAAAGCTGATTTGAGGAGATCCAAAGAAACTTTGTTTATCGAAGAATGGATCAAGTACAAGAGATCCGTCAGGATTTTGCTGAAATGGAAATTCACCGGGATCAAGCGGGCCCTCCTTTAAAACCGGCTGGTTAGGCTGCATCATTTGCAAACCGCCTTCAAAATTATAGAAAAAATACCCGACTCTCAGGGTTGAAATATTTGCAAAATTAGATCCGAAATCTATTGAGAGTGCAACTTCACCCGAAAATCCAAAATGCCATTCACCCTGACCCAAACCGGAAAAAATATCATTAACCTGTTCAAAATTATTTGCAAAGCGTTCACGAAAACCATTATCGTTGCGGTCATCAAAATAGGGATACGTTAGTGCCACTGCCGGGCCAAACTGGCCGCTAACAAAAAACCGGTAATTATCCTGAACCTGATTGGCAAACAAGCGCTTTCTAAGCCCCAGGTGAAAAGGAAACCCCAGGCCTCTTTGAAACTTATTTGGTATCACCTGCTGACCAAAAAAAACATCCGTAAATGTTTGCTCACTCGCATCTCTTATACCTGTAATCCTGATAATTGCAGTGGCTTCTAAATCAGGACCAACCACCCGCCTGTATTCCCCGCCTATACCAAAGCCGAAGTTGTTTACCAACACATTAAAACCCAATCCATTCAAAAGACCTTCGGTAAGCGGTGTTTTCGTTATTTCTGGTTTAACAACATCAGGCTCTTCTATTTGGCCAATGGCATGTTCAGTTGCTCCAAAAAACAGACCGGATAAGAAAAGAGATATCAGGATTGCGTTGAAAATTTTACTCATGACTTAATAATAAATTCAAAATGATTATTAATATACAACAGGTCAGGTTTTTTAAAAGTGTATTAATTATAAAATATCGTAACGTTCTAAACTAAAAATATTATCTGTAAGTGCCGAACTATTTGCTTCTTGTTGTAAATAGGCTTTTATTCCTGCTAAATTTCTATAAATCAGACAATAACGTTAAAAACAAATGAGCACAGTTACCAAATTTTTGGCTTATGGTCCTTCAGAAACGCTTAAGAGAATGATTCCCAAGCTTCTGGACGAACTTGAACCAAAATATGTGTATAAATATAAATCTTCTACCAGTACTGATGAAGTATGTGTTGCAATATATGAACAATTTGAAAAACAAATTAATGCAACCATTACACTAACCTGTATCATTGAGTACACCGGCAGACAAAATCGAATCGAATTAAAAAAGGCAGGCGGGCGAATGGGATTTCGCGGCAGTTCACTTGCTGAAGAGAAAAGCATCGACTCGGCTGTTATCGATTTTATTATGGATTATACCAAACGATTTGGCCTCTCACTACAGGAAGAGGTAAACGAACGGGTTTCCGGCGAAGACAAATAGGGCTTTTCATATATATGCATCGTAAAACACGGGAATGGACTGTACTTTCCATGCTGGAGTGGGCTACAGGTTATTTTGAGAAGAATCAAATTCCAAACCCGCGTCTCAGTATTGAGTGGCTACTGGCATACGTACTGAAAATAAAACGTCTCGATCTGTATCTTAAATTCGACCGACCTCTGACTGAATCTGAGTTATCCAGTCTGCGTCCGCTCGTGAAACGCAGAGCACAGCACGAACCTCTTCAGTATATCACAGGAAGTACTGATTTTATGGGTAATAAGATTGACGTAAATGAAAATGTGTTAATTCCAAGAATTGAAACTGAACAGCTTGTTGAGGAGCTTCTCCAGGAAACAAGACATCTGCGAGATCAAAATATTAACTTTCTGGATATTGGTACCGGTTCGGGGTGTATTCCTGTATCTGTTAAAAAAAGAAATAAATCCTGGAACTGTTTTGGCTGTGATATATCAAACAAAGCGCTGGAGACGGCACGGCATAATGCGAAACAAAATGATGCCGATATTACATTTTTTCCATGCGATATATTTAGTGCAGAGAGCATGCCCCGGGAACATAAGTGGAATATTATAATTTCCAATCCCCCTTACATTAAACCTTCAGAAAAGAGCAGCCTGGAAGAACAAGTTTCGGCTTACGAACCTGGCTCAGCTCTCTTTCACAGCAACCCCCTCTTAATTTATAACAAGATTGCAAGCTATGCAGCTGAAAATCTGGTGGAAAATGGCTATTTATATCTTGAATGCAACGATAAAATGGCGCTCGAAATACAAACAGAAGTAAAGAAATTTTCATTTAATTCACAGCTGAAAAAGGACTTGGATAAAAACCCAAGATTTCTTGTAGCCCAGAAAACAACAATAACTTAAATCACCGCTTTCCAAGGCTGAATAATTTACTCTTTAAGATTGTGGATAACTTGTTGAAAAGTTTTTACCCGGCATGTATCGTATGTGTATTTAATTTAAAATCTATGTTAGGGAATTGTTATGAGGTGTCAAGTGAAAAATCAGTTATAAACATAATAAATTGTAATTTGTTGAGCAGCATAACTTTGCATTGTTTATTCAATTGTGGATAACTTTTGTGCAGGCTTGTAATTAATTGTTGATTTCAGTGTAATAAATCACCATTTTCTTTTCCACAGTGAAAAATAAATGACTTTTCAGCTGTTGATAACTAAAGGGGAAATAAGTTTAATTTTTTAATCGGAGGTATCTGAAATTGCATAAAGTTACCGCTGATAGAGCCTGGAAGGAATGCTTGGGAATTATCCAGGATAATATCAGTTACCAGAAATATAAATCGTGGTTTGAACCTATCAATCCGCTAAAGCTGGACAACAATACTCTTACTATACAAGTACCAAGCCAATTTTGGTATGAATGGCTTGAAGAGCACTACTATAGTATGCTTCGTTCAACTATTGCCAAAGTACTTGGTGAAAAGGGAAAACTTGAGTATTCTGTTCTTGTGGAAAAATCAGACAAACTTGAGGATAATCGTTCAGTAAGGCTGCCGCAGCAGCCCATGCCGCCATCGCGTCCGCAGGAGATGAATACCTATGCAGATTACCATCCCGGTAAGATTGAAAATCCGTTTGTGATACCCGGTATCAGAAAAACCAGGATTGAGTCTAATCTAAACAAAAGTTATGTGTTCGACCGGTTTATAGAAGGTGACTGTAACCGGCTTGCCCGTTCAGCTGCTATGGCGATTGCAGAAAATCCCGGGAAAAACTCTTTTAACCCATTTTTTATTTACGGAACAACAGGGCTTGGTAAAACACATCTTGCACAAAGCATCGGTAATAAAGTTAAACAGGATTTCGGGGATGAGCTGGCGGTAGTCTACATATCATCAGAATCTTTTACAAATGAATTCGTGCAGGCAATCCGAAATAACCGTGCCAGTGAGTTTTCCATGTTCTACAGAAATATTGATGTGCTGATTGTAGATGATATTCAGTTTTTCAGCGGAAAAGAGAAAACCCAGGAGGAGTTCTTTCATATCTTTAACTCTCTTCACCAGGATGGTAAACAAATTATTTTAAGTAGCGACCGTGCCCCTAAAGATATTCCTGATATTGAAGAGCGGCTGATTTCAAGATTTAGCTGGGGCTTGAGTGCAGACGTACAAATACCTGAATTTGAAACGCGTTTTGCTATACTTGAACGAAAGGCTTTCGATAACGGCATATCACTCGATCCTCAGATAATTGAATTCATTGCAATGAATTTCAAGTCAAATATTCGTGATCTTGAAGGGGCTATCATCAAATTACTCGCCACCGCTTCATTGAAGCATGTGGATGAGATCGATCTGAATATGGCCAAAAATGTGCTCAAGGATATGGTAAAGAATACCAACAGCACCGTCTCCATTGAGTCTATCCAAAACTATGTATGCGATTACTTTGGTATCGATACCAATAAGGTGCGCGAAAAAACCCGGAAACAGGAAATTGTGGAAGCAAGGCAAATTGCCATGTACCTTTCAAAAAAATTCACTCAGTCAAGCCTTAAATCCATAGGTCTGCAATTTGGCGGCCGCGATCACTCTACGGTTATTCATGCAATCAATACAGTAGATGAGCGCCTCTCCACCAATCCGAAACTGAAACGAATTGTAAAAGAGCTGGAACAAAAAATTGAGGTTGCAACACTCTGAGCTCAAAAGATACGATTACAATCAAGTCTCTTCGTTTTGATGCCTGCCACGGATATTATGCAAATGAACGAGAGAACGGAAATAGATTCGAAGTCGATATAACAGCAACCGGAAACTTCAGAAAAGCCGGAAAAACAGATGACCTGGATCTCACATTTGATTACCAGGTTGCTGAACGTATATCGAAAGAGATATTTGAAAGCTCTCCGAAAAAACTGATCGAAACACTCTGCGTTAATATCGGTAACCGGCTTTTCCAGGCTGCTCCGGGCATTTCATCACTCTCGGTTGCCGTACGAAAATTGGATCCTCCACTGCTGACTCAGGCTGAGTATGCGGAAATTTCGATGACATGGCACAGGTAATTATTGCACTTGGCTCTAATCTTGGCAACAGGTTGCATTATTTGCAGAAGGCGGCTCACCGGCTTTCAGAAATATCAGATTCTAAAATCAATAAATCATCTCTTTGGGAATCGGAACCCGTAGGAAATGCAAAATATTCTTTCCTGAACGGAGTTATTTCCATAGAAACTGGCATTAAACCGCAAATCCTCCTGAAAAAACTAAAAGATTTTGAACAGCAACTGGGACGTGAAAAAGAACCGGTAAGATGGGGGCCCAGGATTATCGACCTTGATATAATTTCTTATGATGACTTGGTCATTCAAAGCAATAGTCTTATCATTCCTCACCCGGAATACAGAAAGAGACTCTTTGTTCTGCTGCCACTCCGGGAAATTGAACCGGACTGGAAGGATCCGGAAACAGAGGAATCAATTCACAAAATCATTAACAAGGCACCTTTAATTGACATTGAGATTACTGACTACAACTGGTAAATATGGCAAATCAATTTGACTTTATCGCAATTGAGGGAGTTATAGGTGCCGGTAAAACAACACTTGCAAAATTGCTTGCAGAACGACGCGGTGCCCGCCTGTTTTTGGAACAATTTGAGGAAAATCCCTTTTTGCCCAAATTCTACGAAGATAAAGATCGGTACGGATTTCAGACTCAGCTTGCTTTTCTGGCCAGCCGCTTTAAACAGCAACAAAAAATGTCTTCCCGGGATCTGTTTCATGACTTCATCATTTCAGACTATATTTTTGAAAAGGATCGCATTTTTGCCCGGCTCAACCTGGAGGATGAAGAGATGGCACTCTATGATAATATTTATAATATTATGACCGGTATCTCTGCAAAACCTGATCTTATAATATATCTTCAAAATTCAGTAGACAGGCTTATGGAGAATATTAATCAGCGTGGAAGAAGCTATGAGAAACATATTTCACGAGACTATCTCCAAAATCTTTCTGACGCCTATAATCATTTCTTTTATCACTACAATAAAGTACCCCTGATGATCATTAATGCTACTGAAATTGATTTTGTAGAAAACACTTCACATTTAGCGTATATTGAAGAACAGATATTTGAACATCCCATACGCACGAACACACATATACACATAATACCTGAATAATGTTACGGTGGCTCTTATTAGCATTTATTATCTATCTTATCATTCGGATCTTTTTTAATTATCAAAAAAAGAAATCCGACTCCCCGTTTTCAATCTTTTTTGGACACGATCATCGGCAAAACTCCAACAACAAAAACCGCCGTTCCGGAAACCTGGAACATATCGAAGAGGCCGAATATGAAGACATCACAGAAAAAGAGACAAAAAATAAAAAAGACAGTACAAGCAAATGAGTTTTGAAGAAAAGCACAAAAAAGGATATGAACTTCTGCACGAAAGAGATCTCGACAAAAGCCTGGATATAGCCAGGGATTTGCAAAAAGCAGACCGCGATGCCCCGGAAGGATATATGCTTGAGGCTGAAGTAATGCAAAGGCTGAACCAATGGGAGCAGAGTATAAAATCATTTAACGAAGCTATCGAACGCGACAGTGATAATGCGAAGCTTTATAATTTAAGAGGTTACTCCTATCTCAATAATGGTGAGGTCGAAAAAGCGCGTGAAGATTTCGAAAAATCCATTGATCTTGACGATCTGCCCTCTTCACACAGAAATCTTGTGCTTTATAAATTGATGGCAGGTGAGGGACAAGGAGCGATCCACTATCTTTTGGACAGAATAAAAAAGGATCCGCGCGATGTTGAAAACTGGATCCTTATGGGTGATTTAATGAAAAAAGGCGGACATGAAGCTAAAGCCCGTACCTATTATGAACAAGCCCAAAAAATGGCTCCGGACAATGAATATGTTAAAAGTCAGCTCGAAGAGTAAACCTGCTATTTGATCAAAAAAATCGCCGGATTACTTTCTATTTCAACTTGAAAACTGCTATATTTGAAATCCTGAATTAGCTGATAGCTGATAGCTGATAGCTGATAGCTGATAGCTGATAGCTGATTTGTCTTATTTGATTATGCCCTGGTGGTGGAATTGGTAGACACGCACGCTTGAGGGGCGTGTGGCCTAACGGCCGTGCTGGTTCGACTCCAGTCCAGGGCACAGAAACCCTTGTAAGTGATTGACTTGCAAGGGTTTTTTATTTAAAAAAAGTATTAAGAGAAAAGAGATCAGTAAACAAAATGAATAGAAATACCAGGGGCAGGCCTTCAGGAAGCGAGCTGAGAATAATGTCGGTTTTCTCATTCCTGTTTTACATTATACTGGCTTACGCCATTTTCTACTTTTTCCATGATCAGGATATAAATAGTGCGTTTAAACGCGGGTGGCCACTATCGAATCAGTTATTAACCGGCCTGATCGCCGGCTTTACCGCTTCAGCTTTGATCATCTTTTTTTCATCACGACCTCCCATGAAGCAGGTGCTGAATGACTTTTCTATTTATAAAATGATCTCCGATCTTGAACTTTCTCTCTTCGACCGGATTCATATATCTCTTTTTGCCGGTTTTGGAGAAGAACTGCTGTTTCGGGGGGCGATTCAGCCTCTGCTTGGAATTTGGCTTACCTCATTTATTTTTATTGCTATTCATGGTTACATCAGCGTCAGGTCTGCCGGACATATTCTATTCACCTTGTTGCTCTTTGGTCTGAGTATGATGCTGGGTTTTCTCTATGAAACGGCCGGATTGTTTTCAGCCATAATCGCACACGCCATCTACGATATTATCATGCTTGGTTGGGTGAATAGAAAAAAGAAAATGTGAGAACCTCATCTGCTCTACCCCATGCCATTTTCTGTTTAACCAATTGACGTAAATCTGTCTTTGGTCACGTCTCCGCATTTTTAACCCCCGCTTATTCACCCCGCAGACGCATCCGCATTTTAAAAAAGCGCTACCACAATTTTCACACTAATTTAACATTATCAGCTCGGTTTTCTGAAAAAAAATTGATAATTTACTGACTGGCATTTTAAATATGACCGACAGTCAAATTTTATGGGAACAAAAGAACGAAAAGAACGGGAAAGAACTGAAAGGCGTGAAACTATCATTGATGCGGCTGAAGAAGTAATCAATGAAAAGGGATTCGATGCGGCTACCGTCGATGAAATTGCCGAAAGGGCCGAACTGGGCAAAGGAACATTATACCTCTACTTCAAAAGCAAAGCTTCGATTTATCTTGCAATCAGTGAGCGCGGCTCAAAAATACTGAACAGCGAAATGGCCAAAATTCTTACACTGGATCTTACCGGCCTAGAAATGTTGCGAAAACTGGGAGAAAAGTACCTGAAATTTATTCAGACCAACCCTATCTACTTTAATGCGTTTGCTTTTTATGAAAATATGATGGACCAGGAAAAGCTTGCTGAAAGTGAAATAGCTCAAAATTGCGAAAAACACGCCCGGGAGGCAATGACCTATATAGTGAGATCACTTCAGATTGGTATGCAGGATGGATCTGTTGACAGCTCGTATGATCCAAAAGAACTGGGCGTGATCATCTGGGGTGCATCAAAAGGAATTGTTCAAATGGCTTTTTTAAAAAACAAAGGTCACTACTACAAAATGCTTGATGAGGTTGATTTCAGCCTTGAATCACTGATTGTCAGTTTTATAGAACTGATTGGTTCTGGAATCTCGTCAAAAAATATGACTGCCGGTCAAAATATTGAAACAATCCGCTGACAAATGCGTACCGGTTTTTAAAATAAGTAAACTTTAATAACAAAGAGTCATAGTAAAGCTCCTGTTTTATGACATACAATTTTACAAATATCTTCTTCTCTGTTCTGTTGCTTGCCGTACCCGCATCTGTCTATTCACAAAATGTAGATGTGGATCTCTCTCAGGGCAGCACACTCTCAATTGAACAGGCTATAGAGATAGCAATTGCAAATAATAACGATATTAAGCGGGCCTGGTTTTCTGTTGAAGATGCTGATGAACAAGTCCGCATAGCATGGAGCGAAGTGCTCCCGGAAGTTACAACAAGTGCTACATATACCCGAAATGTACAGCTGCCGGTAACTTTTTTCCCGGCTGAATTTTTTGGCGGTCAACAGGGAGATCTTGTTCCTGTTACATTCGGAACTGACAATGACTGGACCGGCGGTGTTTCAGTATCACAAAACCTGTTCCGCGGAGAGGCTATCATAGGAATTAGCAGTTCTACCCTCTTCAAAGCTGCACAGCAGGAGAATTTGAGAGCGACCACTCAACAGGTTGTTACAGAAACGAGGAAGGCGTATCACAGAGTATTAATCGCAGAAGAGCAACAAAGACTTCAGCAGGCTTCCATCAACCGGCTTGAAGAGAATCTTGAGGACAACAGAGGTCGTCTGCGTGCAGGACTTGTGGAGGAATATGATGTTCTCAGGCTTGAGGTTCAGCTTGCCAACCAGAGGCCCGAACTCCGTGAGACGGAACTGGCTATCGACCAGTCATACAGAAATCTGAAAATTGTAACAGGAATACCGCTTGAGCTGAATATTACCATTAGCGGCGAGCTCGGTTCTTTTGATATACACTCGGAACAGGCTACAGACAGCAGTAATGAAAGTCTGAAAAAAATCGACCGCATGAATCAGTTATCACTTACAAAAGAGAGGGATATCATAGACCTGATGAGTGAACTGAGAGGTGACCTGCGGATTTTGCAAAAGCAGGATGAGTTAAAAGACAGGGAAATAACAGCCATTAAGAGCCGCTTTCTTCCAACCATATCAACCACTTACAATTTGAGATGGACGGCAGCACAGGAAGATCCCATCGAGCCCTTCAAGGATGCTGTCCGCTTTCAGACTATCGGATTGAATGTCAGCCTCCCAATTTTCCAGGGTTTTAAACGATCAGCTGAAGTAAACCGTGCCAAAATTGAAAAAAAAGATATAAATCAACAGCAGATGTTTACAAAACGGGTTGCATTGAATGAATATGAAACGTCTGTAGAAAATCTGAACAGGTTGTTTGATACTGCCGATGCGAGGAAACAGGCAATCAGTCAGGCAAACAGGGGATACGAAATAGCACTGAAGCGATTTGAAAACGGCATGGGTTCTCAGCTCGAAGTTACCGAAGCTGAACTTCAGGTTCGTGAAGCAGAGTTAAACTACGCACGCCTTGTTTTTGATTACCTGAATGCAAAAGCTGATTATGACCAGATTATCGGTCTTGTACCCATGGTATCAACAAGCAATTGAAACATATACAACTAAAAGATGAAAAAATTTATTCAAAATAAAACCTTATTACCACTACTCATTACCGGTTTGCTGATAGCATCCGGATGCAGTGAGACAGAGCAGGAAGAACAAAATGAACAACTGGTGAAATCGGTAAATGTGGAAGTTGATGAGATTAAACCTACAGATTTTTCAAGTTTTTTACGCTTGGTCGGAACAATTGAAACCGGAGATGACGTTCAGGTATCTTCCGAGGTATCGGGCAGAATCGAAAATTTTTTCCCCGATGAAGGTGACATGGTAAAACAGGGAGAAATCATTGCAAAGGTTGATGACAGAAAACTACAACAGGAGGCGCGCCGCTTGCAAGCAGTAACGAAGCAATCGGAAGAAAACTATCTCCGGCTTAAACAACTCTACCAAGAGGAAAATATAGGGTCGGAGATAGATTTTCTTAACGCCAGGTATATGTTTCAGCAAAACCAGGCAGCTCTTGAAAGTACCCGGGTCGACATCGCAAACACTGAAATTAAGTCTCCCATTGAAGGCACAATTGAAGAATTAACTCTTGAACAAGGTGAAATGATTTCTGTGGGGATGCCTGTTGCAAGAGTTATCGGCAGAGAGAGAATTAAAGTCACATTCGGGGTGCCTGCCCGTTATGCAAATGATGTTGATCTCAATGATGAAGCCGAGGTGTGGTTCGATCATAATCCGGAAAATATTTACCAGCTCCCGATTACTTTTGTCGGCCGGTCGATATCGCCTCAAAGCAGAACTTTTGAAACAGAGGCTCTATTTCGGAACCCGGGAAATGAAATTAAAATTGACATGCTTGCAAATGTGAAACTGCGGACTGAATTTCTCCAAAACAGAATTGTGTTAAGCGAAGAATTCATCCATCAGAAGAACGGTAAACATGTGGCTTTTGTCGCCGTAGAAGATAGTGAGGGCAACAGTATTGCAGCAGAACGAGAACTTGAACTGGGTGCCTCATTTGGAAACGAGATTGTTATAAACCGAGGCCTTGAATTTGGAGAAAAACTGGTAACAATCGGTTCATCATATCTGCTGGACGGAACAAGAATCAATATTGTTGACAATGCAACAGTATTTGCCAACTCTGGTAATTAATAAATTTTACTGATTTCACTTTCATGAACACTCAAAATCCAAACAACGGAAACAAAAGACCCGGCGCTGATATCAGCAAACGGAAAGAGTTCGGGCTGACCAGCTTTTCAATCAGAAACAGGGTTAGTGTTCTTGTACTTCTGATACTGATCGGCATCCTTGGAGTCCGTTCATACATCACTATTCCCAAAGAATCTGCACCTGATATTACAATCCCGAATATCATGGTGATAACAACCTATCCCGGCGTTTCACCTCTGGATGTTGAAAACCTGGTTACACGAAAACTGGAAGATGAACTTTCGAACATCTCCGATTATAAAAAGATGACCTCTACCACTACGGAGGGATATTCCAGTATTAATATGGAATTTAATACTGATGTTAATATCGACGAAGCACTTCAGAAAGTGAGAGAAAAAGTAGACCTTGCAAAGCCCGAACTCCCTGAAGATGTGGATGACCCTGTTATCATGGAAATTAATATTTCCGAATTCCCTATTATGCAGGTGAATATTTCGGGTGATTACGGGCTTGACCAGCTTAAAACTGTAGCCGAAGAACTGCAGGACAATATTGAAACCATCCCCCAAGTATTGGAAGTAGATTTAGCTGGCGGAATCGAAAAAGAGGTAAAAGTAGATGTCGATCTTCCCAAACTCAAATATTACGGAATTTCATTTGCTGATTTAATAGCATCTATCCAAAATGAAAATATAACGATTCCGGGAGGTACAGTAGATGTGGGAACCAAAAAGTTCTTGATGAGAGTGCCCGGTGAATATGATGTTCCTCAAAATATTGAAGATATTGTCATCGATGCGCCTGAAGACAATCCGATCTATATACGCGATGTTGCCACTGTTTCTTTTGAAGAAAAAGAGAGAAAAACATATGCTTTTTTGAATCAGAGCCCGGTAATTACCCTTTCTGTTAAAAAAAGAACCGGGCAAAATATCATTGAAACCTCTGAAGCTGTACAAGCAATTATAGAACGCGATTTACCCGGTCTGCCGCCAACAACTACCATTCGCATTACATCTGATCAAAGTGAAGATATCAGAATGATGGTAAGCAGCCTGGAGAATAACATTATCTCCGGTTTATTCCTGGTTATTGGTGTTTTACTTTTCTTTCTGGGCGTAAGAAACTCATCATTTGTCGGTATTTCTATTCCCGTCTCAATGTTTATGTCATTTTTTATCTTACAGTCCCTGGGAATCACGATGAATATGATTGTCCTTTTTTCACTGATTCTGGCCCTGGGGATGCTTGTCGACAATGCCATTGTTGTCGTTGAAAACATTTACAGGTACCTGGAAGAAGGGTTCAGCAATATGGAAGCTGCTAAAAAAGGAACCGGCGAAGTTGCCATGCCAATTATATCCGGAACAACTACTACTCTTGCTGCTTTTTTGCCAATGATTTTCTGGCCGGGTATGGTAGGCGAATTCATGTCTTTTTTGCCTATAACGCTGATTATCACGCTTGGAAGTTCTCTGTTTGTCGGACTGGTAATCAACCCGGTGCTTTGTGCCGTTTTTATGAAACTGGAACAGGATGAAACGGGAGAATCCAGGGCTTCAATTTCAAAAAGCGGCAAAATATTTATCAGTATCATTGGCTTATTGATATTATCCTATGCCCTGTTCAGTAACTGGATTCTAACCTCCATGTTACTTTTAATATTTTACCTGCTCTACCTTGGTCACGAATACTTTATGAAGCCTGTTGGTGACGTCTGGCAAAAGCGTGGATTGCAAGTTATTCTGGACAAATATGAAAGTACCCTGAAATGGTCGCTTAATCATCGTTTCGCTGTTGTGGGTATTGCAGTAGGAGTATTAATTTCCAGCTTCCTGATTTTCGGAATTTTTAATTATGGTGTTGTCTTTTTCCCGGAAGATATCCCGCCTAAAAGACTGTATGCCCAGGTTGAAACTCCGGCCGGCACCAACGTAGACTTTACACTTCGTTTTATAGAACAGATGGAAAAGAGGGTAAATGAACTTCCCAACGATGAGGATGTGGAAACTTTAGTTGCAACTGCAGGTGCTATGATTTCAAGCGGTATGGAAGCAGGCGGCGGTAGTACAGAAAACAGAGGAACGGTTGTTTTAAACTTTGTTGATTACCAGCAGAGGTCCGGAAGTACACTCGAATCGATGGAGTATATGAGAGAGAATTTCCCCGAAGGTCTTGCTGGCGCCAAAATCACAATCGAAAAACAACAGGAAGGCCCGCCTACCGGCAAACCCATTAACCTTGAAATAAGCGGTAGAAGCATGGAATCGCTTACCCGGTTATCTGACCAGGCCCTCAAAATTTTAGAAAACGATCCGGTATTCAGTAAACTGGACGGACTTGAGACAGATCTGCCCGAATCACGTCCCGAAATGAGAATTAATGTTGACAGAGAGAAAGCAGCTATCTTCGGACTCACTACAAGAGATGTAGGTAATACCATTCGACAGGCAATCAATGGCGTTGAAGCCTCTAAATACAGAGACGGTAATGATGAATATGACATTACTGTTCGTCTTGCAAAAGAGTTCAGAGAAGATTTAAATATGTTGTCTGATCTGAATATCATGGCAGAAGAGGGACGGCAAATACCACTATCTGAAATTGCAACCTGGGAAGTTGGAGAGGGATTTGGCGGTATCAAACGCAAAAACCAGAAACGAGTGGTTACCGTTTCAGCGGATGTAAGATCATCGTACAATAGTAATGCTGTACTTGCAGAGGTTCAGGGTATTTTGAGTGATTTCGTTGAATCTATACCCGAAGGATATACTACCGACTGGACAGGACAACAACAAGAACAGGAAGACGCAGAAGATTTCCTGATAGATGCTTTTTTTATAGCACTTGCCCTGATGGCTTTTATCTTGATATCACAGTTTAATTCGGTTTCCAAACCTTTTATTGTACTCACCTCGGTTATCATGTCAATTTCGGGAGTGCTCTTCGGACTTTTGCTGTTCCAGATGCCCTTTGGTGTAATTATGACGGGTATCGGCGTAATTTCACTTGCGGGTGTTGTCGTCAACAATGCAATTGTTATGATTGATTATATCGATATTCTCCGGGAACGCGATAACATGTCACTATTCGATTCCCTGGTCAGGGGCGGATCTGTTCGCTTTCGTCCGGTTGTGTTAACTGCAATTACAACAACCCTGGGCCTGGTTCCGCTTGCAATCGGTTTTAATATCGACTTTTTTGTATTGGTAAATGCACCTGTCGAGTTTTTTACCAATATCGGGGAATACCTCTACTGGGGTGGAGAACAGGCTGCCTGGTGGAGCCCGATGGCAATTGCTGTAATCTGCGGATTGCTATTTGCAACAATTTTGACACTTATTCTCGTACCCGTCATGTACTACATCATCGAGGATTGCAGGAGTGGTGTGAATAAATTTTTCTTTAATACAGAGCATCCCGGAATTATTGAGAAAGAAGAGTCCGGAAACGGGGCAGCCGGAGATCAGGAAGCCCGCGATGAGGTGCAAGAAGTTGAGGCACATAGCACGTAGCTCCTGAGTAGGTTTTTATAAGGTATTTGTGTTTATAAAGATCAATAATCACTATTTTAGAGAAAATAAAAATTAACTAAAATTATCCGCGTGATTCAACGAATACAAACCGTTTATCTCATTTTAGCAGGATTATTTAACCTGGTTGCATTTTTTACTCCTATATACAGCCGGGCCGTCGCAGACCCTTCTCCCTGGATCGGCAAAGGCCTTGCCATTACGATGACAATCGCCATGCTCCTTAGTTTCATTACCATATTTTTGTATACAAACAGAGAACGACAGATTTTTTGGGTGAAAATGGCAACCTGCTCTCAGCTTGTGGCAATTGGCTTTGCTGCAGGTATTCTGTTTACACTTGGTGGGTTCGGCTCTTTTCTGATCGATGAAACCATGAGCACTCTTCTTCTGATCTTTGCTCTTCTCGCACAGTGGCAGGCAGGCAGAAATATCCGGAAAGACCAGGAACTGGTTAATTCAATGGATCGGATCCGGTAATCGCTTTGCACAATGAAGCAAATAACGATTATCCCGCTTTAAAAGTAACACTCTTTCTTATTATCGGGCTTATCACGTTTGGGTTCGCCCCTATTATTGTTCGATTCGCTACCGATGTTGAACCTCTTGCCCTGGCTGCCCTGAGAACTGCAATTGCAGTTCTGATTTTATTTCCATTTTGGTATCAAAAAAGAACGCCCCTCAAAAACTTAAAAAAACATGGTCTGCATGCCGGGCTTGTAATAGGTGCCGGCTTTGCACTGGGACTCCACTTTACGTTCTGGATTGCTTCCCTTCACTATACATCTGTTGCTTCCGCTTCGGTTCTTGTAACCATACATCCTGTTATGCTGATTGTAGCTGAAAGTATGATCTTTAAAGCCAAATTCCGTCCGCTGGTATGGGGCGGTGTTTTTATTGCATTCGCCGGATCGGTTATGCTTGGGATAGCTGACGACGTAAACATGGATCTTTTTCCTGATGCCCTGCTTGGAAACGGACTTGCATTCACTGCTGCAGTTATCTTTGTTGTCTACTTTTTATTGGGGCGCAGAATCAGGCAGCATGCCGAATGGATCGATTATGTTTTTCATGTCTACCTTCATGCCGCTATTATCTGTACTATTCTGACATTTCTCTGGGTTGGCGGAATTCCGGTAATAAGCGGAACAGGTTTACTCGCCGGCATCGCTCTCGCAATCGGCCCCACAATTCTCGGACACGGCTCCATGAATTACGCCGTAAAATATGTCTCTCCCACTTTGCTCTCTACACTTGTACTTTCGGAAGCCATATTTGCTGCCATTGCTGCCTACTTCATATTTGATGAAATCCCTTCACTCTTGTCAATAACGGCCATGATGATCATCATCACTGGTGTAGTGTTAACATGGACCAGGAGATTTAAATACCAGGCTAAATCAAAAGCCACGAGAGAATCAAAAAAATCATAACCCATGCAGCTATTTGTACACTTTTTTTTTGCCGCGGAAACTCATAGCCGCAAATAGGGCAAGTCTCATTATCGGCATCAACTTCTACTGCACAAGAAGGACATTCTATTTTTTTCATATTTCAAAATGTTTTAATACTATTCATCCCGGGTCTGTTATTGATGCTGCTAAATTTAAACCCTGATTTTACACACATAACTAATTGTACAAAATAATGAACAAAAACTCCTGCTTATTGATCTTGCTGACACTAACTATGCTTTCCTGTGGTCAGCAAGAGCCGGAACAAACAGCATACGATTCTCTGAACCTTGAAGAGATTACGATTCCTGAGCTGACTGACGGATACAATAATGGCGATTTTACAATCCGGGATGTCACACAAGCTTACCTTGAGCGAATAGAGCTGATCGACAAGAATGGCCCTTCACTGAATTCAATCATCCAGGTAAACCCGGATGCGATTCAGATTGCAGAAGAGCTCGACTCGGAGTTACAGAATGGGAATGTACGCGGACCTCTTCACGGCGTACCAGTTGTACTGAAAGACAATATTGATACAGGAGACAAAATGCAGACAACTGCCGGGTCCAGGTTTATGGCTGAATCCAATCCGCCGGATGACAGTTTTATTGTAAAAAAACTGAGGGAAAGCGGTGCTGTAATAGTTGCAAAAGCAAACCTGAGCGAATGGGCCAATTTTCACAGTAGTTTCTCGTCCAGCGGCTGGAGTGGCCTGGGCGGACAGACCCGGAATCCTTACGACATCACCCGTAATCCCTGCGGTTCAAGTGCCGGCTCCGGAGTCTCTGTTTCAGCAAATCTCACTGCATTTGCGATTGGTACGGAAACCAATGGCTCTATCGTCTGTCCTTCCAATGCAAACGGTATTGTCGGATTAAAACCTACGGTCGGACTTTTAAGCAGAGGCGGTATCATCCCTATCTCCTACACAACCGACAGTGCCGGCCCTATGACCCGTACGGTAAGGGATGCCGCCATCGCACTTGGAGCTATGACGGGGATTGATCCGGAAGATGATAAAACATCTTTTAGTGAAGGGAACAGTTATTCAGATTATACACAGTTTTTAAATGAAGACGGGCTGCAGGGTAAACGAATTGGTTTTTTTACCGGCCCTCTTGATAATCACTTTCGTGTTGATACGCTCATGTATGAAACTGTGCGTTTCTTTGAAGAAAATGGTGCAACCGTTGTTGAACTGGACAGTGTTACCGGTGAAAATATTGGCGGTGATGCATTCCAGGTTCTGCTCTATGAATTTAAGGACGGTTTAAATAAATACTTTGAATCTCTCGGTCCTGATGCTCCTGTAAAAAGCATTGAAGAGCTGGCTGAAATGACCCGCAATGATCCTAAAGAAACAGAAAGATTTGACCGCAACCTGATATTTATGGCTGCCGAAAAAGGAGACCTCGATTCTGAGGAGTACAAAAATGCACTTGAAAATATGCTTACCAAAAGCCGTGAAGAGGGAATCGATCTGGTAATGGATGAACACAACCTGGATGCGATCATTTCGCCAACCGGTTCTCCGGCATGGAAAACCGATCTGACGCTTGGAGATAATTTTAAATTATCGTCCAGTTCTCCTTCTGCAAGAGCCGGCTATCCGATTATTACCGTTCCGATGGGAACAATTGACGGTTTGCCATTAGGGCTCTCCATTTTCGGCAGGGCATGGAGCGAACCTGTACTGCTGGAAATAGCCTATGCATTTGAGCAGGGTACCATGCACAGGCAAGTGCCGCAATTTATCGGATGGCAGCAGTAAAACCGGGATAGCTTTTAGATTATGGCGCGTAACGTTGCAGATTACTGCTTTGTAAATGAACCGGTTAAGCCTTTTTGAGAATTTGTCCCAACCATTACATCAAACTCGCCCGGTTCTGCAAGAAACTTTCCGATATTATTATAAAATCCCAGCTCCTTATCTGTTAAGGTAAACTGAACTATTTTTGACTCGCCCGGCTGCAGCATAATCTTTTGAAATCCCTTTAACTCTTTCACAGGACGGACAACACTTGCCACCAGGTCCCTGATATAGAGCTGTACCACTTCTTCGCCGGCTACATTGCCGGTATTTTCAACCCTTACACTTATTTTGATGTTCTCATTATCAGAAGAGTCAATTTGAAGATCCGAATAACCAAAATCTGTATAACTGAGTCCGTAACCAAATGGATAAAGCGGCTCGTTGGTCTCATCAATATAGTGAGACCAAAAAACGGGTTCTTCGGGTGACGGCCGGCCGGTGTTAAAATGGTTGTAGTAAATGGGAACCTGTCCCACACTTCTGGGAAAAGTCATTGGTAATTTTCCGCCGGGATTGTAAACACCAAATAAAACATCGGCAATCGCATTACCGGTTTGAGTACCAAGTTGCCAGGTTTCCAGGATGGCGGGAATATGTTCGTCAGCCCATGGAATTGCAAGAGGTCTGCCATTCATTAAAACAAGAATGATATTTTGATTTACTTCATAGACAGCTTCCATCAGTTCCTGCTGTAATCCCGGCAGGTCGAGGTAAGCCCGGCTTCTGCCTTCTCCGCTTTGAAAACCGTGTTCTCCCAGTACCATAATAACAACTTCTGAATTTGCGGCAAGGTTTACAGCTTCCTCAAACCCGGATCTGTCCGTTTCATTGATTTCTACTTCCTGTCTAAAACTTGTTTCACCAATAACAAGGTCGGCTCCTTTCGCATAGGTAATTTCATTCGAATACTTTTCAAGTCCCTCTAAAACAGAAATGGCACTGTTATCATCCGAACCGATTCTCCAGCTTCCCAGCGGGCTATTCTTATCATTTGCGAGTGCACCGATCACTGCAATACTCTTTTGATCTTCCCGCAATGGCAGTATTTCCTCATCATTTTTCAGCAGCACGATCGATTTTTTGGCCATGTCAAGTGCGGCTTCCTGGTGATCCGGATGATAAATCAGCTCTTCTTCTCTTTCGGTACTTATATACCTGTAGGGATCGTCAAATAAGCCCAATTCAAATTTTATCCGCAGGATTCTTCGAACAGCCTCATCTATTACATCCATACTCACCTTTCCTTCGTTTACTGCTTCTTCCAGGTGTTTTATGTAGGCATATGATTCCATATCCATATCGGAGCTGGCATTGGCAGCTAATTGTGCAGCATGTTTAAGATTCTTTGCATAGCCATGATCGATCATTTCCTCAATTGACGTCCAGTCTGAAACCACAAAACCTTTAAAATCCCATTCGCCTTTCAGTATATCTCTTTGAAGAAAAAAGTCACCGGTAGCAGGTATCCCGTTCAGTACATTAAAAGAATTCATTACCGATTTAACACCATGTTTAACTGCTTCTTTAAATGGTGGTAAAATTACATTATAGAGCGTGGATGTGCCTACGTCAACTGTATTATAATCTTTACCCGCAACAGCGAATCCGTAACCGGCCAGGTGTTTTGCCGTTGCAGCAATGGTATTGGGTTTTGTGAGATCATCACCCTGAAACCCTTTTACTCTTGCGGCGGCAATTTTGGAACCGAGATAGGGGTCTTCACCTGCACCTTCCATAACTCTGCCCCACCTGGCGTCTCTTGAAATATCAACCATCGGAGCAAATGTCCAGTTAATTCCTACTGCTGATGCTTCAATGGCTCCGATCCGGGCTGATTTTTCAATCGCTTCCAGGTCCCAGCTTGCTGATTCGGCCAGCGGAATAGGTGTGAGAGTTTTGTGGCCGTGAATTACATCAAATCCAAACAGAAGCGGAATACCAAGCCTTGATTCATTTACAACCAGTTCCTGCATCTTTCGAACCTCCTCGGCACCCCGCACATTTAAGACTGCACCTACCCTGCCGTTTCTCAGATCTTCATATTTTCTTGCGGCGTCTCCCTGCTTTGGAGAAGGACCTGTAACTTCCCAAAAATCGGAGTATTGGTTCATCTGACCAATTTTCTCCTCAAGAGTCATGATTCCCAAAAGAGAATCAATCTCAGTTTCAATAGTAGTATCCTGGGCAAAAATACTCATGCTGTTTGATAAATAGAGGGTGAATACAAATATAACTTTTAGCTTTAAATACCTCATTTTTTTATTTGATTGCTGGTTAAAAATATAATTCGTAAAACAGGCAAATGCGATCGCACTATTTCATGGGAATATTGGTTCAGAGAATCCTTTTATGAAAACCTCTGTATTCCACTGATTTATTCTTTAATTTCTTTTTAATTGTAGAGAAGAAATGTGTAATTATCATTAATTATGACTTATTATCATGCACTTTCTCTCTGTCTTAACTATCTTAGGGTCGATTTTCATGATGCATGAACCAGACAATTTACAAATAATTTTACTTGTTATTGTGGGTTCCGTGAATATAACTTAGTGACGGAGTTCACGTTTATAAGCCCAGCTTAAAATATCTTGATTAATTTTTTAATTACTAATTTCCGGATTAAGTACATTAGATGAACTTATCTATTAAAGTAGTTTTTTGCAGTATCTTTTCTCTTTTGTTTGCCATAACAGGTACATTTGCTCAGGAGAACGGACAAAACAGAGAAAGAAGTCCACAAAATCAGACGTTTTCCTTTGGAATGGATGATATGGAACACATCCAGTATATTGATCAGCTCGGAATGGAATTACTGTTTAAAGATGCACCTAAAGAGGATTTCCTCGATTTTGATTCATATAAACTTGACAGCAGGGATGTCATATCCGTTGACGTGAAAGGGCCGGTTCCGCTTACAGCACGCGGGCTTGTGGTTAGTCCGCAAGGCACTATTTTTATCCCGATGGCAGGAAATATTTATGTAAAAGAGATGACGGTAACTGAAGCAACGGAAGCAATTAAATCGTCGCTCAATAAATATTTAAATGAATTTGAACTCCAGATTAGTCTCGACAGAGCCAGGGACGTTACTGTACATGTATATGGAGATGTGCCATTTCCGGGTAAATATATACTTCCCGCAGGAACAAGGTTAGATGCAGCACTGTATCCTGCTCTCTTTGAAGGAGAACTTCCATCAGGTTCACTGAATGGTACCCGATATGCGGCTAACTTTTTAGCTTCAAATGAATTTTCACTTCGAAATATCACGATATCAGGTGAAGATGACCCGGATCAAACGAAAGGTGACTTAATCAGTTACTTCAGAACGGGAGAAAAAAATTACAATCCATTTCTTTCTGACGGGGATATCATCAAAGTAAACAGAATGACAAATTCGTCACCTACGATTACTATCTCAGGAGCTGTATCAAATCCTGGTGAGTTTGAGTACCGTAATACAGATTCCATTTCAAAAACGATTCGTCTGGGCGGTGGATTTATACCTGAAGCTGACACTTCAAAAGCGATTATTTTCAGATCACAGCCCGAACCTGAAACAATTGAAATGGATCTGAATTCACCGGAAAGCGATCGCCTTACCTTACATCCCAACGACCGGATTGTGATTCCTTATCTTGACAATGATATTCGAGGGGCATCTGCCTGGGTTCAGGGAGAAGCTGTTTTACCTGGCAGTTTTCCGATTAATGCAAATGAAACTACACTCGGCGAATTGATTGATATTGCCGGTGGTTTAACAGATGATGCTCTGGCCGAAAGCGCATATGTCATACGAAGTAACAGAAATGTGCGGAACGTGCGGTCATCAACCGACTTCAATATTCAGGAGCTAAAAAGAACCTCAGACCAGATTGAACAGGGTTTTCAGTACCTTGAACTGGAAGAAAACCTGAATTCCGAACGTCGTTTATATGTTAATTTGAGAGACTCTCTTGACTTGACACAAACAAAGATTAATGACGGAGACAGGCTATTCATACCGCGCAATGCAGATGCTGTGGTTCTCTATGGACAGGTTAATAAACCGGGTGATTACAGGTATGATTCAACTCTCGGCTTAAATGATTATCTTTCCAAAGCGGGAGGGGTAACACTTGCCGCTGATACCGAACGTATTTTTATTATAAAAGCCGGGAGCCGTACATGGATGAAGCCGGAAATGACAGATATCAACTCCGGGGATATTATATTTGTTGACAGGATACCTTTTGATGAATTGAACGCTCAGCGCAGTTTTGATTTGCAAAAACAGGCAGCAAGAAGAAATAATATTCAGCTGGTTTTGAGTGGCCTTACAGCCATTACGGGAATTATAACAACGGTTGTAGCTATAAGGCGTTAAAGCCGAAACAAAAGTTCTAATAGGTGTGAAACTACTATATCTTACTCAATATTATCCGCCGGAAATTGGAGCAGGCGCGGTTCGCAGTAATATTATGAGTAAATATCTTGCTGATGATGGCTGGGAGGTAGATGTGGTTTGTGAACGCCCCAACTATCCGACAGGAATTCTCGACGAGAAGTATAAAAAAGAGTGGTGTTACGAGGAAAATGTAAATGATAATCTTTCCGTGCACCGGATTTGGGCCATTGCCAATCAGCGAAGAAACGTTCTTGAGCAGATGCTCTTCTTCGTATCATTTATGATCTCAAGCTTTTTCTATGTGCTTGCAAATCCGAAAAAATATGATGTCGTCTACGTCACCTCACCTCCTATTTTTGCCGCTATTTCCGGGTTTATATTGAGTAAAATAATCGGCAGTAAATTTGTTTTTGAAGTACGTGACATCTGGCCGGATTCTGCGGTTAATCAAATTGACCTCGAAAGTGAATCCTTTTTTATCCGGTTTGGACGCGGAATTGAGAACTGGCTCTATCATAAAGCCGATTTAATTGTACCTGTAACATCAGTAGCTGAAAGTATTATAAAACGTCGCAGCAACGGGACACCTACTTCCGTAATTCCAAATGGAGTCGATACCGCTCTGTTTCAAAAGATGAAAAATCCCCAGCAGGGTATGGATGAAATTTTCAATCCGGATAAATTCCGCGTAGGATATGTGGGCTCACTTGGAGTGATTCACGACCTTCGCACCTTTGTAAAAGCAGCTAAATTGTGTGAGCAAGATCCTGATATTGAGTTTATTATTGTAGGAGACAGTGGCCGGAACAATCAATTGCAACATATTCTGGATGAGTTTCAGCCAAAAAATCTCTCATGGGTCGGCCTCAAAAAACATGAACAAATACCCTACTACATATCCAGTTTTGATGTAGCCATAAATCCGGTCAACCCATCCAAGGCATTTGAATCCATTGTTACTGTAAAATTTTATGAATACCTGGCTTGTGAAGTGCCGGTCATTACCTGTGGCAAAGGTCTTCTGAAAGTTATTGGCGACCAAAGCGGAGCAGCAATTACAGTTGAGCCAAATAATCCGCAAGAGCTTGCTGGTGCAATTGAAGAGTTAAAAAAAGATCAAAAACAGAAATTCACTCTGTCAAAAAATGGGAGACTGTTTGTTAATGATAAGTACTCGAGGCAACGACTGGCCAGGAATTTGTCAGACTGCCTGAAGAAGAATTTTATTTAATTGAAAAGTCTCTTTCCACCCATTTTTTGCAACGATAATCTGAATGTCTGCTCATTTGATTATTTGATCATAAGTAAAATAAGACATCAAAAGTACAATAGAGTTGCTATTCAGTCTTACGCTCAACAACAGGTAAAAAATCTAAGAAATGAATAAAGATGCCTCTGCAAGAATTATATTCCTGGACGAAGCATATGAAATGGCTTACAGAGTTTCAAAACAGATAACCGATTCTTCAGACTCTTATGATATTATACTTGGAATATCACGGGGCGGATTGCCGCCGGCAAGGATGATATCTGATTTTTTAAATATTGAGACCCTCACCTCTCTTCAAATCAGTCATTATGCACGCGGAGGGGTAGAAAAAGAGAAAGTTGACGTAACTGACCCTCTTAATATCGACATAGAAGGAAAAAAAGTTCTGATTGTCGACGATGTAAATGATTCCGGCGAAACACTGAAAGCTGCTTATGAACATGTAGGTTCACTAAATCCAGCCGATGTTAAGACTGCCGTTCTGCATGAAAAAAGCAGCACGTCATTTAATGCTCACTACACCGGTTCGGATCTTTCTGAATGGAAATGGCTGATCTACCAGTGGGCTGTAACGGAAGATATTCTCGAATTTTTGAATAAGGATG
>Ga0209936_1000362_pt1 | contig 28344 bp, 26 predicted proteins | sample SalPonR1_A_D1_MG_FD_185694 | JGI IMG/M metagenome (GOLD analysis project Ga0209936, IMG submission 185694) | Salt pond soil microbial communities from South San Francisco under conditions of wetland restoration - Salt Pond MetaG R1_A_D1_MG... ...
GGGTCTTTTTAAAGAATTAAAGAAGTTGGAAACTGATGATTATCAAAACAGAAACGGTGCATATCCTAAAAGTGGCATCCCCGATTCAATAAGAGTTAATAAAAGAGGAAATAATATCATAGTCAGTTTAGAATTTAAAAACACTTCTGGGGATCAAGCAAAAAAATGGTTTAAAAGCAATTTTGAAATTAGTCAAGACGAAATACTAAATATAAACACAGAACAAACTGGCGACTATTGGGATGATTGGGTAGTTCTAAATGTAACACTCAAAGGGGATGAATAAAATTGTCTACAAGGGCACAGATTGGAATCAGAGGTTATAATGTTTATCTGTATAAAAATCGTGATGGTTATCCTTCAGCAGTAATCCCGGTCCTTCAAAAAACAGTTAGAAGGTATTGTGAGGAAAGAGGCCCACGTGATTATGATTTCTTATTAGCAAATATCTTAAGGTTCTTTGAAAGAAGTATGGAAGAAGAACGCAAGGAAATGCAAGAAAAATCAATTGTTAAAGATAATTTTAGGAACCCAGATTTAATGAGTTTTGGCATCGGAACCGAACTGCTACCGGGAATTAATTACTACTATGAAGTTAACCTTAGAGACGAAGTTATTGAAGTTTATGAGAACAACAGTTTTGAAATAATGGATTTTTCAATTAGTGAGATGGATAAGATCAAGGATTATGAGATTGGAGTCCATGTGAAATGATTAAAAACATACTTGAAGATGAGTTGACAGAAATAAGTCAGAAGCTAGAAGAGCAGACACATCAGATTCCAGGTGGGTTAAATGAAGAAGAATTAAAGGAAGTTAAATCCAAGATAAATAATTGTCTGGATTTAGTTTAACAGTTGAAGAAGGTTATTAAAATGGGCAGTATGATCCAGGTCCGTCTCTCAGACAAGATGAAAGAAAAGATTGAAGAGAGGGCAAAAGAAAAGGGCTTTATTAAGCCCAGCGGTAGTTCAAATATAAGTGCATATATCAGGTCCTTAATAGTGATGGATTTTAACGGCCAGTGATGGTCGATTTTTTTGGAGGTGAAATATGTGGGATAGCAAACTGTATTTAAATAATATTATCTGCTTCTGAATAGTCATTATTCGGGCTAAAATGGACTTGTAGTCGACTAAAAGTTAATTCCTATCCTCTTATTATATGACTGCTATTTAGCTCTTATAATGAGGGATATCCTCCTTGAAAATTGATAATGAACTTTGAGTTGTTTGAGCAAAATTATATACATTTTTAGATTAATCAGTTGGTTTTGAGAGGTTTTAAAAAGAGTCTAACTCTTAATCAGTAGGTTCGGGGTTCGAGTACTCCATGGAGTACCATTTTTTTATTGATATAACAGGCATTATAACTACATTAAAATATTAAAATTGAATTATGATTTATTTTGACGATGATTTGATAACAATCAATATAAAAATATTATTACTTTTTTATAAAATATCTATTAGCATATTCCATTAAATTAGGATATGCTTTTTGTATTATCAGCAGGATATTTGTACTTTATAGTCAATTTTTAATAATAAGAATGAAATATTTGTAAATAATAATAGAATGTTTAGTTATTATTTGTCATATAATATATCAAGTTCTTAGACAAAGAGGAGAATTTATTTTCCTAATTTATGAGGGTGTCAAAAAAGATTTCACGCTTTAACTTGAAAGTGATTCTTTAGCTGATGAGAAGAGTTATTTAGAGTTAAGAAAAAAATGTTGAAATAAAATAAAATTTGCATGTAAAAATTATAAAAATATTTTAGTTAAAAAAGTCCTGGCTTTATTTTACTATTATTAAAATAAACAATTAAAAATAAACCGTTTAATAAAACTTAAAAACTAAAAAAGAGTTTAATTGATGAGGAGTGTATGATATGGAAGAAAGATGTGTGTATTGTGGTGAACAAGCTAATACTAGAGATCATGTTGTACCAAGTTCCTTTTTTCCTAAACCCAAACCTGATGATTTAATTACAGTGCCATCATGTTATGATTGTAATAATAGTTACTCTGATGATGAAGAATATTTAAGAAATATATTATCAATTGCAGATTTAGAACTAGATGGAAAGTCTAAAGATATTTGGATTCAAAAAGTTAAAAGAGGGATAAGAAGGAACAATAAGCTGCTTAAAGAATTATCAGATAGTTTAAAAATTAGAGATGCTTATTATGGAGATCTTTACTTAGGCAAAAGATATACATTTAAAGCAAATATGGAAAAAATTAATAGAGTGATTAAAAAGATAATTAAAGGTTTATTTTATCATCATTATGGTCGACGATTATCAAAAAATTATCGAGTTGGTATTTTTGAAGATGAGCAGGTACCAGAGGAACTATTTGGGTTATTGGAACAATTAAAAACCAAAGAAATTGGTGAAGGAGTTTTCAGATATAAGCATAAATTAGTCACTGAAGATAAAAACAATTCCGTATGGAGTCTAAATTTTTATAAGAATAATTTTGTACAATTTATCTGTTATACTGGGAATAAAAAGTATGCTAAAGACAGCAAAAACCAAAATGATTAAAGTAAGTAATAAAAAGGAAAAGGCAGAAATTTATAGAATCATAATAGTTGAGAGCAAATTAAAATTATTAGCGGATATTGACTTATTTTGCAATACATAAAACTATATATAGATGATTAATAAATAGGGAGCGATTTATGTGGTTGAAAAAATCGAGATGACCGAAACGGAAATATGTCAGTGCGCCAAGCGAAGACCATATCATATAGTAGGTGTGAACCCTACTGAGAAAGATTTAGCAAATCACTCATAGTGAGTTTTGGACATTTACTGGGTAACTATAAATGTTAAGCGTAAACAACAAGGATGCAGGCGGTAAGTATTAACTGAAGGGATTGAGCCCCGAAATTACGATAATTGGGACAGGCTGATACCTTTGACATAGTAGAAAGCAACAGTGTTATACACATTAGGCAAGTATATAACACCGCCCCGGGGTCTGAGACCACCGCATGTATTACATAATTATGGTATGGTAACTTGGGAGGCCCTATGATTTCTACGCAGAGAGATAGGATATTACAAGCGATAATAAAGCAAGAATATCTAATATTATAGGGAGTCGGATGACTGCATAGTACCGAAGAAATGGACTAAAATCCAGGGAGGGAAGGCGGTCACACAAGATCAATCTTGAAAGGGAAACATATTCTATACACAGAGATAGGTGAAAATGTGGAAACGAAACTTGAGAGAATAGCAGAATTTGCAAAGAACAATCCAAAAGAAAGATTTACTTCACTTGTACATTTGATAAACCAGGAAATGCTAATAAAATGTCATAATGAAATGGAAGCAGGTAAAGCTTCTGGTGTAGATGAAGTAACTAAAGCTGAATATGAGAAGAATTTACGCAATAATGTAAATGACTTAGTAGCTCGGATGAAAAGACAAGCATATAAACCTAAGCCAGTCAAAAGAATATATATCGATAAGGATAATGGTAAGAAACGTCCGCTAGGGATTCCTGCCTATGAAGATAAGTTGGTACAAAAAGCCTTATCTAAGATACTTAATGTCATCTATGAAGAAGATTTCTTAGACTGTTCTTTTGGTTTTCGTCCGAACCGTAGTTGTCATGATGCGCTACGAAGGTTAGGAGGAATCATAAGTAAATCCGAGATAGAGTATGTAGTTGATACAGATATAAAAGGCTTTTTCGATAATGTAGACCATGACTGGTTGATGAAATTTGTAGACCATCGTATACAAGATCCCAATTTACAGCGTTTGATAGTACGTTTTCTCAAAGCAGGATTAATGGAAGATGGGAAAAGACATAAGACTGATTTTGGCACTCCCCAGGGTGGGGTGTGTTCGCCAATACTTGCAAATCTGTACCTTCATCATGTTGTAGACCTCTGGTTTGAATATACAGTACGAAAATATATGAGAGGTCAGGCATATATGGTGAGGTATGCAGATGATATTATATTCTGTTTTCAATATAAAGAGGACGTTAAACGTTTTTATAAAGCCTTAAAGGGTCGACTAAATAAGTTTAATCTAGAACTATCAGAAGAAAAGACTAAGATAGTAAAATTAACAGATGATCAAGATAATGATGGTAATAGAACATTTGACTTTTTAGGTTTTACTCATTATATGGGTAAATGTAGAGATGGTGTCAAACGTTTAAAAAGGAAAACCAGTCGCAAACGATACAGGAAAAGTGTCACTAAATTCAAGTTATGGATAAAAAGTAATAGGACTACACCTATCAAGGAATTTATGAAGGAACTGAATCGAAAGGTAGTGGGAACTTACAATTATTATGCGGTTTCAGACAATTTTAAAAGTATACGCAAACTCTATCATAAAATTCTACACCTAGTGTTCAAATGGCTAAACCGACGCAGTCAAAAGAGAAGCTTTAATTGGGAGAAATATGAACTTTTCTTAAAGAAATATGCCATTAGAAGGCCAAAGATCAAAGTGAATCTTTACTAATTGGATTGCAAATTCATGTGAAAGATTAAGTGAGGAGCCGTATGCCATAATATGGCACGTAAGGTTCTATAGAGGAGTTGGAATTATGGAATTAGCAAGTTCCGCTTACTCGACAAACTACATAACACCAGCTATTGTTCATGCGGGGTGGAATAAAAGAAGACAAATTAGGCGAGAGTATTTCTTTACTGATGGTCGTATTATAGTGCGAGGCAATACTACCTTGAGGGGGAAGCAAAAAAAAGCCGATTATCTGCTTGAATACAAGCCTAATGTACCTTTAGCGGTAGTAGAAGCAAAGAATAACAAGGTCTCTGTTGGGAATGGATTGCAGCAGGGTATAGAATATGCAGATGCCCTGGATGTACCTTTTGTATATTCCTCCAATGGTGATGCTTTCAAGGAGCACAACAACATTACGGGGCAGGAAAGAGAACTAAAATTATCTGAGTTTCCGTCTCCAGAGGAGTTGTGGCATAGATATAAAAATTATAAAGATATCGACCAAGAAGAAGAGGAAATTATAACTCAGGATTATTATTATGAGCAGGGTGGTAAAACGCCAAGGTATTATCAACAGGTTGCCATCAATAGATCAGTGGAAGCAATTGCAAAAGGTAGAAATCGCATTTTACTTGTAATGGCTACAGGTACAGGCAAAACCTTTACCGCCTTTCAAATCATACATAGGTTATGGAAAGCCCGTGAAATGAAAAGGATACTCTTTTTGGCTGATAGAAATGTTTTAGTTGATCAAGCTATGGGCAACGATTTTCATTCTTTCAAAGATGTAATGCAAAAGGTAAAACGAGGTTCCGTGGATAAAGCTCATCAAATATATATGGCCCTTTATCAGTCTATGACTGGTCCCGAAGAGAGGCAAAAAACATTTAAAAAGTTTTCTCCTGATTTTTTTGATTTAGTTGTTATTGATGAGTGTCACAGAGGCTCAGCCAGAGAAGATTCACAGTGGAGAGAAATATTAGAGTATTATGATGATGCAGTCCATATTGGAATGACAGCAACTCCAAAAGAAACTGAATATGTATCGAATATAGACTACTTTGGCGAGCCCATTTATACATACTCACTTAAGCAGGGTATTGATGATGGATTTTTAGCTCCTTACAAAGTAGTTAGAGTGAATATAGATAAAGATTTAGAGGGATATAGACCTACTAAAGGCAAGCGCGATAAATACGGCAAAATTATTGAAGATAGAGTATACAATGTTAAAGATTATGACCAGCAGTTGGTGCTAGAGAAAAGAACAGAACTTGTTGCCAAACAAATAACTGATTATCTAAAACCCAATCAGCGTTATAATAAGACGATTGTATTTTGTGTAGACATAAATCATGCTGAAAGGATGAGGAGTGCTTTAGTAAATGAAAATTCTGATTTAGTAAAAGAAAATAACAGATATGTTATGAGGATTACAGGCGATAATCCCGAAGGGAAAGAACAGCTTGGCAATTTTACCGATCCAGGCGAAAAATATCCTACCTTAGTGACTACATCAAAAATGCTCACAACAGGCGTAGATGCCCAAACCTGTAAACTGATAGCAATAGATGCTAATATTAATTCTATGACAGAATTTAAACAGATCATTGGTAGGGGGACAAGAATTAAAGAGGAATATGGAAAGAGATATTTTACTATCATGGATTTTCGTGGAGTAACGCGAAAGTTTGCTGACCCAGAATTTGATGGTGAACCAATTCAAGATGATGATTTTGATCCAGGTGATTTTGAAGGTGAAGGTGGAAACGGAGGAGAAGGAGAAATCTCTGAAGATGGAGAAGAACCTATCGATAAAGATCCTACCAGAGGAGAAAAGTATTATGTTGATGATGTGGAAGTCCATCTAATAAATGAGAGAGTTCAATACATTGATAAAGATGGGAATTTGATAACTGAATCTTTGGTTGATTATACTAGAAAAAACATAAGAGAACATTATGATACCTTAAATGATTTTATAAGAAAGTGGAATAGCCAAGAGAAAAAACAAGCTATAATTGAGGAATTAAAAAACCAAGGTATCTTTTTAGATGAATTAAAAGAAGAAGTAGATAAGGATATGGATGAGTTCGATCTTATCTGTCATATTGCCTATGACCAACCACCACTAACAAGAAAAGAAAGGGCTGAAAATGTTAAAAGAAGCGACTATTTTACCAAGTACAGTGAAGACTCGCAAAAAGTTATTGAAGCCCTTTTAGAAAAATATAGGGATGATGGGATTGAAGATATTGAAAATATGAAGGTATTACAGCTTGAAAAGTTTAAGAAAATAGGCTCACCTAAAAAGATTGTTAAGATGTTTGGAGGTAAAGATAAATATAAAGAAGCCGTAAAAGAATTAGAAGAGAAACTTTATGCATAAATATAAATAGGAGTGGTGTAATACGATGACTTTATCAAATTTCGTAAAGAACATACAAAATATTATGCGGCAAGATGCGGGTGTCGATGGTGATGCCCAAAGAATATCACAATTAGTATGGATGTTATTTTTAAGGATTTTTGATGCAAAAGAAGAAGAGTGGGAGTTGGTTGAAAAAGATTATACTTTTGTAATACCTGAAAAGTACCAGTGGAGAAACTGGGCTGGTGATGAAGAAGGCATGACGGGAGAACAACTACTAGAATTCGTCGAAAATGATCTCTTTCCAACTTTAAGCGACATGGAAGTGGATCAATATACTGAGCAGCGGAAGATATTAGTAAAAGAAGTGTTTTCTGATTCATATAATTACATGAAATCAGGAACTTTAATGCGAAAAGTTATCAACAAGATTAACGAGGTTGATTTTGACGATTATCAAGAAAGACATAGCTTTAACGAGATATATGAAACTATACTCAAAGATCTACAAAGTGCTGGTAATGCAGGTGAATATTATACTCCTAGAGCAGTCACAGATTTTATTGTTGAAATGCTTAATCCAAAAGTAGGAGAGTCTATTGCTGACTTTGCATGTGGTACTGGTGGGTTTTTAGTAAGTTCATTAGAACATGTTAGAAATAATAATGATCTTTCTATTGAAGAGCGGGAATTTTTTCAAGAAAACATACATGGTGTAGAAAAGAAATCTATGCCATATATGCTTTGTGTAACAAATATGATACTTCATGATATAGATGTCCCTGATATAATTCATGGTAATTCCTTAACTAAAAACCTTAGAGATTTTAAAGAAGAGGATAAATACCATGTAATAGCAATGAATCCTCCTTTTGGAAGCAAAGAACAAGATATAATACAAATGAACTTTCCAAAATCATTCCAATCATCAGAAACTGCAGATTTATTTATGGCTTTAATCATATACAGATTAAAAAGAGACGGTAGAGTTGGTGTAATTGTTCCTGATGGTTTCATGTTTGGAAATGATAATCCAAAGACTAATTTAAAAAAGAAACTGATAAATGATTTAGATCTTCATACTATTGTTAGATTACCAGGGAGTGTTTTTGCTCCTTATACATCTATTAGCACTAATATATTGTTTTTTGATAATAAGAAAAATGATAATGAAGATATATGGTACTATGAAGTGCCACTACCCGAAGGGTATAAAGCTTTTTCTAAAACAAAACCAATGCAATCTAAACACTTAGACGGTGTACGTGAGTGGTGGGATAATAGAGAAGAATCCGAACACTCCTGGAAAGTAAAAAAAGAAAAAATTAGAGAGAGAGATTATAACTTAGATATTAAAAACCCTAATGAACCAGAAAAAGAAACACATGACCCAAAGGAATTACTCAGAAGATATAATGAAGTAGAGAATGAGATAAAAAGCCTACAAGAAGAATTAAAAAACGAACTAAAAGATGTCCTTTAGGAGGGTTGAATGTGAGTATACATTTAGATGAATTTGAAGCTATATATGGAGTATCTGATAATATAGGAGCTCTAAGAAGTAAAATCCTGGATTTAGCTTTCCAAGGTAAATTGACTGAACAAAAATCTAATGAACAAAACATAGAAAAGTTTGTAGAAAGAATAGAAGAAGAAAGAGAAAAACTAATTGAAGAAAAAAGCATAACTAAACCCAGAGGTGGATTAGAATCAATAGAGAGTAGTAACCTTGAAGAAGAGTTGCCTGAAAATTGGGGGATTCTAAAGTTAGGTAAAGTTGTTTATCTTTTACCAAGTCGGAAGAAGAAACATGGTAAACATCCCTACTTATTAGTTAAAGTGTTACGCAAAGAAAAAGATCCTAAGATGAAAGAGAAAGGGCAAATTGTTGAAAAAGGTGAAAATGTAATATTAGTTGACGGAGAAAACTCTGGAGAAGTTTTCAAAGTGCATACAAAAGGTTATTTAGGAAGCACTTTAAGAAGACTTAAAATTAATAGCCAAATCAATGATGAATATCTACTGTTGTTCTTAAAAAAGCAACATCTGTTTTTGAAAAACAGAAAAAAAGGAGCAGCTATACCTCATCTTAATAAAACCATCTTCCGAAATATAGATTTTCCTCTTCCTCCCTTAGAAGAACAAAAAAGAATAGTAAAAAGAATAGAAGAGTTGATGTCCCAAGTAGATGAATTAGAAGATAAAGTTAAAACAAAAGAAGAAACCTCTGAAAATCTTTCATATGCAGTGGTTGATGCAATCAATAATAGCCAAAATGGCGTAGATTTAAAAGATAATTTACAACTGGTAATAGACAATATGAATAAGATATTTAACACTCCTGATTCGATGGAGGAGATGCGCAATGTAGTATTGCAGTTGGCTATTGAAGGTAAACTTGTGGATCAAGATCCTTCTGATGGATTTGCTATACATATAATTCAGGAAATTTACAAAAATAATAATATGTCTTTCTCTAGGAAAAAAATGAAACTGGTTGAGAAAGTTAAAGAACCTTTTGATATTTCAGATAATTGGGTGTGGGTTAAATTAAAAAATATTGCTGAAATTAATCCCAGAAATTCTCTTGATAATAATTTAAAAGTTTCATTTGTCCCTATGAAATTAATTGAAGAAGGTTATGGAAGCGAATATAAATATAAGACAGCAAAATGGGAAGATGTAAAGAGTGGTTATACTCATTTCGCAAAAAATGATATTGGGATCGCAAAAATCACTCCTTGTTTTCAAAATAGAAAATCTGTTATCTTTGATCAACTCAAATCAGGGTACGGAGCAGGAACTACAGAACTTCATATAATTAGACCATTAACCAACAAAATCACCAAAAAATATCTATTATATGTATTTAAATCAAAATGGTTTATAAATGAAGGCGTATCTGCTTTTTCAGGTACAGCAGGGCAGCAAAGGATAAGCACAAAATTTATAAAAAACTTTCCAATACCTATACCACCTTACAAAGAGCAAAAAAGAATTGTCGAGAAAGTAAACTCTTTAATGAATATTATTGGTGAGTTAGAAACAGATTTAACTAAGAGATACAATTTAATTAAGAAATTAGGAGCAGTGTAATTTCAATAAAAGGGAAGATAATTTAATTTGTTCTCCCTTGTTTTTATCCTTTGATATTATCCAAAATAATAGAAACAACTTCGTTTATTCTTTCCAAGCTTTCCATTAGATTATAAGTCTTTTTGTAGAGAGTTAAATACTTATCTGACTCAATTTCTACCATTACTATATAAGCAACTGTTTCAGCCTCTAATTCCATTATCTCTTTGGTTAGATGTGAATTATTTTAAATTTATAACTCAGCAAATGGGGTAAACTTTATTTCGACAGCGGAAATGCATAGAAAAAGACTCTAATATATCAATATTTTCAAGAAATAATCTTTATAGGAGTATTAAAAAAAAATAAATAATATATTAAGCTCTTATAATTCAAAAAAAGTTTTGTAAGGGGTTTTTCTATTCCTTAACCCTTTAGTTAAGGGAATTTTGATATTTCAAAAAATATAAATATACATTTTTAATTAAAATAAATCTAATAAAAATCTCTTATCAAGAACGGTGGAGGGAACGGACCCTGCGAAGCCTGGCAACCCCTGAAGACAGGAAGGTGCTAAATTCCGCAGCTGTAAAGCTGAAAGATCAGGGAAGAGTTTCACTTCATGCCTCTTCTCTTATGGGAAGATTTTTTTATTTTAGGAGAGGAGGTGTAAAAGTGTTACTAAAAATATTTCGTGATATCAAGAAATTAAACAAAGACTTTGAAAAATTAAATGAAGTAGAGCTTAAAAGTAGTCTAGTAGAGATTAAAAATAAAATAAGTACAGCACTAAATTCAAAAGGCTTTTTTCCAACCAAGGATCTAGTTAAAGATCTTTTAGATCAGATAAGAAAACTATTAAGTAATCTAGAAAATTATGATAAATCAGAGAAGAAGAGAAGTTTAAAGAATATTAAAGATCAAATAGGAGAAATCATAGATCAACAGATGTTCAGTGAAATCGGTGGCGCAGGTGAATATTTAAGAAATATGAAGGAAGCTGCTGAGAAGAAAAATAAATAGTGAAATTATAGAATATGAAGGCAAAATAGTTTGTAAAGAATGGAGTGAAGAGAATAATGAAAGAAAAAAGTAATTAAGATTTTAATTAAATTATTAAAGGAATATCATGTCAATTAATCAATAAATGTGTAGGAGGTTTATATAATGCATAAATACGAAGGAGTTGATAAACATGAAAGTTGAACCAGAATTAGAAAAAAAGCTTGTATTATTATTTCAAAAATATGAAGAAGAGGTTAAAGAAGCAGAAGAAAAAGGCTATTTAATGGAAAATACAGTCAAGACTTATTTAACTCATTCCTGGAATTTTATTAAATGGTGTAAAGGTAATTTTGAACCTGGCGGAAGAAATAAAGAATAGAAACTACAGGGGTAGACTCAATACGCCAAACGAGTTTTTAAGGAGTGTAATACCGTTATATTTATTGTCAAAAGGAAGATACAGTATGATTTTAGTCGTTTATATCTTGGCGGTTAGCAGAGGAGGTAACTTACTAGGCAAAAATTCAGAAAAATGGACTAAAGAGGTCAAGGAACGAATAAATGATAAATTTAGTAGCAATGGAATGGGAAGTATGCATTTTATAGGAGGCATTTGGCACAAGTGTATTCATGTTAATGAAGATGGGGTGATTTGTAAGGCATTTCCTGATGAAATTCCAATTTATATTTCAAAGGGTTATTTTGAGCAACTTGAACCTCATCTTGATGAGAATGGTATTTAGTTTGAAAATACCAAATTTTATGGGTGATTAATTCAGAAACAAGTTCATGGAATGTTTATTGATAAAGACATTATTTTTTATACAAAATATTTTGAAAAACCTAAAAATTGGAATCAATTTATTATTATGATAATATACAATTAAAGATCAAAAAACCAAATTAAAATCTCTTATCAAGAAAGGTTGAGGGACCGGACCCTATGAAGCCTGGCAACCCCTAGAAATAGGAAGGTGCTAAATTCCGCAGCGGTAAAGCTGGAAGATAAGGGAAGAGTGTCACTTTATGCCTCTTCTCTTATGGGAAGAGATTTTTTTATTTTAGAGGGGAGGTGTAAAATATGTCTGGTTATTTTTGCAGGGGGTATGATTTTTATATAACTAAACCCAACAAGAAAGAGGAAATTCATTGCAGAGTATGTGGTGCAAAATGTGATGTTGAAAGAGGTGTGAAAGAACCAACTAATGTTGCAAGTGCTATTGGTGGACTCAAATTTGAAAATGACTTTTTTTCTTGCCCAAATTATGAAAAAGAGTGGCATTATAGAGCGTGTAAACTAGTAGAAGAATTAGAAGATACCTTAAGTAAAAGTGTTAGGGAATTAATTAAACAAGATTTGGATGAATTGTTAGAAGAAAATATGGGATAATTATTAATAATAGGGGATGCATTATAAAAGTGCATCCCTTAAATTACTTCATAAAACATTAAAGAGCAAACATTGCTATAGGTGGGCTGAGAATATAGAGCCGGAAAATGTGATCTGGTTTGATTCAGCCGAGGAAGCTCAGGAAGCCGGTTATGATCCCTACGGAACTTGCAGTCCCCCGTCTTAATCGAGGAGTGAAAGAGATGAAATTAAAGGATATAGTGGATAGAATAGAATATGGTTATGCAGTTTTATTGATTAGACCGGAAGAGAAAGAAAAGATAGATTGGCCAGTTAAGTTTTTGCCGGATGATGTTGAGGAAGGGGATATATTGGAGTTTGGGATTGAGAGGGATTTAAAAGAGAAGGAGGATGCTGAAGAGAGGGTAAGGGGTTGATTGAGGAGTTGAAGGATAAAAATAAATAACTTTTTTAAGTGCGCCTTGATTAAGGGAGTTTTTTTAGTTTAGTAGAAGAAAATAAAAACATTTTTCGATATATAGCTAAGAAAGTAAAAAAATTATTTCTTTCGTTTTAAAAAGTATAAAGGTATGAATTTATTAATATGAAACTTTAATTAAATATATTAATTAATTTATAGAGGGGAAATTACAAATTTATAAGCTTTATAAGCAGAAATTTAGCTAAGCATATTAAATGATTATTTACTTATTCAGTGAATATATTAGATTTTAAGAGATCACGAGAGTTATTTTAACATGCAAAGAGTTAATTAAGATTAATTTTGGTTCATCCAAGTTTAAAACTTTAAAAAATATGTTTTAAACTAAGCAATCTAAAATATTTTATTTTTTTTAAAAAAAAAGAAGGAATATCGTAAAACATCTTTAAATAATATAATAAAGAAACTGCGAAACGGCGTTTTGTATTATGAAATAATTATGAAAAGTTTATTAATTATTATTTTACTATTTTTCTTCATAATATTTATCTTAATTTAAATTGACATTCTATGTAATGATATTTAAAAAATTAGTAATAAAAAATTTATGTGAATTATATAGTTTATACAAATTGTTTTGTTTAAAATAAATAAAAAGGAGTTATTTATATGAATAAAAACTTAAGGATTATTAAAATGGATGTTAATGATAATGTGGGAACGGCCTTACAAAATATCAAATCGGGTGAGATTGTTGATATAATTGATAAAGAAAATAAGAGACTGAATTCTATTAAAGTAATTAATGAAATCTACCTTGGTTACAAAGTGTCTTTAGACGATATTAATATTAAAGATAATGTTATAAAATATGGTTATAATATAGGGAAGGCTTATAAAAACATACAAAAAGGGGAATTGGTACATATTCATAATATCAAAAGCAACCGTATCGAAATACCGGATTATCGAAGAGAAGCTATGATGAATGAGATGGAAATTTATAAAACATAAGAAAATTATGTTATAAGAGGGGGATAATATTAAAATATGAAATTTAAAGGTTATATAAGGGAAAATGGTCAAGTGGGAGTAAGAAATTATTATTTGCTTATAGGTGTATGTGACGCTTTAGATGGCATATTAGATAATATTTCAAAGGAATTTAAAGATGTATTAACAGTTACCTCCGAGCATGGCTGTCCAGCAGCTGGCAATGAGCAGGTTATTAATAACTTGGCTGGATTAGCTGATAACCCTAATATTATTGGTGTAATAATAGTAGGACTTGGTTGTGAGGGTGTGAAGCCGGAAATGGTTAAGAAAGAAATGACTGTAAAAAAGCCAGTTAAAATAATTAAAGTTACTGAAATAGGTGGAACCATAAAAACAATTAAAAAAGGCCGAGAAATAATTAGTAATATGAAAAAAAAGCAAAAAATAAAAAGAGAATTAATTGATGTAAATAGAATAACAATAGGTGTAAAATGTGGAGGGTCGGATACTACTTCAGGTATTTCCGGTAATATTTGTGCAGGTAATGCTGTAGATAGATTAGTGGATAAAGGGGGAACTGCGATTTTTACTGAACCGATAGAATGTATTGGCGGGGAGGAAAATTTAATAGAAAGAGCAATCAATAAAAAAGTAGCTAAAGATATTAAAAATACAATTCTTGCTGAACAAAAACGCTGGTCCATTCCTAATGTAGATATTGAATTCATGTGTTTTGGTAATGTTAATGGCGGTCTTTCTACAATTGAAGAAAAATCTTTAGGAGCAATTCATAAATCTGGAACAAAACCAATACAAGGAGTCTTAAAATACAATAATAATATTTTAGAAAAGCCATCAAAAAAAGGTGTATATTTACAAGATGGAACAATGTTGTTTTCCCATTGTATTACACATTTAGCGGCTGCTGGTTGTCAAATATTATTGTTTACAACTGGTATAGGGGCTACTGTTGAAAGCCAGATTATGCCTACAATAAGAGTATGTAGTAACTCTAAAGCTTATAATAATTTAAAGGATGACATGGATGTAAATGCTGGTAAGTTTATAGATGGGGAAAATAGCGTAGAAGAAATTGGTGAAGAAATATTTAATAAAATAATAAGTGTCGCAGAAGGAGAAAAAACAAAATTAGAAGGAATAGGCTATTCAGGATTTTCTATTTATAAAAAAGATCCAAGATTAGAATATTATCTAAATAAATATTAAATGGTTGTTTTACGAGAGCAAGTTTTTAATGTGTGTTATTTTTGGATACTTGCTATAAGTAAAATCTTAAATTAAGGTATTCCAAATTATTACTGTTTATAGTATCCAAATATAATAATTAAATTGATGTTAATTTACATACTTTTATTTTATGTCTAAAAAAGAGGGAGGAGATAATAAATACATAAAAATATTAAATTTTGTTGTGTTTTTAAAAGGTTTTTAAAAATTAAAGGAGGAAAATTTTATGAAATTTACAAAATTATTTTTAGTTACTTTGATTTTAATTCTTGCTTTTACTTTTGTTTGTAATGCTGAAGATGTAGTGCTTAAATTTGGCCACCAATACCCCACAGATCATCCTCATCATGAAGGCGCAAAATACTTTAAAGAATTCGTTGAAAAAAGAACAAATAATAGGATTAAAGTTCAGATTTATCCAAATAACCAGCTAGGTAATTCGCCTGAATTATGGGAAAGTATCCAACTCGGTTCAGTTGATATAATTTTGTGTGATCCTGGATCTCCAAGTTTTTCAGATATTCCTTTATGGGATTTAGTAATGGGACCATTTATGTATAGAGATTTTGACCATGCTTTTAAAGTAGCCCATTCTCCAATGATGGAAAAAATGTATAAAGAGTTAGAAGAAAAAGTTGGCGTAACAATGTTAGAGCCTATTTGGAATTATGGTGTTAGATATTTAACCACTGCTGATACAAAAGTGGAAACTCCTGAAGATTTAAAAGGATTAAAAATTAGAACACCTGATATTCCAAGTTTTATCAAAGCTATTGAGGTAATGGGAGGAAATGCAACTCCTATAAATTTTGGAGAACTATATATGGCACTAAGTCAAGGGGTTGTAGATGGACAAGAAAATCCAGCAGGGATTATTTATTCGAAAAAGTTTTATGAAGTACAAGATTATCTTATGAAAACAGGACATATTTTAAGCAAAAATGCTGTATATATGAATACATCAGTATTAGAAAATCTTAGCGAAGAGGATCAACAAATAATTAAACAAACCATATATGAAGCAGGTAGATATAATGATAAATTAATAGAAAAAAATGAAGAAGAAATGCTTATTAAATTAGAAGAATTGGGCATGAAAATAATTGAACTAGATATGGAAGTTTTCAGAGAAAAAGCAATTAAAGGTTTAAAAGAATCGTTTAATGAAGAAGAATTAGAATTTTTTAATAAAGTACAGAATATTAAATAAAGCAATAGGGGGGGGTCCCCCCCCCTATTTTAAAAATATACATAAAAATGAAAACTAAAAAATAGTTTGAGTAATAGCTTGATTCATTTGGGGTTTTAATAGATATGAGTTTAGTGAAGCTTTTTAGGAGCATTAAAAATATCTTCAAGTTAAGTTGATCTGTCTAACTTATTGTTAATATTTTCTTAAAAAAGAGGCTAATTCTTTGATATAATTTGATATTATCTTATCAATGATTTAAATTGGAATAAAAAAATGAAAAATAGTCAAATAATAGTGGTTATATCGTTAATGAGGATAACGAAAATTATAAAAAAATAATTTTTCTCTAATCGATTGATCAAATTATAACAAATGTTAGATTATAGAAATATTTATTTTCTACATGATAGGTTTTTTGGTATTAATTTATATTTTAATTATCAATGCATATTATTTGAGAGGGGGGATTTATTTGTTGCAAAAAATATTAAATAAATATAATAATTTTATAAAAATTGTTACGGTAATTTCATTTTGTTCAATGATAATGTTTGCATTTATTCAAGTTGTTTTTCGTTATGTATTTAATATATCTATGATGTGGATTGGAGAAGTAAGTAGGTTATTACTAATATACAGCATATTTTTAGGAAGTATTATTGCCCATTTATACTCTGAACATCCTGAGATAAATTTTTTCATAGAAAAAATTCCACCAGGTAAAAAGAAATATTTCAAATTGTTAAAGCATTTAATAGTGTATTTTGTATTAATTTGTATGTTTTACTATGGTATTGTGTTATATATAAAGTTAGGTATGATTAAAACTTCTGCTTTAAGATTTCCTTGGAAATATATACTTTTAGTTGTACCTATAACAGCACTATCTATAACATTTAATCAAATAAAGTTCACATGCAATTTATTTCGAAATAATAAATAGTATATTATATATGTTAATCTTCATAAGGTTAAAAGATTAGAAATTTATCTATTAATCAAAATTATTAAAAGTAATAATAAAAATAGTTAGAGGGTTTTACATAAAAAATCTATATTTGGAGTGGTTTATAGTGCTTTATTTAATATTACTATTATTAATACTAATTATTTCAGGAATACCAATAGTTTTTTCTTTGGGTTCTTCCGTTTTTGTATTTTCTTTTTTAAATAATATAGCAATTGAAAGTATAATTCAAAAAATGGTGTATGGTGTTAACAGTTTTATAATATTAGCTGTCCCTGGCTTTATTTTAGCTGGGAAAATTATGAATGTAGGTGGAATAACTAAAAGAATATTTAAATTTGCAAAATGTTTGGTTGGGCATATTCCGGGTGGAATAGCCCATGCGAATGTTCTTGCTAGTATATTATTTGCTGGAATGTCAGGTTCTGCTGTTGCAGATTCGGGGGGGTTAGGAGCGGTCGAGATAGAAGCAATGAAAGAGGATGGATATGATTCTAATTTTTCTGCTGCTGTTACAGCTAGTACTTCGATAATAGGGCCTATAATTCCGCCGAGTATTCCAGCAGTATTGTTTGCAGCAAGTGCTGGAACTTCTGTTGGTCGTTTATTTATTGGAGGTATTATACCCGGTTTATTACTTGCTTTATCAATGATGATGTATATATATTATATTTCAATTAAGAGAGGATATGGAAAAAGTAAAAGAGCTAATTTAAAAGAATTATTTGATTCTTTTAAAGAAGCTTTTTGGGCTTTGCTAACACCTGTAATACTAATTGGAGGGATAATCGTTGGAATTTTTACTCCAACTGAAGCATCTGTAGTAGCTGTAGTATATGCATTAATAATATCGTTTTTTGTATATAAAGAAATTAATATTAAAATATTGTATAAAACTATAATGGAATCTATAATTACTACTTCTATTGTTGGAATCATAATTGCGTTTTCATTTGGTTTAAGTTATTTGTTAACTATTAGTCAAATACCACAAAGAGCCGCTATACTATTAATGGGAATAACAAATAATCCTTTAATCATATTGTCTATTTTAATTTTATTTTTTTTAATAATTGGTCTATTTATGGATCCGACACCTGCAATTTTAATCTTAACTCCTATTGTAATGCCTATAATTATAAAAGTTGGCATAAATCCTTTACATTTTGGAGTAATTATGATTTTAACTTTAATGATTGGCTTAAATACTCCTCCTGTTGGGATGTGTGTGTATACAGTTGCTAATTTAAGTAAAAGTAAAGTTGAAGATGTAATGAAAGAATTGGTTCCCTTTTTTATTCCCACAATAATAATTTTGTTCTTAATTGTCGTTTTCCCAAAAATAGTAACGTTTTTACCTAATTTACTTATGAGTAATTAGTTTTAAATTATGTAATATTATGTTATCAGATGATGTAGAAAGAGTTGGTTTTATAACTAAGGAAATACCATAAAAATTATCCTTAAAATAACATTAATTATGAGACTATATAGAAAAGAATTAGATTTATTCGAGCTTGAATGTTAAAAATACTGATATTGATAAATCAAAATTAAAAACATATAAACAAGTAAACACAAATCAAAATTTGATAAACAAAATCTTGATATCCTAGAGTGGATAGCTATAGGTGATAACCTTTTAAATAAAAGAACTATTGTTTGGTATTACTATCACAGCAAATAATAAGACTGATAGTAATTAGGCGCATACTTGGTTTCAAATAGTTAGCGAGGTAATGATATGAATTAAGTGCAAACAACCTAATTCTTGATTTATGGATTAGTTTCTATTTATATTAACTGTAATGAATTCATAATTTTTATAAACTATTTTTTTGACCAAGTTGTTTATTAATAATTCGAGGAAGAGGTAAAATAAATTTATAAATTAGTAGAAAAGTATTTTTTGAAACATATACATTAAGCAAGGTTAGGTATGTTTTTAAAAGCTGCAGCATTTTCTAAGATTACTGCTGAATAAAAAATGGTCATTATTGAAATTGTAAGATTTTTGATATTTTCTGGATGCTAAAAGAACATAGTAGTAATTTTTTTCTTTGTAAAAATTATAGTAGTAACTAATTAATATTTCCCTTTTTAGTTTTGATTACAAAAATAGTGTGTGCATTATAGTTCAAATGGTAATTATTCATATTATTATTAAAAGAGAAACAAAATTTAAATTTATATTTCTTGTTATATAAAGAAGCTATATATTAAATTGTGATTATCCTGCGAAAAGTCAATTTTTAACGAATTTCCAAGTTATCATCCCTTTCTCGGAAAGTATATTATTTTAATAAATTATGTTAAATATCTTTTTCGCAGTGTAGCCACTACATTAAATAAATAAAAAAAATTATAGGAGGTAATAAAGTGAAAATTAGAAATGGTATCAATGCAAAGGATTTTAAAAATTATGATACTAGTAAAATCAGAAATAATTTTTTAGTTAAAGATCTATTTAATGAAGGTGAAGTAAGTATGACCTATAGTCATATTGATAGAATAATTATCGGAGGTGTATGTCCAGGACAAGATGATATTACTTTAGAAGTAGGAGAAGAAATAGCGGCCGAATATTTTCTTGAAAGAAGAGAATTGGGAGTTATAAATATTGGTGGAGGGGGTAATATTGTTGTTGATGGCCAAAAATATGAGTTGAACCCAAGAGATGGACTTTATATTGGGATGGGCTCAGAAGATATAACCTTTATAAGTGATAATGCTGATGAACCCGCTAAGTTTTATTTAAATAGCGCTCCTGCTCATAAGAGTTTTCCTAATGTAAAGGTTAATATTGATGATGCTAAACCCCAAAAAGCTGGTTCATTGGAGAAATCAAATAAGCGGACTATATATAAATATGTTCATCCAGATGTAGCAAAAAGCTGTCAGCTTTTAATGGGAATGACATTACTTGAAACCAATAATGTTTGGAATACAATGCCTTGTCATACACATGAAAGAAGGATGGAAGTATACTTCTATTTTGATATGGTAGAAGAAGATGTTGTGTTTCATTATATGGGTGAACCTAAAGAAACCAGACATATTGTAGTTAGAAATGAACAGGCTGTTATTAACCCTAGTTGGTCAATACATTCTGGGGTAGGGACCGGTAATTATACATTTATTTGGGGTATGGTTGGTGAAAATCAGACATTTTCTGATATGGATAATATTTCAATGAAAACTTTAAAATAGTCATAAAATAGTAGTGTGAGGAGGTATTAAAAATGAATTTATTTGATTTAAAAGGGAAAATCGCAATAGTCACAGGTTGTTCACGTTTGAATGGGCTTGGTTATGGAATGGCAGAAGGTCTTGCTGAAGCCGGAGCTAATATTGTTGGTGTGGCCCGGAGTGATATGAGTGAAGTAAAAAGAAAAATAGAATTACTTGGTCAAGAATTTTTCCCAATTAATGCAGATTTAATGTATAAAGAAAACATTTATCCAATTATTGATAAAACTATGAAAAAATTTGGGAAAATTGATATATTGATAAATAATGCTGGAATTATAAGGCGCAATAAAGTCAGAGACTTTTCTGAAAAGGACTGGGATGAGGTATTAGATGTCAATCTTAAAAATATATTTTTCTTTTCTCAAGCTGTTGGTAAACAGTTTATTAAACAGGAAACAGGTGGTAAGATTATTAATGTAGCATCTATGCTAGCCTATCAGGGAGGAATTCGAGTTCCTTCATATACAGCAAGCAAACATGGTGTTGCTGGTTTGACAAAGGCTTTATGTAATGAGTGGGCCAAATATCAGATCAATGTTAATTCAATTGCCCCGGGTTATATGGCTACAGATAATACTGCTCCTTTAAGAGAAGATGAAGAGAGAAATAAAGCGATATTGGAGCGGATACCTGCTGATCGCTGGGGCGAAAATGAAGATCTTAAAGGAATAGCAATATTTCTATCTTCTTCTGCTTCGGATTATATGAATGGGGCAGTAGTTCCTGTTGATGGGGGCTGGCTAGCAAGGTAATAATATATTTTAGAAATCAAATAACCTTAAACATGATTATTGAGAATGTAGTTTTCTTTAATAATATTTATATGCAATCTTTTTATGAGAGAATCATGTTTTTAGTAAGATTATTTGTCATAAATTGAATAATTTTTAAAAGATTCCAGTATTGGTCTAATAGATAATCGGTAAGGAATATAATTATTTTCAATAAATATATGGTTACACTGCGAAAAAGATATTTAACATAATTTATTAAAATAATATACTTTCCGAGAAAGGGATGATAACTTGGAAATTCGTTAAAAATTGACTTTTCGCAGGATAATCCTATATATAAATCACAATATAAATCCAGGAACCAAAACTTGTATGAATAGAATAAATGTACTAAATATAATTATTTTTAATCATTAAGATAGAAATTTTATTAATAATACAAATGAAGTAAACAAAACAAAAAACGTTTTGTTATATAAAAGCGAAAAATTTAAAGGAGGAAATGAAGAATGAGTATTGATAAGATTGAGAATTTGAGAAGAATTGAGGGAACCGGTATAGTTGCTGTAATAAGAGCAGAAAATTCAAAAGAAGCAAGGGAAATATGTGATGCTGTTATAGCTGGGGGTATTCAGGCAATAGAAATTACAATGACTGTACCGGGAGCGGTAGGTGTAATAAAAGATTTAGCAGACAATTATAGCAAAGATGAAATATTGATTGGAGCCGGTTCTGTTCTTGATGCTGAAACAGCTCGCACCTGTATTTTGGCCGGTGCGGAGTATATTGTAGGTCCTGCCTTGGATAAGGAAACTGTTAAATTATGTAATAGGTATCAAAAAGTAGTTATGCCTGGAGCAATGAGTGTGACAGAAGTACAAAAAGCTATGGAATGGGGAGCTGATGTAGTGAAAGTTTTCCCGGCTACTCTTTTCGGTCCAAAAATAATTAAAGCTATAAAAGGCCCTTTGCCTCAAGTTTCATTATTGCCTACTGGAGGTGTAGATTTAGATAATGTTGTTGATTGGATAAAAGCTGGTAGTTTTGCTGTAGGAGTTGGAAGTGCATTAATAGAAGGAGCTAAAGAAAAAGATTTTGAGAATATAAGATATAAATCAAAAGAATTTATCAAAAAAATTAAATGGGCTAGAAAAGAATTATAAATACTATTTTTAATTAATTTTAGGGAGTTGTTTAAATATGAATAAAAGGATAATTACTTTTGGTGAGATAATGATGAGATTAACCCCCCCATTTAATCAAAGAATAATTCAAGCAGACAAATTTAATATTATTTATGGAGGTGGGGAAGCAAATGTAGCAGTTTCTCTGGCTAATTATGGATTGGATGTAAGTTTTGTAACCAAATTACCTGATAATCCCGTGGGACAAGCGGCTTTTAATGAGCTTAGAAGATTTGGGGTAAAAACTAATTATGTAGTTAGAGGTGGTAAAAGGCTAGGAATATATTTTTGTGAAAACGGCGCAAGCCAAAGACCTTCAAATGTAATATATGACCGTTCTAATTCCTCAATAGCAGAAGCAGATAGTGATGATTTTGATTGGGATGAAATATTTGCTGGGATAGATTGGTTCCATTTTACAGGGATTACACCATCTCTTAGTAATAATATGTCCCATATAACAAAAGAAGCTGTTAAAATAGCAAAGAAAAAAAATATCAAAGTAAGTTGTGATCTTAATTATAGAGCAAAATTATGGAGCCAGGATAGAGCAAATGAAATAATGACTGAACTAATGGAGTATGTTGACATAGTAATTGCTAATGAAGAAGATGCTGAAAAAGTATTTGGTATTAAAAGTGGTTCAAATATTACTGATGGTGAGTTAGATATTGAAGGATATAAAAATGTAGCTCAAAAATTAGTAGATAGATTCAACCTTGAGTTAGTTGGTAGTCATCTTAGAGAAAGTCATAGTGCATCTGTTAATGGATGGTTAGTTGTTTTGTATAATGGTATTGATTTTGTTAAATCAAATAAATATAATATACATATAGTAGATAGAGTCGGAGGAGGAGATTCTTTTGCTGCGGGATTAATATATTCTCAACTCAAAGGTAAATCTTTACAAGAATGTGCAGAATATGGAGCAGCAGCTTCTTGTTTAAAACAGACAATTCCTGGAGATTTTAATCTAGTAAATATAGAAGAGGTAAAAAATTTAGCGAAAGGTAATTCTTCAGGTAGAGTTAAAAGGTAGACAATATTGATTAATAAAGTGGTGATATTATATGAATAAAAACAATATTGTACAATCAGTAATTAGAGCAATAGATATTATAGAATTGTTATCTGGAAAAAATAAATCTTTAGGGATTACAGAAATAAGCAAACAGCTTAACATGCATAAAAGCACTGTTCATAGATTAATAAGCACGTTAAAATATAGAGAATATGTAGAGAAAAATGCTTCAGGCAAATATAGTTTAGGGTATAAAATGTTAGAGTTGACAAGTAATATGTTAGATGAAATAGATATAAGAGAGAAAGTGAAACCATATTTGAAAGAAATAGTAGAAAAGACAAATGAAACTGTTCATTTGGGAGTTTTAGATAGAAATAAAATTATATATATAGATAAAGAAGAAACATCTAAGACGATTAGAATGCATTCAAAAATAGGACGTAGAGTTCCTTTACATTGTACAAGTTTAGGAAAAATATTTTTGGCCTCTAAAGATGAAAAATTATTAAATCAAATATTAGATGAGAAGTTAACTCAATATACAAAAAATACTATTACAAATAAAGAAAAACTTAAAAAAAATATTAATGAAGTAAAAAAAAGAGGTTATGCTATTGACAATGAAGAACATGAAGAAGGTATAAGATGTATAAGTGGACCTATATTTAATTATACTGGGGAAATAATAGCAGCATTTAGTATATCTGGTCCAGCAAGTAGAATGACAAAAAAGAAAATAAAAAAATATATTTTTATAATAAAAAAATATTCCAAAAAAATATCAAATAATTTTGGATATGATATATAATTTTTAAAACATTATTGAAATATTATTGATTTGATGTTTAATATTTTATAATTTATTGAGACTGGTATTTCATATCATTACTATATCCATCATGTATCCTAAATTCATGGATACATAAAAAAGTTATAAACTGAAATAAACTAAAAACCGCTCTAAAACTTAGAATAACAGTAATAAAAAAAGTAGATTATCTTAATTTTATTCTAAACGGACTCTTAATCATTAGTCTCTAAATGAACTATACTTCAATAATTATATTTTATACAAATTCAAACAAATTCTCAGTTTTTTTCAGGATTTACATATAAATACTAAAAACCCCCTCTTAGTTGAGGGGTTTTAATCATTGTTATTTGGTGGTGCTGGAAATGGGATTCGAACCCATACGAGTCTGCTTCCCCAGGTTTTGAACTTTTTAGTTTGAAATTATATTTTTTACTAGGATTATTTTACTGAAATTATAATATACGAGTGCCCAACGAGTGCCGGAATGTTGATAAAAGGGTCATAATTCTGATAAATGGAAATTTATAACTATGCCTTATGTCGTTGATTTGGCGGGATATATGGGTATATAGTGATATATGTGTATATCCTAAATTTCGACTGCAAAACCTTTATTTATGATTCAATTAAAATATTATTGTTTATATAAATCTTAATAGAACTATTATCTTAATTTTCAAGATCACTTAGTATTGAGATGAAAAAAGTGTTAGTAAAAAAGATTCCAGAAAAATTTGCAGTTATTTTGCAGTTTTCACATATAAATACTAAAAAGCCCCTCATAGTCGAGGGGCTTTAATCGTTGTTATTTAGGTGGTGCCGAAGATGGGACTCGAACCCATACGAGTCTGACCCCACCGGATTTTGAATCCGGCGCGTCTGCCAATTCCGCCACTTCGGCACATAAAATATATTAACATATAAAATAATAAAAAGCAAGGGGTAGAGGTGCAATGATAGTCATTTAAGCGGCAGCTTTAGGTAGCTTATATTCATCTTTTTTAAAATATTTCTCCAGAAATATAGAGCTTAATACAACCAAGGGAAGAGAGACCCCTATTCTAATTGCATTGACATCCTCCCCGCCCGTTCCTATTGTCACGAACGAGGATTCCTTAAAGAAACTTACGAGGTTGTTTGCTGATTAAATGCCAGTCCATTTCTGGTAGGCAAGTATGACGCAAATTTTAGGCTGTGTCATCAGCCCTCCTAAGATATGGATATACCAACTTAGGCACTTAGACTATTACCATCTAAGCAGATTGTTGTCCTAAATATTCATTTTCTAATCTTTCTTTTAAAATCCCATTATGAACAAGCATTAATATTTTTATCATAGCTTCTGCTCCTTGTCTAACCCAACTCATTCCCCGGTTTTTCATCCTTCTAGCCGCATTCTTACCAACATAACTCTCTATTGCTCCTAATCCATGTAACTCTTGTTCAAACTCCTTAATTTCTATAAGATGTCTATAGTCTAATAAATGATTTTCTTTTCTTTTAAAATGATTAAAAATTTCTTTACGCTTTTTAATATTTTCTTCTGTTTTACCTTCCCAAATCAAGGACTCCAATGTATCTAAAAACACTTGCTTTTTCCCTCTACCTAATAGCTTACATAAATCTTGGGCCACATCAGTACCAAAATATGTTCTGACATCTTTTTTAATGTGAAATCTATCAAGTTGTACTGTTAAATTATCAAAATAATCATAAGATGAATCCTGAATCCAACTTGCTCCATCACCATTTAATATTACTTTCGTCTTATCTAAATTATACTTTTTGTTAATCTGTAAGGTTAATTCTTCATAAAAATCTTCTGCACTTTCATATATACCTGATACTATCTGTGGCTCTTTTAAACGCTTTCTTTTCTTAGATGGACTTGTATATTCCCACCCTTCATGAAACAATCCTATCTTAGCTTCAAATCTTTTACTGTCCTTTTCTTGGCTACTTAACATTATCCCATCTACTTCAACAAACAGTAACGGTACTTCCTTTTGTTGATCAGTCGATATTTTACCACTTTCAAATAATTTTTCTTTTTCTTCTTTTATCTTTTTAGATTCTCTTTCTCCAAAGGATCTTACCTCATTAAAAATAGTCCCATGACTTATAGAGGGAAAACCAGCCTGGTTTATTACATACTCTACTTGCCTATATGTCAGCATGGTTGATAGAACTACAAGTAATTTTAAATATTCTCCACTCACTCTTTTTCTTTTTCGTAATCCTAATTCTTCATCTAATAAAAAAACATGTTCTTGAGTTTTATGATTATAATATAATCTCCTTTTAAATCTTATATCTCCTACTTTTGTTGATATTGTTCTCCACCTAAACCTTATTGATTCTAAATATCTTGGTTTGGTTTTAAATAGTTCTTCTTCAAGCTCTAAAATGCTTAGCTCCATATTTAATCTAGCCATCTCTAACGATGCTTTTTCTAAACTGTTGATGTTTTTTACTTTCTGATGTATAATATTTTTCATAGAGACCTCACTCCTTTGGTTGGGTTATGAGGTCTCTATTCTATTTTATATACAATAATTCCTGCTTCCTACCTAAATTTTACACGATCATTTTGTAAATAATTTTAATTTTCAAGTAGATTAAAAATTAAAATAGCCGATTCATCCCCAACCTTTAACAAGAGTGAGGCTTTCTCGGCTAAATTCGGTAAAATCATTCGTAAAACAAACTATTGGCCTATGATGAATTTGTATACTACATAGCATTTTAATCATGATTTTAATAGAAGTTGTAAAATATTATTCCCTTTTTCTTTGCCCTTATTTATGTTATAATACTTAAGGAATAGAAGAAATTAATTTGCAGTCTTTTTACAATATTTTAAAAATAATATATAATTTTTTTCTATTTTTTGTATTAATAAGTCTATTTAAAAATTTTAGATTTTTCTTTAAATCATAATTTTAGTAAATTTCTTTAAAAAAGCTTTGTTTATACTTTAAAATCAAGATATGATCAAAACATATTATAGAACAAAGAATATTAATTGCGAGGTATTAAATTATGAGTTTGAATTTTATAAAAATTTTAGATAAATATTTAATAAAAGAGGTTAGCAAGCCTTTTATTATGGGTGTTTTTACCATAACAATAATTTTATTGGGGAACTATTTATTTCAATTGACCGACTTAATAATAGTAAAAAATGTACCTATTGCATTAGTGGCTGAATTGCTATTTTATAAATTACCTGATGTTGTTGTAGAAACCTTTCCCATTGCTATTTTGTTTGCAACGATGACCGGTATAGGAAGATTAAGCAGGGAAAGTGAAATAACAGCCCTCCGGATGGGAGGAGTTAGTCTTTACCGTCTTATTATACCTGTTCTGATCGTAGGAATTATAGTGAGTGCTTTTACCTTTGTATTAAATGAGGAAATCGTGCCCTGGTCTAATCATGAGGCTCAAAACATCATCAGACAGACCATTCTAAAAGATGCCATGCCCAGTTTAGAAGAAGAGGTTTTTTTCAAGGGACCGAAAGGCAGGCTCTTTTATATTAAAAGCTATGATGAAGAAAAGGGTATTATCGAAAACATTGTGATTTATGATACTAAGGGAAGTGATGATATTAACTATCCTGAGGTTATCACCGCCAGTCAAGGTATAATTGAGGAGGATCAGTGGAGGCTTAAAGAAGGTCTTATACATAGATATAATGAAGATGGAAATATAATTATGGAGAGTCGTTTTCAAAACATGGAAATACAAATTACAGAAGAGATGCGAGAGATTTACGGTAATCAAAAAACCGCACAAGAGATGAGCAGAGAGGAATTAAACAAACAAATCAATTTGTTTCAAAAGAGTGGGATAAATGTAGATTCTCTTTTAGTTGATTACCATTTGAAATTATCAGAACCGCTGACAGCCTTCATTTTTGTCTTGATAGGTGTCCCATTAAGTTTGGTCAATAGAGAAAGTAAGACTTTGAATATTATTATGACTATAGTCATAATATTCCTTTATTATCTGATATTATCAGTAAGCAGGTCATTAGGCAGGAATTTTCTGCTTTCACCATTAATGGCAGCTTGGCTGCCCAATATAATATTTTTTGTTGTAGGTCTTTTAATTCTCGTCTGGAGGGAATCATGGGAGAGGTTTCTTTATAAGCTGCTGCCTGGTATGTTTGTTATAAT
>Ga0209936_1000365_pt1 | contig 28207 bp, 18 predicted proteins | sample SalPonR1_A_D1_MG_FD_185694 | JGI IMG/M metagenome (GOLD analysis project Ga0209936, IMG submission 185694) | Salt pond soil microbial communities from South San Francisco under conditions of wetland restoration - Salt Pond MetaG R1_A_D1_MG... ...
CTGAAACGCCATATATCTATGTGCTTCAGGGCTTTAAACTCGCGTGGAACCGGGCGGATTCCGACATAGTCGTCCCTTTGGGAGAACCATCGGTTCGTTCCGCCCAAATCTTAGGCACAAAAAAACCCCGAATCAACTAAATGATCCGGGGTTTATAATCGCGTGGGTCCGGGCGGATTCCGGCAAAGCCATCCCTGCGGGGGAACCGTCGGTTCGATCCGCCTCAAATTTCAGATATAAAAAAGCCTCAAACCGTACATGACGATTTGAGGCTTTATAATCGCGTGGGACCGGGCGGATTCGAACCGCCGACACACGGATTTTCAGTCCGTTGCTCTACCGACTGAGCTACAGTCCCTTACTGCGAAGACGCAAAATATAAGGGCTTTTTAAACCCTTCACAATGAAAGCTTCCAAATTTTCTGAATTAATCTGGTATAGAGAGTATCTACATCTAAAAGACGTATTTTCGATAGTGAGAGAAATCGTTATTCGTTATTCGTTATTCGAACTTCATCAACGGCCAATACTATCATTATTAGCCCGCACATTTATCATTCATTTCTTTATGGGCCTTAGTGAATCAATAGACATCGAATTAAAAATATTGAATATTGAACTCCAGGACTAATTCCCGGAATCGTGTTAAGAATAACAAATCAACGATTCATCGAATACACAAACAAACCAAATTCGACACCCCTCGGCTTCGCTACGCTACGCCACTCCCCTCAAGGGGAGACCTGATAACCGATAACGAATAAACCGCCACCAGCTCCCCCAATAGTTATTCCTTGTTCAACATTTATCGGTTCTCAATATGAATATCCTTGAGCCGCATCTGGATTGAACGCTTTCCATTCCAGTAATTCTCCTCGAGCACATAGGCTACATCAATCTTATTGTCATCGCAGTTGATGAGCTTTGGCATGTATTCATGCATATTAAAACCTATCGCATCAAACACCCCCGAATCATCCTGGCGCACTCTCATTTTCAGATGGCCGTTACCGACTATCGATGGAACACCTACTATGCAGACGTCTTCACTTACAAATGTTGGCCGGAGATTGCCAGGCCCAAATGGCTCGAACTGACTCAATAGTTTCCAGAATTTCCCATTTACATCCGTCAGGTTTAGTTTACTGTCGATTGTAATTTCCGGCGAAAAATCATTCTCTTTCAGAAAGCTAAACGCAATTTCATCAATCCGCTCGCGGAATTCGGGCAGGTTCGAGGCATCCATCGTGAGGCCCGCAGCAAACTCGTGACCGCCAAACTGCTCCAGTAAATCTTCACAATCCTTGAGTGCATCATAGATATTAAACCCCTTTATGGACCGGGCCGACCCTTTGATTTTCCCTTCAACCGTGCTCAGCATGATCGCCGGACGATAGTAAGCATCCACCAGGCGCGAAGCCACGATTCCAATCACGCCAAGGTGCCAGTCGGGATCGTGCAGAACCATCGACGAGAGCTCTTCCATGTTAAAATCATTTTCCAGCTTTTCTATCGCTTCATCCATTGTTTGGGAGTCGGTATTGCGTCGCTTCATATTGGTCGACTCAAGCTCTTTTGCGTAGCGGGATGCTTCCGTCTCGTCAGTTGCGATCATCAGTTCAACAGCTGTGGTCGCATCTCCCATTCTGCCTGCGGCATTGATGCGCGGCCCCACAGAAAACACAATGTTCGATGTACTAATATTTCCAGGTTTCATTTTGATGAGCTGGAGCAACGCTTTCAGGCCCACGCGAGGATTGGAATTGATCATCGACAGACCTTCGCGCATCAAGATTCTGTTTTCATCCACAATGGGCACAATATCTGATGCAATTGACACTGCCACAAGATCCAAAAACTTATATGCTAATGTCTGAGATAGCCCCAACTCTTTGATGGTGCCCTGGATCAATTTGAACCCGACCCCGGCACCGGAAAGGCCATCAAACGGATAATCGCAGTCAGGGCGTTTTGGATCGAGTACTGCCACAGCATCCGGAAGCTCAGGACCCACATTATGATGATCACAAATGATCAAATCAATGCCGTTCTCTTTGGCTATTTCGGCCTCTTTAATGGCCGTGATGCCGCAGTCGACAGAAACGATGAGATCTGCACCAATATCAATTGCATGCTGTATTCCGTCGGGATTTATACCGTATCCTTCTTTAAAGCGATGAGGTATATAATATTCCACCGTTATACCGAAGCTTTCTAAAAACGTATAAACAATGCTTGTGGCCGTGGTGCCATCCACATCATAGTCGCCATATACAAGCACCGTTTCGTGATTTCGAATTGCCTGACACAGCCGTTCAGTAGCGGCCTTCATATCCTTCATTAAAAACGGATCATGAAGGTTATCGATACCGGGCCGGAAAAACTTCTGGGCTTTTCCAAAAGAGTCCACTCCCCTTAGCGACAGCAAGTGGGCAATGTTTTCAGGGATACTGAGCTCCCGGACAAGGGTCGAAATTTTATCTCCATTTTCAGGCGACGCGTAGATCCATCTGAATGACATGAATTTAAGTTGGATTTATTTTTCTTTGAACAGGCATCGGAGTTTCACCTCCGTAAACCAGGGGTTTCCGGTATTTAGAATAGTAACGAAAGAGACCGTTCTCCATTATAAAAAATGTATCAGACAATACTCACTTTTATTCTATAAAAAGCTTGTCTGATCTTGAAATGTTCGGGCACAATTGCATACCTTATGGAAGCGTTTCCAAACCTGTTCAATCATCACTAAATTTATCAGCTATATGTCTACTGTAACTGAGGTTAGAGAACAAGAGAATAAGTTAACTGATACCAATTTCCCGCTGTTTTCAAGTCTTGAATCAGCAGGCCATGAACAAGTCGTTGTGTGTTCACGGCCCGACATTGGCCTGAAGGCAATTATTGCGGTGCACAATACCACCCTCGGGCCTGCACTTGGCGGCACCCGCATGTGGATGTATAAAAACGAACAGGAAGCCATGCGCGATGTTCTCCGACTCTCGCGCGGCATGACCTACAAGGCTGCTATTTCAGGCTTAAATCTTGGAGGCGGAAAAGCCGTCATCATTGGTGACCCCCACACTGATAAAAACGAGCACTTGTTTCGGGCGTTTGGAAAGTTCGTAGACAGTCTCGGCGGCCGCTATATCACAGCTGAAGATGTGGGCATGACCGAGCAGGAGATGGAGTGGATTTATTCGGAAACGAAGTATGTCACCGGTATCCCAAAATCGATGGGCGGCAGCGGTGACCCCTCACCCGTAACTGGTTATGGCGTGTATATGGGCATGAAAGCTGCAGCAAAGCGGGCGTACGGCAGCGACTCGCTTGAAGGAAAACGGATCGCCATTCAGGGTGCCGGACATGTGGCGTCGCATCTGGCGCGCTATCTGTCAAAGGAAAATTCAATACTGTTTGTAACCGACATCTACCGCCAGAAAGCAGAAAAGCTTGCCAAAGAACTTTCAGCTACCTTCGTCGATCCGGACGACATATACAGCCTCGATGTCGACATCTTTAGCCCGTGTGCGCTGGGTGGCGTGGTGAATGACGATACGCTTCCCGTTTTAAATTGCGATGTGATTGCCGGGGCGGCCAATAATATTCTTGATGATGAAACCAAACACGCTGCCCGTCTTGACGAAATGGGAATTATCTACGCCCCAGACTATGTGATCAATGCCGGCGGCATCATCAACATCTCCAGCGAGCTCGAAGGATATAACGAAGAGCTTGCCATGCGAAAAACATCACGCATTTACGATACCATGACCGACATCCTGGAGTACGCGGATGCACATGACATCACCACGCTCGCGGCATCGAACCAGCTTGCGGAAGAGCGAATTAACGCAGTTGGCAAAATTGGTCAAATGTATACCTCAGGCAGCCATTTCTCCGGAAGAAAAGGAGAGATGTATATGAGGGACCGAAGGTAGGAATGGTTCTTGGTTGATTCGTTATTGGTAAAAAGTCTCCCCTCGAGGGGAGTGCCGGAGCAGAGCGAAGGCGAGGGGTGTCGGGAGCTTGAATCTATTTCGCAACAACTTCAGGACTTCCCGACCCTTCAACACACCCCTCGGCCATAAAACCGGGCACGCCCGTTTTATGAGCTTTTCCCCTCTCCAGAGGGGAGATTTTGTTCGGGAATCGATATTCCTCTCCAAACCGATGATTATCGAACAAGGAATAACGATTGAAGAAGTAGAGTTTCTTCAATAGCATTATTTCTGCATCTGGCGAATGGATTCTTCAAGAATAGTATGATCTCCCCTCGAGGGGAGTGCCGGAGCAGAGCGAAGGCGAGGGGTGTTGGATATGGGCTATTGGTTTATTCGTGTATTCGAAATTCGTCGATCTTCGTTCGTCAATCGACATTCCCCAAAACCGATAAATACTGAACAGGGAGATGCCTCCACTCATGCCGTCGAAAAAACAAGCCGCCCCGCCCATCCATTTGTATAGCCCGGTCATCCTGAGCAAAGCGAAGGATCTTTATGGATTCGGCGATTCGTGTAATCGTTAAATCGTGTATTCGGCATTTGGTAAAATACGTATCCTCGTTCAGAGGATCGACAGTGGCGTGTTATCGGGGGCAGGTGATGACTCTCATTTTTCTTTTCCAGCTCCAGACTCATCAACACACCTCTCGCCCATCAAACCGGGCACGCCCGTTTTATGGGCCTTTCTCCTCTCCAGAGGGGATGGTTTATTTACGTCTTGTTTCAATAGACCTCCGTTACTATTTTGAGCGCTGTTTCCGGCTGAACACCCCAAATGCATCTAACCAGCGCCCCCCGCATGAATTTTAAAATGCCTCATACACTCACCCTGCTCTTCTACCTGATGGTGGCGGCCCTCCTGTTAACCTGGATTGTACCACAGGGCTCCTATGAAACAGAGCTGGTAAATGGACGCGACATTGTGCAGCCCGGCACGTTTGAAATTGCTGACGATCGTGAGTTTATGACTCCGATTGAGCTCTTTACCGCTGTTCCCCGGGCGTTTGCTGATGCACAGTTTATCATCTTTTTCCTTTTTATCATCGGCGGCGTGCTGGCCATCATTCGTAAAACAGGCACTATCGATGCGCTCCTGGGCCGCCTGCTCAATAAACTGGGAGGCCGTCCCGCACTGCTGATTTTCCTTGTGGTATTCGTATTTGCATTTACATCGAACCTGATGGGGGCGTCGGCCGAGTATATTCCCTTCGTCCTTATCCTGGCCGCGCTCTGCAGAACCATGCGCATGGATACCATGACGGCCGTAGGAATGATTATTGCCGGCTACGGCATCGGCTACGGAGCTGCAGCATTTAACCAGTACACGGTGATTGTTGCGCAGGATATCGCGAATATACAAACCTACTCCGGATGGGGAGTTCGCCTGGGCCTGCTCGTCCCTTTTGTTATGATAGGAGCGCACCACGTCTGGAGCTATGCGCGCCGGGTGCAGTCAGATCCAACAGTCAGCCTCACAAAGGGCACTGATCAGGAAAGTGCCGCTGTCATTACCGATTATCCTGACCTCGGCTGGAAGCACATCATTATAACCGCCGCATTTTTGACAGCCCTTGGGATAGGCGTCTGGGGAATTGCCACCCGCGGCTGGTACCTGAACGAACTCGGGGCTGCCTTTCTCATTCTTGGCGTTTTCACGGCGTTTATTGGAAAGATGGATCCAAGCATCGTGGCAAAAGAGTTTGTCAGAGGCGCTAAAGATCTCACCGAAACGGCACTGCTGGTAGGCATCGCCAGAGGTATTGCACTCATCATGGAAGAGGGGCAGATACTGCACACAATCGTGCACGCGATGTCGGTTCCACTCGAAATGTTAGGGCCGGAACTTGCTGCAGTCGGGATGATGTTGATGCAGACCGTTATAAACTTTTTTGTCTCCTCTGGCAGCGGACAGGCCTTTCTGACCATGCCGCTGATGGTTCCGCTGGGCGATATCCTGGGTGTCTCCCGCCAGGTGGCGGTTCAGGCGTTTTTGTATGGCGATGGATTTGCCAATATGATCGTCCCCACCAACCCCGTATTGATGGGAATCCTGGGCATGGCCGGGGTATCCTACAACCGCTGGTTCCGGTTCTGCCTTCCGCTCCTCCTTAAGCTTCTGGCATTTGCAGCCGTCGCCATTGTGGGAATGGTTGTATTTGGATTTTCTTAGTTGGTTGATTGGTTTATTCGTTTATTCGTTTATTCAAAATTCGTTATTCCCATTGAACCGATGAATATTGAACAAGGAATGTCGATTGAAGAAGTGGATTCAGATCTACATCCAATGCCCCTGCTTGGAAAGCAACTTTCTTACAGCATATAGATCAATACCTGTCTTTTTAATGGCTTCGCAGCCCCTCCATGCGGAGTCACGCCAGGGCGACGTAGGGCAGCGGGACAGGGGGTGGGTCTTTGAATAAGGAGATCCCGCTACTCATCAATAAAAAAACCCGGTCATCGTGAGCAAAGCGAAGGATCTGTTTGGACTCGGAGGTTCGTGTAATCGTTAATACGGTTATTTGATTATTCGTATAACCGGTGATGCCGCAGGACTCTGGTTCGGCCTCAGACCCACCAACTCACCCCTCGCCCATCAAACCGGGCACGCCCGTTTTATGGGCTTTTCCCCTCTCCAGAGGGGAGTGTTATTCTTTCCTCACAAAAAAGTAGCTCTTGTCATTCTCGACATCATCAAACGTATAAATCTCCTGATCACGGTTTTCATACATATACCCGGCCAGGGAAAAATCGCCAATGCATGCCGTAGTGTGAATCACAAGGAAAAATGAGACCGCATAAAATATCCATCCGGTGGTCATAAAAAGTGCTACAAGACCTGCAGCAGTGAGGACCACAAATGGCGTAAACGCGAGCCAGTAAAATTCTATCTCCGATACCACAAACTGATCGGCCACTGCTGCAACCGCGCCCTGGTCCCAAAGCATCCTCAGGCGGGTCTTTTTTGCACCAAGGATTTTGTACACAAGCAGGTGAAGTAACTCGTGGAGAATCAGCCCAACTGTAAACGTAAAAATGAGTCCCACGCCCAGACCTGCAAAGAAGAGAGTTGTGTTCCATCGCCCGATCCATACAAAAAGAATAAGCGCAATAAGGAGCATCGTCCCGTGCTTAAAGATTGCATTGATTGGATTCCGGTTTTTCAGATTATCCAGCAGAAACGGTACCATTTCATTGTGGTCAAGGTCCTGCAGCTTTTTGTATTTATCAGACTCTTCAAGTTCCTGAGGGGTCGGGTTTTTATTATTTGTATCAGTAGCCATTGTCAAATTCTATCAGCCTTCATCTTTTTCCGCAAGCTCCACCCACTCCATTGTCTTTTCTTCTATCTCTTCGGTGAGCTCGCCATAGCGTCGAGAGGTCTCCTGGAGTTCATCGCCCGACAAGCCGCCGCCGGCAAGTTGGCTTTCCAGTTCCTGCTGTTCTTTCTCAAGTTTCGCGATTTCTTTTTCCAGTTTTTTAAACCGCTTCTTCTCTTTGAATGTCAGCCCGGATTTTTTCTTTTCCGGGGATGACGGTTTACTTTTTTTTGATGACGAGGACGACGTTTTGGCACTTGCGGCATCGCGCGCCAATCGTTTTGCTTCGGCTTCCTGTGCCTCTTTAAGCTCTCGATATTCCTGGTAAGTTCCGTGATGATCATCAATCACGCCATTTCCCTCAAACACAAAATAGTGATCCACAAGCTTGTCCATGAAAAACCGATCATGAGAGACAAGGATTAGACAGCCGCCAAAATTAAGCAGAAACTCCTCGAGCTTTTGAAGCGTCATCAAATCAAGATCGTTGGTGGGCTCATCAAGTATCAGAAAGTTCGGATTTTTCACCAATACCAGCATAAGCGACAGGCGCCGGCGCTCACCTCCGCTCAGTTTCCGAACCGGCGTGTACTGCATTTTGGGTGGAAACATAAAGTGCTCCAGGAATTTGGATGCTGATACTTCGCTGCCGTCAGCCATGGTAATCACCGACGCTACCTCTTTGACAACTTCGATTACACGCAAGTCTTCATTAAAGCCGGTCTCCTGCTGTTTATAATAACCAAACTCGATCGTCTGCCCGGTCTTTACATCGCCGGAATCGGCCTCTTCCTCACCTGTTATTATCTTCAGAAACGTACTTTTCCCAACTCCGTTTTTCCCAATAATGCCTATCCGCTCCCCTTTTTTGAAGGAGTAGGTAAACCCGTCCAGAATGGTGAGGTCATCATATGATTTGTTGATATCCTCAAGCTCCAGCACATTCCCGCCAATGCGTTTTGATGAAATACTAAGGTTCAGCTCAGTATCGTCCGATCGCTGATTAACTTTTTCGGCCGTATCGTGAAATGCATCGATTCGGGATTTTGACTTGGATGTCCGGGCTTTTGGCTGGCGCCTCATCCACTCCAGCTCTTTTTTATAGAGCTGTCCCGCTTTATGCATCTCTGCGCGCTCCTGCTCTTCCCGCTCGGCTTTCTTTTGCAAATAGTAGCCATAATTACCCTTGTGGTGATAAAGATTGCCCGCATCCATCTCCAGGATATGATTACAAACGCGGTCCAGGAAATAGCGATCGTGAGTCACCATCAGCAGGGTGACATTACTTTTGGCCAGGTACTCCTCGAGCCATTCAATCATATCTAAATCAAGATGGTTGGTCGGCTCATCCAGAATAATCAGGTCGGGGCTGTTGATCAGCACAAATGCCAGCGCCACACGTTTCTTCTCTCCGCCGGACAGTGAGCTGATCAGCCGTTCGAGATCGTGAATTTCAAGTTTGCCAAGAATCTGCTGCATACGTTGCTCGAAATCCCACGCACCTGCGGCGTCCATTGCAGATGACGCCTTCATAAATGCATCCTGTGTTTTCTCGTTGAAATCAGCGGCCTGGGCATCAGTGGCCCGTTCATATTCCCGAACGATTTTTGTTATGTCAGAATCACCCTGAAGAATATATTCGTTGATAGTGAGAGCAGGGTTCAATTCCGGCTCCTGCTTTAGGTAGCCAATACGGACATCACTTTGCAGCATCACCTCTCCACTACTCTGGCTCTCCTCACCGGCTATAATTTTGAGCAGGGTTGATTTACCCGTGCCGTTCGGAGCAATCAGTGCGGTTTTATCTCCTTTCGACATGCCAAATGTAATATTTTCGAACAGTGTTCGCTCTCCGAAATGCTTGGAGAGATTTTCAACAGTGAGATAGGTCATGAACAATACAAATTGAACCTTTTAATGATGGTGTAAAATATTGAGTGCTTAAAATAGCAGGATTTTCGATGAACCCCTTACCTGTATTCAGAAATGTTTGATGCCCTTTAACTATATAATATCAATGGGCGGCGGCAGTTTTGAACCATGGGTTGCATCTGTCGAGAGTTACCGAGACAGATAAACAGGGGTCTCCAGGCCGATTTGGCAACTGAATTTATCAATCTGGCATAAGCTGCTTTACCCTGCCTGCAACACGCCGGGCACTCTCTACCGCGCCATCCATATAACCCGGATGACTGGTTGCTGTTTCTGCACCTGCAAGCAGAAAGTGATCCTCCAGGTACGTCTCTTTAAAATAAGGATGTCCGTTATTCTGGTGCGGTATCACCTGGGAGGAGTAGTCGCAAAACGTAAACGGCTCTTCTGCCCATACCAATTCATTGTATGTTAGATAACTATCTGCCTTATTACCATAAAACCGCCGCAGTTGATCCAGAACCAGCCTTTTTCTCTCTTCTTTTGATACCGCCCTATAGGCTCCGTTCATAAATCCTTTGAGGGCATACCTGCCCTCGCCCGAGTGATCGTACATTTCATTCACGGGTCCTACATTACTGAATATTGTTCCGCTCATACCAGGATCCTGCCAGAACGGATTGTCAAATGTAAGGGCAACTTTAATAGACTCTCCCATCCAGGTGTGGGTCTTTCCGGCAATACTGATTAGCTCCTGCGGCATTTGGGGTGAAAATTTCACAGAGTCGATCAACAGGCGGGGCGGAAGCGTACTGATAACAATGCCGGCTTCAAAATTTTGAGTCTCTGTTTCGACAACCAATCCATTTTCGACAGCTTTGATGGCGGTAACTATCTGGCCCAGTTGAATGTTTGTTTTATCCAGCCGACCGCTCAGGCCGCGGATTAACATGTCCGTTCCGCCTGCAATTCGATAGCTTGGCTGATCGTTCTGAGGAAGGTCGATGAGTTGCGGAGGAGACATAGACATCGCTTCATAGAAAGCCTGCGATCCCATTTTCTGCTCTTCAACCTCAATTTCCAGATCTTTAAGCAGCTCCATCAATTTGGTGTGATTTCGGCCCAGCCATGTAGCACCCATTTCAATCGAGGCCTCACCTTCTCTTCTGAGAGTATAAATTCGACCTCCCAAACGCTGACGGGCCTCCAGGATACATACATCAGCAGCAGTCTCTTTTTCAAGCAGGTAAGCAGTCATCAGCCCCGATAGTCCGCCCCCAATGATCAGAATGTCCGTTGATTTCATAAAAAATACCCAGAAATTAATAAATATCTTGAGTTCGGCATAAGAGTTTATTGACTAGTGTCCCCCCTTCGAAGTGGGACTTTTTGGGTTCAATTCCTTATATCGAACTGACGTTAAATTGAGCAAAAGCCTGAAGCTGTACTTTTATCACAGGATAACCTGCACATATCAGGTTATGAAAGTACAATGGGGAAGATGGCGTTCCGGCATATTAAGACACTGCCGGCGACTCGGAATAGGTAAAGTTTGGATCCCCAAATTTCTTAAGCGTACGGTAGTGCGAGGCGATCGCCTGAAAGAATGTGTCGTGGTGATTGTAGGGAATATTAAATTCCTTTGCGGTCTTTTCAACAATCGGACTAAGCGCGGGATAGTGAATGCTGCATATTTTGGGAAACAGATGATGTTCAATCTGAAAATTTAGGCCGCCCACAAACCAGCAGAGAGCTTTGTTATCACGGGCAAAGTTATTTGTAGTCACCATTTCATGTATAGCCCAATGCTCATCAATCATGTTCTCTTCATTAGGCAGCGGATGGTCGGTCTCCTCAACTACGTGAGCAAGTTGAAAGATGATGCCCAGAATAAGCCCCGCCGTCAGATGAAGCGTCACAAATCCGATCAACAGATGAACCCAGGTAATGTCAAGTAACAGCAGTGGCAACACCAGCATGTAACCATAGTAAATCACCTTGGTAACTATTAGTATAATCCACTCACTCACCGGATGATTCTTATTGTTATATGGCCCGATATTCGGTTTCAAAAAATTCTTGTAATCTTTGATGAAGACCCAGAAAAATGTGGCCAGGCTATACGCTAAGAAAGCCAGGATATGTTGAACCCGATGAACCATCTTGTGTTCTGAATGGGGAGACAAACGGATAAACTCTGCGACTTCAAGATCCTCGTCGTGTCCCTGAATATTAGTGTAGGTGTGATGGATAATGTTATGTGTGATCTTCCAGATGTATCCATTTGCTCCCAGGAGATCAAACGTAAACCCCAATGCTCTGTTTACATGCTTGTTTGACGAGTAGGCACCATGAAGCGCATCATGCGAAACAGAGAAACCGATACCTGCCATACCAATACCCATCAAAAATGTGAGAAACCACATAGTTCCGAGAGAAAGGGCACCTGACATAATAAGTGCATAAGAGCCGAAATAAAGCGTCAGCAGCAATATGGTCTTGACAACCATTTGGGCGTTGGCATTCTTGGAAAGCTTATTTTCTTCAAAATATTGCTCAACCCGGCTTTTCACAGTTTTACTGAATTCTCTGCTTATACTATTATTAAACGTAACTTTCTCAACGGTTGCCATAAATATGATTTTAACTTTTTAACATCTGTTCAATTACAGAGAAGCTGGAAGTGCACTTTACGTGATATGCTTTGAAAAATAGATGAATATCCCATCAAACCAATAAATATTTTAGATTTGCACCAATCGTTTCTTTGATAGGAGCACTATTTGCTTTAGATAGATTAGGCTTTTAAATGGAAAATGTGCGGCTTTCAGAGCGTTAATTTGCCAACTCTTCCATCACTTCTCCACAGTTCACATCAGCTGAAGTTTGATAGGGATTTCTGATCTCTTTGTCACGGCTGAGCCATTGATTATCACCGGTTGCAGCATTTTCACATTTCATGAGATAATACGGACCTCCCGTAGGGTCAAATGAATCGGCTATTCTGATCATTGATCTTGATATGTGCTCAAAATAAATTCGCATCTCCTCAGCGCTCTCAGTATCAATAAGCTTTTCTGATTCCGTCCGAATAATCCGGGCTATACCGAGCCATAAACCTTTATTTTCAGCTCTCAGCACATCCTCCATCACGCTGCTGGTATATGCCGACAGTTCTCCTGCAATATTAGCGGCAGACTGTAAATCAGATTCTGTGACGGCTTCTTTAAGTTCAAAATAGTGTTCCAACAGCAGCTCCATCTCCATTCGAAAGTTATATGGGATGTCGGATTCTTGCTGCTGAAATTGAGATTGCTGTTGATCAGTTTCATTACGGCTATCACCACTGCAAGCGGAAAGTAAAATAACAAAAAGCATCACCGCAAATAAATTAAGTGCCTTCATAACAAACCTCGTGTCCATTTGATGCTTGATACACCCATTTTCAAGCATGTTCTTTATGCCTGCATATTCAATGTAATTCATAATTAGCGCTTATTCCAGAGTATCGATTCCGTAAAATGATAGCCTTAAAAATCTTTGAGGTATTACTGATCTCTCAGGCAAAAAGAAAAAGCCGCCCCATTTCGGGAGCGGCTTTTCTATAAATCACATGAAAGATAATGAAATTAGACGTTAGGTCCGGCTTTCAGGATCTCTTCACTGCTTTCATCTTTGTACTTTTTGAAGTTATTGTTGAAGAGTCCGCCCAGCTTTTTAGCCTGTTCATCATATGCATTCTTGTCGCCCCAGGCATTTCGTGGGACAAGGATTTTTGAATCCACCCCTTCACAAGATTTCGGAATTTGGACACCGAAGACGTCATCTTTTACGGTATCCACATCTTTTAGTGAGCCGGAATGAATAGCATTAATGATGGATCGTGTGCTCTTCAGATCGATCCGCTTGCCGGTGCCGTAAGCTCCGCCGGTCAAGCCAGTGTTCACCAGCCAGGCATTTGCCCCGTGCTTTTTCATTTTTTCTGCAAGCATTTCAGCGTATCGGCTTGGCGGCCATACAAGAAACGCCGCACCGAAACAGGCGGAAAACGTTGCCTGTGGTTCAGTTACACCCACTTCTGTACCGGCCACTTTTGCGGTATATCCACTAATAAAGTGATACATCGCCTGCTCAGGCGTGAGTTTGCTCACCGGAGGCAAAACGCCAAATGCATCGTAGGTCAGGAAGATAATATTGTCCGGATGTCCCGTTATGCATGGAATTTTGGCATTGTCAATATACTCAATCGGGTAGGATGCACGGGTATTTTGAGTAATACTGACGTCATCGTAGTCAACTTCACGGGTATTCTCATCATAAACCACGTTTTCGAGCACGGTTCCATATTTGATGGCGTTGTAAATTTCGGGTTCCGACTCTTCGGTCAGCCCGATCGCTTTTGCGTAACAGCCACCCTCAATGTTAAAGACTCCATCTTCACTCCAGCAGTGTTCATCATCACCTATCAGCTTACGGCTGCTATCGGCCGAAAGTGTGGTTTTTCCGGTACCTGATAATCCAAAGAAGAGGGCCGCATCTCCATCATCGCCTTCGTTAGCTGAACAGTGCATTGAAAGAACATCTTTCTGAGGCATCAGGTAATGCATCACAGTGAAAATACCTTTCTTCATTTCACCCGCATATTCAGTACCGAGAATCACCATTGAGTTTGTCTCGAAATTGACATCCACACTGGCATCGGATGTCATTCCTTCCGTATAGGTGTTTGCGGGGAATTTACCAGCATTGTACACAACAAAATCAGGATCGCCAAAATCTGCGAGTTCTTCTTTGGTCGGACGAATCAACATGTTTTGCATGAACAGTCCGTGGTACGGCCTTTCAGCTATAATCCGCACTTTAAGTCGGTATTCCGGATCCCACCCTGCAAATCCATCAATGACATAAAGCCGCTCGCATGTGTTCAGGTAGTCTGTTGCTCTTCGGTGATTTATCTTATAGGTATTTTTATCAAGAGGTATATTAATATCTCCCCACCAGATGTCTTCGCTTACATTATCGGTTTTAACCACCCGCTTGTCGGCAGGGCTACGTCCGGTTCGTTTTCCGGATCTTACAATCAGTGCCCCGCTATCAGCTATTGCAGAGCCGGCATCATACTTGATGGCATCTTCATAAAATTTTCCTGGCGCCGGATTTCTGATGATTGTTTCTACGTGAATGTCATGTTGAGATAGGTTGAATGCTTGTTTTTTCATATCGCTCTGACTTTAGGTTTCGGTTGTTTAACCCATATATAAATATCGATTTTACATGAAGATTTGATTAAAAATGCCATCAAATAAACCTTGTTTTCCATTGATGGCTAATGCGTTACAGAAAATCGCTACCATGCGTGAAAAAACTTTAAATGGGTTTGGAAAAAATCAAAAGGATTGCCCAAAAGATGGGTATACTCTCTACCCAAAATGACGCAAAGTAACGTGATTGAATCATCATGGAGCGCCTGACCATTACAGCAGTTACTGCTGCTATCAAACCGAATATTACAAACGATGTGGAACTGACAGGATTTATTATTGCCTCAAGTACTACGCATGAGATCAACAGACCCATCCCTAACACTTTCGACTCCCTGACCCCGATAAGTTGGGGTAAGGTACCAAGCGTACTGTCATCATATCTGTAATCACGGATATCAAAAGGAAGAATCAATACCGCTACAAAAAGAAGCCGCTGAAGTGATTCAGCGCCAACATCCAGAACAGAAAGAGACTCTATCCCGTAATTCATCACCGGCAGAATTACCGTTACCCCCGCCCAAACAATGGCGATCACCGCTATTTTAATCCCATAAACGCTTCTGAGATTGCGCTTTCCCTCCGAAACCGGAACAGCATAGGCAATGGTTATAGCACCAAAAACTGCGGCCAACAGAATAACATCTATCGGCAGCCGGAATAGCATCAGGCACATAGCCAGAAAGGCGAGAACAGAAATAACGCCTATTCTCTTTAATAACGTACCCGACCGATCAGCTCCTGCCGTGAATACAAATACATATTTAGTAAAATTGTAGGAGACCACCGTAGAGCTAAAAATGAATCCGAGTAGAAATGGGTCAGCTGAAATCCCTAATTCATATACCGTGACCAGGGCTAGTGCCGTAACAGCCAGTGCCACGTGAAGGCTTGATTTTATGTAGATGTCCGCTAGTTTCATAAAACAAAAAGTACAATTTGTAATTGAAACTGTTACACAGACTCTTTCTAAAAAAGAGCGAAGTTGCCCTGTTACATTACCCAATAATCAGCAACTTCGGATTTGTTTGGATTTTACTCTAAAACAGCCTTTATTTTAATACAAGCACTAAATAGCTGTTTAACTACACATCAAAATAGCCTAAACATGACACATACACTTAAAATTCTTTCAGCTACCGCCTTTCTTTTGTTTTCATTAATGGGATCTGCTTCAGCCCAGCAAAATCTTTCCGAAACGTTTAAAAAGCACTTCAATGAAACCGTCCAGAACGTAAAAGCCTCAGATAATCCTGCTGAACAACGACAATTGCTAAACACATCCTTCGATAAAATGTTACGTGCTGTTGATCGTATTGACAAATCCGAAAATCTTACAGAAGAAGAACGGGAGCAACTTGCCTTATTTAAAGATCAAATTGACGAGAAAAAGAGCGAATTGAACGGGCTCGACGGATTTGATGAAGTTCAGGATGATGAACTCATCGATTTTTCCGACTATTCACAGCAAGAAATTGAGCAGGCAAACAAAACACTCACGATCAGTTTGACATCGGCACTTTTGATCGTTCTTATCTTGCTTCTGCTGTAAATTACCACCTATTGAACTCAGACAAACTGTGGTAACACACCCCCGGCTTATGCCCGATTTTGAATGAATCCCCTATTAAATAAAGCCTTCTTTTGTGCCGTTGTACTTTTACTCGGAGGATGCAGCAGCCGGTCACTGCTGCATCATTCAGCAACCGGGCAACAGTCCGGCACGGATTACAGGATGATTTTTTATATACACGGTGACGGCGACTATCTCTACCACACGTCAGAAGGAACCCCCATCCAAGCCGATAACCATGCGATGGACAAGGCATTAAATGTAGCCCGGGATGCAGTATCAGGCGATGTTTATATCTTCCACCGGCGTGAGAAACGCTCTTTTCTTGGACTCTTCCCCAGAAATAAGAGCCGTATGTATCAGTTTACCGGCGGAGAAAAAGTGAGGGAGATTTCATACCGCGGGGATAACGATGCTTCAGGTTTTATGGAGGAGGAATCAGAGCTTTTCAGTGATTACTCGGAAAATTTGCAAGATGAACAATCGCCGGTAATATTTCTCTATTTCGGACATGAAATTCCACAGCAACCCGAAAAAGGATACCATCTATCATACAATAACCGGGAATTCAGCACTGAAATTTTTACTGAAGAGATTCGCACATTTTTGCCTGCCGGAAAGAAACGGTTCAATCTTGTTGCTCTATCTACATGCAGCAACGGCACGCCGGAAATGGCGTCACAGCTAAAGCCCATTGCCCGAACGCTGATTGCCTCGCCTCAAAACCTGCACCTTTCTCATCTTGATGTGCGTGCACTGGGTCTTTTAGAAGATAGTCCGCGTTCAGATTCTGCCTCGGTTTCCATAGCTGATTCAATAGCAAAGGACTCGTTTAACCGACTGTCAGAAGAGGTTCGCACGGCGGTTACTATTTCTGTATATCAGCTGGATGAACTCACGACAGATCTTGAGATCTTGCTTGACAGTACAGAGATTTATGGAAGGAAAAACCGTCTGAACCACGGCCGTGATAATATCGATTGTGCCGATGAGCTGAAATTATCCGGCCTTGCGATTCACAGAGGAGTTAATTCGTTCTACCAGCCTGCTCAGTTTGGATCTCATCAATCCAAAAACACCCATTCCGGCTGGGGTTGCAAACCTACTCTTTCAGAGTAATTGGCAATAAATCAGTTATGCGTATTGTAAACGGTCACATTCTCTCCGTCGAAAAGTACGGTTTGCCACTCGTTCTCAACGTCGAGGTCCATTCCCGGTGAGTTAGGCGGCATGCCGGGGGCAGATATTCCGATAACATCAGGTCGCTCGGCAAGCAATCGCCGAATATCCTCGATCGGCACGTGGCCTTCAACAACGTAGCCATCAACAAGTGCAGTGTGGCAGGACTGCAGCTGACCGGGCACGCCCTGCTCGTCTTTAATTTCATATAAGTTATCTACCGTTTCAATCGTTACTTCCCACCCTTCATCTTCGAGATAGTAAGCCCATTCTGAACAGCATTCGCACCCTTCATTACGGTACATAACGAGGCTCATATCGCCTTCATAGCGTTCGCCGGAATCTTCAGCCACAACAGGCTCATAAAAAGTGGGTGGTTCAGAGTCAGCTGTTACAGTGTCGGTTTCTGACTCGGGCGATTGAAACATAAATGCCCAGAAAGCAACGCTTGCGGCAATAAGTATTCCTGCAAGCACATAAAATTTATTATTACTCATAATGTGTTTTTCAGTGATTAATTCAGACGCTAATAATATAGTCTATTTATGAAGCCTCTATGTGTTTTAAAATGTAACAACTCTTCAGGCCGATTATTGTGTAGATTCGTTAAATTACTGAGACAAACCAGCTCCGCTTCGGGGCGGCATCAGTTGAATAAGTCTTCATCGGGTGAATTCGCTTCATCCGATGAATTGCCTGACTCAGAAAATATCCACCAACCAATTTTAGGTTCTACCGGAAACCTTGAGGGTTGATGTGAGTAATTTATAGATGATTAATCTTCAATCATGATAAAAATTTTCATAGTTAAATCTCATTGCTTCTACAGATCCTTCACTGTGCCCTCAAAAACTAGGGCGCCGTTCAGTATGACAAACTCAGTTGTTAGTGTAGGGGCGGCGTGGTTACGAAACAGATTTTCTTTACTGCTATGTACTCACGCCACCCTATTACTCAGTAGTATCGGTGTCATTCTGCCTGCCCCTTGGGGGAATTAAACGGTGCCCGTGTTTTTCGGGTCCCGATTTATTTCGGGGCCGTTTGATGAAGAATCTGTAAAAGCAAGACGTTTTATGCTATCAAACGAAATTACTAACTGCTTTTACCAACTGGAAAACTCACCTGGATTGTAGAGACTGCAATGAAAGCTATTTTTAAAGTATTGTTCTATTTACCCACAAGATTTCCCGTATAACCCAATTTTATAGGGTATTGACCTAATACAACTCATTCGATAACGGGAAGTCAGAGGATGAGACTATTTCCTTATTCCAATAGTTGACAAGCATTGACGTAACAAAAGTATAGTATCCAAAAAAAGAAAGGGTAGATTGAATGAACAACCTTCCCTTCTTTCACTTTACTTCTATCTGAAGCGACTTACTTGAACGTCAGCACCGTTCTGAAACGGGCTTTGTTGTTGATCATATGATCGTATGCCTCATTTACTTTTTCGAGCGGATAGGTCTCAATCATCGGCGTGGTGCCGGTCATCGCGCTGAAATCGAGCGTATCTTCGGAATCTTTCGCTGTACCACTCGGCCAGCCAGATACTTTCTTTCGCCCCATAATGAGTGTAAATGGTGACACTTCAAATGTTTCACCTGTAGCTGCAAGAACCAGAAGGTTCCCTTCGAGACCGAGTCCGTGGGCGATATCACCGATGATATCTGTGTTCGGAGCGGTTGCGACAATCACCCGGGCTCCCCCCATTTTCTGGAGTTCTTCAGCCGCGTTCTGTTTCTTCGCGTTGATAAAGTGATGGGCCCCCAAATCTTTTGCAAGCTTCTCTTTGTCATCGCTTGTGGAGATAGCTACCGTTTTGAATCCCATTTTCGCTGCATACTGCACGGCCAGGTGACCCAGTCCGCCGATGCCCTGCACCGCAACTAAATCGCCCGGCTTGGCATCTGTATTCCTCAGCGAGTTAAACGTGGTGATACCCGCACATAGCAGCGGAGCAGCCTCTTCTGAAGAAAGTTCATCCGGCACTTTGGCAATCGCCTCCTGTGGTGCGGTCATATATTCTGCATATCCGCCATCATAGCTGATTCCCGCAATCTTGGCGTTTTCACAGTTGATAAAATCACCGCGCCGGCATGGGTCGCACGTAAAGCAATGGCCGCCATGCCAGCCAACACCTACCCGCATGCCTTCTTTCCATTGAGATGCATCCTTTCCGGTTTTTTCAACGATACCAACTACTTCGTGGCCCGGAACACGCGGGTATTCAATCCCCGGAAACAATCCGTCTTTCACCATGGCGTCGCTGTGGCAAATCCCGCACGCCTCCACTTTGATTAAGACTTCGTCTGATGCCGGTTCCGGCTTTGGCATATCAACCAGTTCAAAGTCATTTCCCGCTTTTTTAATTTGAGCTGCTTTCATGGATCTCCTTGTCATTTTTTCTTAGTTCAGTTACATAAGAAAACTAATCAACCCGCAGTATGATTCCGTGTTACTTCACCAGCATCATCTTTTGAGTTTTCACAAAGGAGCCCGCCTGAATCCGGTAGAAGTAGACGCCGCTGGTTAAAGCTGACGCATCAAATGTTACCGAATGAAATCCGGCGGTAAGGATTTCATCTACAAGCAACGCCACACGGCGACCAAGCAGGTCAAAAACTTCCAAACGAACATCCTGAGCCTCAGGCAGGTCGAAATTTATATTCGTTGATGGATTAAATGGGTTTGGATAGTTGTTATGCAGTTTGAAGTTCTGAGGCGTGTTAAAAGAGACCTCATCCCCGATAGAGGTTACCACATCTGCAGTAGTAGAGAGTGGTACAAACCCAAGGTTGTTAGCTGAGTGTATCTCATCGATTTGTTCATCACGGTCAAGCATGGCGTATAATCTTGGTTGGGGTACTGTTTCTGGCATAATGAACTGACCGCTCACGGTCTGGCTTCCCCGGATGGGCATCAATGCATCAGTTTGCAATTTATCTGATCCATCCAGAAATTCGATGGGATTACCAATATCCGGATGACCAAGATACAGGTGAACATCTACCTGATCTATCAGCTCTACAAGGCTAAAATTATGTACTTCCACATCTACCGTTACGGTATCGCCGGGATTCGGCCGGATTGGCAGATAGGATATCGATTTACTTAGTTCCACAAGATCTTCATCAAATTCTACCTCACCTCCAGTTGACTGAAGTTCCGACTTCTCCTGCAGATGACGCCAGGGAAGTTTTAAAGCGGGGTCAGGACTATTGCCATACCTCTGATCCCAAAAACTTTCCGGACCGCCGATTACCTGTCGATCGAGCCTTACGCCAAAATCAATGACCAGTGGGCCACTTTCATGCCAATAGGCGTATGGATAAACGATATACTGTGCTGTAGGAAACTGAGAGTTTATAGAACCGAGGTCCACGTCAATTTTTAACTGTTCGCCCACGGCCATTCGGTTTGTTTGTAACTCTTTGGTGCTGTAACTGCCACCCAGGCCAATACCCAGTGCATCGATACCCACCGACCCGCTGATGGATATATTTGACTCAGTAAAATCTTCTTCCTCTATGAAATCACCGAATTCAAGCGACCAGGTTGAACTGGAATTACCATCAATACTGAAATTCGGATCTTCATCCCGCAACCCTTTGAGCAAAATATCGATACCTGAATTCGGATCCTGAAGCAGATCGTCATTTCTTGGATAGCTCAGAAGATTCGATTCTTCCGTAAATGAGCGGTATTGGTAAGCAAAGAAACTGTCTGAGGATAGCCATGTGTTTCCAGTACCAGTTGGGATCACCGCGAGAACCGTTCCTAATAACTCGCCACTATCATACACGTCATATTCCCACAGATCGTAGGAGCTCACAGCCGCATAAACCTGATCGGTTTCCCGCGCGGTTCTACTTTGTGTGAATATTTCAGTTTCTGCTTTTAAACTTGAGTGGCCGAACCGCTCGCCGTATTTGGCAGTCATTCCAAAGGAGATCACATTGGCAATTCCGCCCCCGACCGAAGCCTCTACAGTCCAGTCGCTCTCTACAGATGTTGCGATGGATCTCTCGCCGGACTCCACGGAAGTAAATGTAACTTCAAACCCACAGTTATTTGAAGTGAAGCAACTGTTCACATCCAGCACCTCATCGCCAAAAACATCAAAATGGGTTGGCGGGGCTTTCAGGATGATCCATGGCTGGCTGATATCCGTGAGCTGGTAGCGGCGTGGATTTTCATACCGGATTCTGGATCGGGTGAAGTCACCTCCTGCAAGGGCGAAAGATCTTGCTCTTGGTGAGAAATCGTTGGTCACTTCAACAGACTCAAAAGTCTCTGTGATAAGATTCGTTAAATTCGCTTGATTTTGCGACTCTATTCCAAAAGCTTTTAAAAAGAAGCTGTATGAACTTCCCTGGCTCATATTTTCCGGATTTCCGCTGGCTATACCAATGAATTCTGTCGTAAATCCACCCTGGCGTGTTCGTATCAGGTCACGACGCTGGTTGAGGTCGGATACGGATATGTATCGAGATGAATAGGATGCAGTCCCCGGAGATACCGACAGGCCAAGCTGCTGATTGATGGTTATGGCTACCTGGCGATCCGGGGTGCTGCCTCCGTTTTCGCCATCTTCTGTAATATCAGTTGTAATCTCAGGTCGCTCCGGTGCTTCCAGAATCAATGCCTGTCCTCCGCTGGCGACGATGATATTATCCTGACCTGTTCCTTCCAGGTCTCCAGTGGCCATTGAAAAAGCCGCCATTTCGTTAACAATACTTACGTCTGTATCAAAACCCGGCCAAACCACTAATGAATCATCCGCAAGATCCAGAATCCTTACAAAGAGGTTGTCAATATTATCCTGACCGGAAGCCGCCGATTGCCAGATATTAAATCCTACTGCAATCTCATCAATCACATTGCCGGTGAAGTCTCCTTTCACATTTGCAATATTTATTCCTTCTTCAAAACGTACGCTACCGGTATACACTTCTTTAGTCTCGCGCATATTTAGAGATAACAAACCTCCATTTGGTACAGCATTGATCACAGATGTTTTAATAACAACGGTGCCGCCATCCGAATTTTCAGCTGCATAGGAGAAAATGATCTCCCTGCTATTTTCTTCGGTCAGTTTTCCGGCCGTCACATCAAACGCGCTATACCCATTTGGAAAGGAACCTGCATCATAAGTTGCCATCTTCTCTAAACCAAGCTGATCCGTTATGCTGAATACATCGATGATATAGTTGGTCTGATTTCTGTATGCCAGAATAACTTCAGATTTCCCATCCCGTGTCAGGTCTTCTGCATACATACGGAACAGCCCTCCTTCATAATTCTCTGCAGCAATTACAATATTGTAGTCGGTAATATTTATATCAAAGTTATCGACATTATCGCCCGTCTGGCGAACAGGGTCCAGATCATTCACAACAAAATAGATAACCCCATCCCCTGCATATGCACCTATAAACGTTTCAAAGTCATCACCGTTAAAGTCTCCTGTCACTATATCCACCGGGCTTCGGTGAAACTCATTGAAATCAAAATCCGGTTCAACCCCGGCTGTATTATATTGATGTACCCGGCCGCCTTGGTTTTCATGCTCCTGGAAGATCAACTGATTTTCTACCTGTGGTTTTTTGTTCGAATAGAATATCTGAGCAAAAAGCCCTCGTGTGGTTTCACCGGTACCCTCATCATAGACATCCTCCTGATAGAAAAGAACCATTTCATCAGTACGCAGGTAGTCTTCAAGTCCGTCCAGCGGATGATCATCCGAAGAATCTTGTTGAGCTGAAAGCGGGATTGTTGTCAGGAATAACAAAATAAATGCTGTAGCTATTGAATTCATTTTAGTATAGGCCTTAGAATTTAAATTAGATTTGAAACGGCAAAAGCTGTTTTGTTTTAAGCAATACTGGATAGGCACTACAACCTTTATTAATCCAGCTAGTCATTACTTTTGAACGGTACTAAAAAATGACGCTTTAGGGTTATCACATATGTGACCAATGTTTTAGATCACGTGACTTTTCGCGTGCTTTATAGGCTTAAAGCCCATTTTTCTCACAACACGCTTAATGACAGAAATAAAAATTCAGACCTGGTCTTCCACGCTGCATATCTTTTATATATGGATAAACCACCGGATGAAAACTCAACCGGCAGTTTCCCAAATGAACAGCGGGCCCGGTACCTCAACCAAGCATACCTTTACCCGCCTATCTCTTGATTTTTTTCCATCAGCTAACTAACTCGGCAAAAGTCCCATCCTGCGCCATCAACTCCGCTAAATGAAAAGATTTCGGATTTTTCACTTTTCACCTTTCACCTTTCACCTTTCACCTTTCACCTTTCACTTAAAACTAACCTAATTCTTGTCACCTCCTTCAGGGTCATCATTATCTTCCCTTTTCTTCTTCCCCATGATCGCCCGAAGCGCATCGGATTCTACCCAGGAAGACGCGTGATAATACTCATCATTTTCTTCTTTTCCACTTTCGCCACCGGGCTTGTCTTTCCCGGCTTTGGAAGAGGAGCGATCTTCAGGCTTTATTTTATTAGTCATGGTCAATCCATATGTATGTTGCCTCCAGAATACACATAGAGGGCACACCGGTGTTATCAGACATGTGACTAATGTTTTAATTCACGTGACTTTTAGTGGTTTTTTATTACATTCAATCAACGTAACCTCAATAAAATGAGGCGTCTGCTTTTAACCCCAGGCTTTCAATTCCATATCTTACATATGCTACCGGTATTTCCGATTTCTGCTCTCAAATCACTGGTGATGATGTGTGCTTGCCTGTTGATGACTCCCCTTTTACTCGATGCGCAAACCCGCATTCCACACTCTGAATTTGTGATCGAGAACTGGAGTGTAAATGACGGCCTGCCTGTCAATAATGTGCTGAAGCTTCATCAAACGTCGGACGGGTATCTCTGGATGGTGACGCTCGACGGACTGGTTCGCTTTGACGGGATGCAGTTCAAAGTCTACCAAACCATCAACTACCCTGAATTGCCCACCACCCGTTTTACAAAGCTATATGAAGGTCCGGACGGATCACTCTGGATCGTAAGTGAACAAAGATTACTGATCCGGTTTAAAGACAATGAATTTACTCACATCCGGAATACGAACGGGCTAAACGGTGATTTTGTGCATGACATACATCTGGATGATAACGGCTGGTTGTGGTTTGGAACAGACCGTGGCATCAGCGTTTTTGATGGTGAGCAAATCAGTCCTTATCACCCTCACCAGATCAGAGGGTCCGTTGACCGGGTATTTCTGGACAAAAACAGAACCGTATGGTTCCGATACCTGGACACTCTGGAAAATTTCCGTTTTCATAATAACCGTACAGATTTCATTCTCACATCGCCCAATTCATTTCATTTTAATCCCATCCATGAAGAAGCAAACGGAGCAATTTGGTTTTCTTCACGGGATTCTATCTATACTTTTGCTGATAACCAATTGATGACATGCTGTACAAGACAAGAATTTATTAAAGAGGCCGACTACCGGGCTGTGTTTGAGGAATCAACGTCGTCGGCGTCTGACCGTATCAACTATTCATTCATCAACGGATCAGGCCGATATCACTCTCAAGAATTCGGTGAGCTGTTTTCATTTACGTTTGGGCGGTTTAATATTCAGAATACAGATCTTACCTGGTCATTTTCCCTGAATAAAGTCATGTATAATGGCAATACTGTTTTAGAACCGAAAAATACGATTACAAGCACTTTGTTCGACAGGGAGGGCAATCTTTGGGTGGCCAGCAGCAATGAGGGGCTCTACCAGATCAAGCCCAATACGTTTAAAACATGGAGCCATGAGGAGGGACTGCCCGGACAAAATGTCTATCCAGTTATTGAAGATCGAAACGGTACTATATGGGTTGGCACCTATGGCAGCGGCGTTGGACGGATTCAGAATGGTTTTGCTGAATCACTCCCCGGCTCGGAGGGTGTTTTACTTTCCCTGCTCGAAACCTCATCGGGCGCAATTCTCAAAGGATTACACCGTGGCGGATATTATGCTTTTGAGAAGGAAACCAATCAATTCATTAAACAAACCGAACCAAACGGACTGGATGAAGCCAGCGTGTATGCGATGTTCGAACAAAGTAATGGGTATGTGTGGCTGGGCACAAGCGAAGGACTCTACTTAAATCAGCAGTCAGGCTGGCAACAATTTAACAGCGCCTCCGGATTCACCGACAGTATCGTCCGGTTTTTTCTGGAAGCTCTGGATGGAACTCTCTGGATGGCGACAAACGGGGCGGGTATTGCAAGATTTAAAAATGGGTCTTTTGATCTTTTTGGGTCTAATCAGGGATTTGGAAGCGACTTGATCCGATCATTGTTCATTGAGCCTAATTCCGACCCGGGTCACTACACGCTTTGGGTTGGAAGCGAAGACCAGGGATTGTTTCGGCTGGACATTCTTGATGGGGAACCGGATCTGAAATCCATCACACGGTATGGTCCGTCTCACGGTATGCTCGACTATGTGGTTCATGTGATCCTGATGGATGATGAGCAAAACTTCTGGTTCAACACAAATCGTGGGATTTTTAAGGTTGAAAAAAAAGAGCTGGAAGCATTTCATACGGGTGAGATATCATCCATTAGCGGCATTGCCTACACCGAAAACGATGGGCTTCGCAACCGTGAGGGCAACGGTGGTATTCAGCCCGCAGGGATCCGGGCGTCTGACGGCACGCTCTGGTTCCCTGGCCAGGATGGGGTGACGAGGGTTGACCCCGATGATATGACAGCCAATCTTGCGGTTCCGCCCATCATTGTTGAAGAACTTTCAACACTTGAGAAAAACCATCAGCTAGCCGGAAACGGCCGGGTTGAACTGCCGGCGAATGAACGGGATTTTGAGTTTAAATTTTCATCGCTCAGTTTTGTTGAACCGGCAAAAAACCAATTCAGGTACAGATTGAGAGGCTATAATGACGACTGGATTGAGGCGGGCAATCGCCGGACCGCTACCTACACAAATATCCCGGCCGGAGATTACACCTTTGAGGTGATGGGGTCCAACAACACCGGCGTCTGGAATCCCGATGCCGCCACACTTCAGCTGGCTGTTGCACCCTACTTTTATGAAACGAGCTGGTTTACCCTGTTAATGATACTATTTGCAGGCGGTTTGATTTATGGTGGTGTGCAGTTCAGGCTTCGGAAACTGGAGAAAAACGAACAGATACTTCGCAAGCTTGTTGATAAGAGAACGGGTCAGCTTCGTGAAGAGAAGGAGAAAACCCAGCAGCAGGCCGATAAACTCAAAGAGCTCGACCGAGCAAAGACCAGGTTCTTCACCAACATGAGCCATGAATTCAGAACACCGCTTACGCTGATCATGGGTCCGCTCCAGCGCACCCTCTCCAATTCGCCTGAAATCTATGAGCCACCAACAAGGGGTGAGCTCGACCGGATGCTTCGAAACAGCCAGCGGCTTCTGCGGCTGATGGACCAGACCTTGGAGCTCACAAAACTCGAGCATGGAAAACTGAAACTAAAGATTCAGAAAATAGACCTTAAGGGTTTCCTGAAGGATCTGACCGACCTGTTTATGCCGCTCTGCGAGGAGAATGATCTTGAGCTTGTTCTGGATCTGCCTGAAGACACCGAACCGATATTTGCAGACCCGTACAAGCTCGACAAAATTATCGGCAACCTGCTGTCGAACGCCATCAAGTTTACGCCCGGCGATGGGAGGATCACCGTCACAGCACATGATGCTGAGAGTCACATCAAACTGACAGTAACCGATACAGGAATCGGGATTGAGGAACATTACCGGGAGAAAATTTTTGACCGGTTTTACCAGGTTGACTCTTCGGAAACCCGTGCGCATGAGGGGTCAGGCATCGGCCTGTCGCTTGCTAAGGAGTTTGCCGTTTTACATCACGGCGATCTGTCGGTTGATTCTAAGCCGGGCGCAGGAACCACGTTTACCCTTTCGCTTAAAAAAAGACACGATCATTTCACAGACGACGAGCTGCAACCGGCCGAAAACGGTCAACCCTCAAAGCTTCCGCGTTCTGATTCCAATGGAGTGACGACCGACATACAAGAGCCAACTCAAGTAGCGTCTGATGATGCCAGGACAAAAGTGCTCGTCGTTGAAGACAATGACGATGTGCGTGCTTTTATATGCGATGAACTCGCCGACACGTATCATGTGATTGAAGCCGCAAACGGGAAAGAGGCGCTCGCGGAGGTACAAGCTTCTCTACCGGATCTAATTGTAGCTGACATCATGATGCCGCAGATGGACGGCATCACCTTCAACCGTGAGCTCAAGAAAGATCCTGCCACCGCATTCATTCCCATTATCTTCCTGACGGCTAAATCTACCCGCGATGATGAGCTCGAGGGACTGGACGAGGGCGCCGATGACTACATAACCAAACCGTTCGATCCGGTACTGCTAAAGGCCAGAGTGCGCAACCTGATTGAGTCACGGCTGAGGTTGCGGCATCTTTTACAGGCAAAAGGCCAAACCGGCATGCCGGTCGAAGAAGAGATCTCATTCCTTTCAGAAACCGATCCGGACCCTTTTATCCGGGATATTGCCGAAGTTTTGGAGGCACATTTTTCAGATCCGGAGTTTCAGGTCTCCACACTGGCAGAGTTACTGCATCTCGACAGAAGCTATATGGCCCGGAAAATCAAAAAGGCAACCGGCTTAACGCCCGGCGACGTCATCAAAACCTACCGTATGGAGAAAGCAACTAAACTATTGAAAGAGGGGAGTGGCAACGTGTCGGAAGTAGCATATGCGGTTGGGTTTAACAGCCTCTCCTACTTCAGCCACACCTTTAAAGAGCATTTTGGTAAAACGGCGTCGGAGTTTTTGAGTTTTGAGTGAAAAGGCAGAAGGCAAAAGTGAAAGGGATTCCTTAACCTGAATTTCAACCCAACTAGAATTGAAAGGTGTTTCAATTTGAAATAATTTACGTTTAATGCTCAAGATCTATCTTTTCACGTTTGACGTTTCAC
>Ga0209936_1000366_pt1 | contig 28179 bp, 53 predicted proteins | sample SalPonR1_A_D1_MG_FD_185694 | JGI IMG/M metagenome (GOLD analysis project Ga0209936, IMG submission 185694) | Salt pond soil microbial communities from South San Francisco under conditions of wetland restoration - Salt Pond MetaG R1_A_D1_MG... ...
ATCATCCGTTGAATAATCTGTCGATGCGGTCGCCTGAGAAAGTCGCACGTCGTTGTTAAATCGTATTCGCTGAATCTCAGTTTTCGTGACCCGGACTTTCTCATCTGAAAGATTATTCGCATCAAGAGTTATCGCACCGTCATAGGAACGATTAGTCAACATCTTCTTTAGAGTGTTGTTCGCAGTCATGAGGTACATGTCTAGTGCTGGGTCGAACAAAAACCTATCCTTGCGAACCAAAGAAAGAAGTTTTTCCACCCGCGCCCAATTCGTCTTCTCTTTGATGGCTTCTTTCGAAATATATTCAACTGCGCTGTCAAACAATAGCTTGATTTTACTCACAATCGCAGCAACGGTTGCCGCGTCATAACTCAGCTCTTCGCGCGATGCAGCAACGTCCAACTCACCAATCTCAAACTCGAATAGGTAATTATTTCTTTCGACAAGATTGGAATAACTATGCGGCACTGACTCCTGCTTCGGAAGCTTAATTGGATAAACTACATTCCCCATCATTGCATATGATTGACAATGATAACGATAATGAGGGTCCTCCACAATATGAATGCCCGGAGCAATGTCACGCTCGGAATATTTGACCTCCGGAATCTCAATCGGGTTTCCGATAATTTCAGGAGTGGTTTTAAACCATTTATAAACCCTAGTAGCCGTAACCGCAAACTCAGCCATATCACTTCGTTCCTTAACGGCGAAGCGAACTTCAACTCCGTTACAGGCATCCGTGCTATGCTCGTTAAGAAGAGCGACTGACGGAATCCCCTGCTCATTAATGAAGCAGTTATAGATCCGCTCGACGCCGTCTTTGATTGCCGTTACGGTAAAGTTGCGAGTATAGCTGAACGGGCTCTTACTGCCGAGTCCCAAACAGCCGACATAATCATTGGAATCCTGCTTCGTGCTCTCAAAGTAGGTAGTGTAAAGCTGAGTGACACCCTCGTGGTCAAGTCCAATGCCGTAATCTCGGACATAGAACTGAGGATTAAGGACTGTGGGGAGATGCACCGTAAATGGTACGTCTGCTTTGCCAGCTTCAACATGGCTATCGTATGCGTTACAGCCTAGCTCTCGCAGGATCGCTTCAATCTTGTTTGAGTATAGCCCGCTGGAAAGAATGTTGAACGCTTTGGCTGAATTGCGAATCCGAAATTCGCCCTCGACATTTACTCCGCCCATTTCAAGAGGAGTATTATCCGTCTTAACTTTCATCTATGCACCTTTGCTTCTCAGTATATATATGATACGCTATAGATGAAGTTTAGTCAACATCTATATCTTCTTAAAAATCAGTGGGTTACAACTCCAGCCATTCCAGCAGGCGCGGCAAGTGAAGCCGATACATCTTAGCAAGGTCCGTCTCCTCAGCAACAGCCGTGATAAGATTTGGCTTATCATTATTCATTGAAAGATAATGAACCATCATCCTAACTGTCGCAGTCGCATCGACCACTGAGAGGTCCGCATTAAGAAACTCTTCATGAAGATTAAAACTAGGAGCCGGCGAAGATGAGATGATCACTACATTACCGTCTGCAAAAACGTCCTCCTTATCAATGGTACAGCCGCGGGATTCGCTGTTTGCCAGCTTCGTCTTGAAAATGATCTTCTCCATAGCGGCCAACACCAAATCTCTCGCTTCTTGCTCATGATTGGCTCGAACGAAAAAGGTAGTTGCTTCCGTTTCCGCGCTCTGTGAGAAGATTGACCAAATCTTATACATTATTATCTTCTTCCAATAAGAACTGATTGATACGGGAAGCAAAACCGTACTCGCCCGACATTGTTGCGAATACTGCCGTCTCTTTTAGCGTGTCCCGAATCATTTGTCGAGTGTCTGGGCCTACCGGAGTAATCTGAACTCCGGATTCCTTGAGCTTCTGAAGCTCATAATCAGGGTGAGGGATTCGGACCTTCATGGTCACCGACGATCCGACAGCAGCCTCAATCATGTCTTTGGCTTCTTTCAGACCTAAACCGGTCAAGGTTCTGATTGCCTTAATCCCCGCGACCTTATGCCAGGCCACTGTACCTGAACCGTTTTGCAGCTGGGTGCCGCCCGAAGGCACCGTAATCTTATAATCTTTCACATCGACTCCTTTGTAAACCAACCATTCCTCATTACATAACCATGTACAGTGAGCGCAGAAATCATGTTCCGCCTTCCCACTGGGTTCATCGTAACCAACATCACATTGGACGGGCAGAGATCATTTTCCAATGCCCACGACAGCAGCTCATAGCCATTACGAAATGCGGCGCTATCATCTTCTCCCAAATCATGATCGAGGTAAAGATGAGTTACAGGGAGGTTCGTCAACATCTCTTTCCCTGCGACTGAAGTACGAGCGCAATGATCAATGCCATCGTCACTTCTAAGATCGTCGATGATCAGCGTCATTTGTTCCATCGAAACATCTTCCTTAAAGGGTCCCAAGATATGCTTCCACTTCTTCGATGCTCCGAAACACCTGCGTGTCATAGACGCGATTAGAGCGCACGGTGAAGAAGGACGGGGAATAAATATGCACGGTTCCATCCAGCGTTCGAGGGCGACAGAACGTCAATGTCCGCACCTTCTGCCCATTTGCTGTAGTCTCCATGCCGTCCAGCACACCATAGGGCTGGTTCATCTCGCGATCATTCAGAAACTTTGCCAACCGATTCTGTAGATCTTCTCGTTCACTCATTATGACTACCTTAGCGATCAATATCTTCGTTGTCCAACTTGCTCGGCCTGCCCAGTCCGTAATTCATCATCTTTCCGATAAGGACCGTGATGGGGAACGAAACAGCGAGATAGATACCGAAAATCAATAGAATCTTCCAGGTCATATCCATTAGTAAGTCTCCTCGGATGTATCTTTAGTGCCTTCTTCATCAAAGAAGCGAGTAATCTCATCGTACCAACGCTGCTCGCTGGCGTCGACAAAGCCACGATTCTGAAGAACAACACGATCGCGGACTTCGTAATACTTCTCAATAACTTCCTGAGAAGAGTTCTTATCTAGGGTAGGGTAGTTTTTAGCTACCGGCTCAATGGTTAATATGCTTCTTTCCATACTCATAATGATACGATCATTATGGAAAAAAGTCAAGATCTAAATATTTATAGTAATCAGTGACTTATTAGGAGACGGGAGAAGAAATTGCCATCATACGGTCTAATGCGCGGTCATATTCTTTGAAATACTGCAAGACCCCTTCGGCTTCCGACCCTTTCATGCATAAAGAATAAGAGTTATAATGCAATCTTTCATAGGTTGCAATAATCTTTTCTCCTGCAATCAGCTTGTACCAATATATGCTCGCTCTGCCTGTCACCGTACCTACGAATGAAAGATCTTTCTTATCGACAACTGAAAGATTTTCGTTTAGCTTTTGAAGCTCTTCATCTTCATACTTGTCTCGAAAAAGTTGAATTGCTGTTTCAGCAGCTTCTTCATAGTCATTTCCCTTCAAAAGCAAATCTGTTGTATCAGTCACTATTGACGCATGATACTCACAGATATTTTCCGTCACAGTATCGTTGGGTAGAGAAGTTGCGGTTGCTGGCATAAGAGCAACTAAGATGGCAAGAATTTTCATGGTCATTCTCCTAGCAGTTAATGATATTTATCATTATAACACGCTAGTCATGTTTTCAACGATGTTTGCCATCGCATATAAAATTATGAATACTCCAACCACAGCCGATACGCCTAACCAAATTGTAAACGCCTCGTCTTTAATCCAACCCTTAACCCTGTTCATTTTATCTCCAAAATTCATATAAATCTTCCTTAAAAGCTTCGTCGCTCCTAAGCTCCTGCAATGTCAGCTTTTCTTTTCTTTTAAATGGTCGCCGTCTCGGATTTGCACAACAGTCGCATCTTTTTCCGTAATTTTTCCAAGAAATTTTCTTATATCTTCCTCGGGTCTTTTCATCTGGTTCCCAGTATTCCGAAATACCAATGGGATCAGACAACTCATAGTAGTTGCCTTTAAGGTAACAAATAAAAGCGAATCGTTTTGCTTTCTCCCTAAGAAACTTTCGATCAAAGTCGGTGGGGTTTCCTCCCCATCCGAACCAATATTGCTTACGAAGTCGAATCTGTCGATCACGGTGTTTCTCTGCGAGATAACGGCGCTGTTCTCTCTTCTTCATGCTTCCTCCTTTTGTAGACCGCTCTTAACGGCTACATCGTGATTAGAAACATGAAGACCTCCTTTCTCATATCTGTATTTATTTGCATTGCAACATAAGTATAGCATAATACACCAAAAAGTCAACATCTGCGATAAATAAAACGCCAGGAAGGCGAAACGGTAAGCCCCTTGCCGGACAAGGATAGACGGCACAGATTTTGGCGACCACCGTATGAAGATGAAATTCGTCATCTTCATGAAGATATGGAGAAATAAAATGGGCAGACCAATCAATAAGAAGTTTTTCGGGAATCCGGCTTCGGCAGGATACCAAGTCGCATGTACGGCATGGTTCGCAGGTGAAGGTTCCGCAGAACCTGGTTACATCCTAAGCCAGCGTTCGAACAGCGTATATGTCGTTGCTTCCGTCGCTGGGCCAGCAACTCGCACCGGCTCCCTAGAGTTGGTAGAAGGTGCACCTGCTGCTGAAGGTCAGATGCAGGTTGTTGTCACACCAGTGACAGGTCAGGAGCTAACAGCCGCGCAGGATGAGACCGCTTTCGCGTCCTTTGCGGGTGGCGCAGGCTATACCGGCGGTGACACAATCACGCTATCGAACGGCGATGTCATTACGGTAGATACTGTGAGCACAGGCGAAGTTACAGAGTTCACGGTCACAACCGTCAACGGTACTGCTTCCCCCGGTGAGGTTCTAACACAGTCGTCGTCTAGTGGTCCTGGTACAGGCTTCACCCTTACAGTCGAAGCAGGTAACCTAACTAATACAACAGGTACACCAGAATCAGCTCGCATCATTAACCAGCATACAGTAAAGACGTTCGAAGAGAACATTTACAGCTGGCCATCGAGCGAAGGCACAGTTCGCACCAAGGCTGACATCGGCAGCTAATCAATCATTATAGTTGATGTGAAAACCCCTCATGATGAGGGGTTTTTCATTTATAATATTCCAAGCTCTATCAGCTCGTCATCGTCGCCTTTTTGCCTTTTCAGCTTATTGTCAAAGACAGTTGATATATAAGCATCATCTACGGAGTCTAACATACCCATCAACATCATTTCATCGTCTGCTGTTATGATTACTTCGCCGTAATCAAGATATCCTACATTTGATTCGCCGCTAAGATTTATGAATTGGTTTGTTCCCGCAGTATAGGAGAAGACCTGTTTCTGAGGTTTCGGACGAAGCGTTCCTCTATTCGCAAGGTCTGCATATAATCTTAGGAACTCTGTATCTCTCGGCTCTGGCTTTGGAACCTTCGGTAGATCGGGAATAAGAAGATACTTCGGTGGAATGAAGTACGAACTAGATGTGCCACCTAACCTTAGAACACCGTGACCTTTACGAACCTTACCATACGGCGTATTGAGATAATAATGCTCTCGCAACGGAACGGCTGTATGAATAAAGATTTCCTTGTGTGCAAAAAGTTTCTTCGGACGACCGGCACCAGGGGTGCCCTTGCCGCCGCGGAAGTCAATGCCTACCGTAGATACATCTGCTGAGCCGTCGAAGACGATTCCGCCGTCGGCAGTGATGGTAATGGACTGTGGACCAGCCGCTGTGGAAGAACCATCAAAGAGGACGCCGCCTTCTGCGGTGTGATTGAAGACTGGCTCTTCACTTGGAATATAGATGGCTTGTGCCGCACCATTGAAGACCAGCGGTTCATCAACAGACGCATACGAAAAACTATAGACCGTATCTGCTACGCCACCAAAGGCTATCCCGCTGTCTAAGATTGGAATAAAGACAGGTTCTAGAATACCTTGAACACCAATCGTAAGTGGTGTTGTAGATGAAAGAACACCTTGTGTTCCTGCTGTTAACGGCCTGCCGTAACGATTTGCCGATGAAGCTCCAGTTCCTGAGCCGCCATCATAGGTAAAGATAGCCACGGGTTAGGTATCCCTGGTAATGGTGACTGGCTCTTCGCCGACCGGTCCGGGTCCTTTGGTGATGGTCTGAGATACGGTGCTGCCAGCGGTCCGAGAGTTCTGATCAACAACCAGTGGATTCTCTGTTTGCAATCCGTGTATCTTATGCAGCTCATCAAGCAGAGTAGCCTGAAGCTGGCCGAAGCCTGCGTTGATAACGTCAATAAGATTAGACGTGTTTAGGTTAATTGTAATCGCGTTTCCTGTTCCTTCGGCTGGAATAAACGGATCGTCACCTTCCTCAGTATAGAGATTACCATTCACCTGGAGTCTGTATCTGCCGGGAGCTGGCTGAATGCGCCAACCATTCATCAAGAAGAAGGTAGCACCGAGAGACTGTGTGCCGCTGATAGGATCACCGCCTACCGATCGCAATGCCTGTTCCCAATTGGCATTGAGAGGGTGTATTTCTTCACCAAGAATGTTGATCCATTCTTTCCACGCACTATAGATGTCTCGTTGCACATCTAGCTCGGTGGTTCCTTCGGCGATTTTGATTAGCTTATTGGGACCGTCGAAGACAACTTTATGATAGAGACTCCAGTGTAACCATTCGTAATTATAATTGAGCAATGCAGGCATTTTTAGCCTCCAATGTCAATCCACGACAATGATAACGATACATTAGCGTCCTGTGCAGAGGTTAGCGATTGCGCCGTAAATACCCACTCAATACCATAGCTTCCGTCTGCTAGCAAGTGAATATTCTCACCTTGCATACCAAAGTTTTCCGGCATGTCAAATACATAAGAACCCGGCTCTAGAAACCACGACAACATATGAATACCACCAGAAATCGCAGTCGGGTCATCGTTAACTTCCAATGCAGAATCGGTTTGTGGCTTAAACCAAGTACCACCAGTCACAGTTACGTCTTTATGAAAGCGTAGCAAAATCGGTTGATCAACTACTCGAATAGTAAAAATCTCAGGAATAACGGTTTGTCGATTAACTACCCCACCCACAATGTCCGATGCTCGAACGGCAAAGATTGGGGTTTCTGTATCGGGAATAATATTGTTTATCGAGTCATATGCTCGCTTAACTGTTCTTCTTCTGCGGTCATCAATAACATTACCGTCCGTATGCACCGCGACACATGTCACTTTCATTTCGCTTGTGCTAACGGTAACCGCGGTATTTTCAATGCAGAATCTTACCGGTAAAGATGCTGTCTTCATATATGGACGAGAATGGTTATTTGCATTTTGAACAGTATGAAGTACGATTCTCTCGCCTTCTGAAGAGAACACGCCAAACCTAACTCGCCCAGCGCCTAGCCACTCTAAATCGATCCAATAAATATTATTCTTCGAGAAATCGATATTGAAATTGGAGATGTTCCTAATGCCACCTTGACCATTGGCAATGTCCGAATTCCATTCGCTTTGCGGTATAACAGTTTCAGTGACTGTGCCAGAAGTGCTATCTCTTACAACAACGCTCGCTGTTGTCCCGTCTAACTGGAAATATAAACCATCTTCATCATCAAAGTAGCCCCATTGCCGGCGAACACCAGTCTTACCAGAGTCACCCATTGTAGCAGTCATAACTATTAACTGACCGAAACCAGCCTGATATGGATGGTACATGTCTGATGTTTTTCGTGCTAACGCGCCTGTATCGGTCCCCACTTGTAATCTCAACGACGATTCGTTTGGAAGATGTGTTTCGTTGCCGCTTCCTGCGTCTTGAAAAGTAAATCTATCTTGGTCCACTCCGTACTTAAAGATGTATTCGGTCATCAGTGTCGGAGAAGTGAATCGACTCAGACCAAAAGCATCTAGCTGCTGAGATCCTTCAGTGAATCTAAAATACGCGGAACCTCGATCATCGATTTCTTGTGAGTTAAACGGTGTTGTTCCTCCTACGAGTGTTGTTGCTGTTGTATAGACTCGATCAGCTTGAACAACGGTACCATCGCCACCACTATTAAACAGCAATGTTTCGTTAATCTCAAACTCAAGAGGACTATCTTCGTCCAGACTCACCGATATAAACCACTGACCCCCAACCGACCCTTGGCGTACAAAAATCACCGTGCCTGACATACTTGTTACACTGGTTGTGAACAGATCACCGACCCCCGGGGTGCCTGTGACCGAGGTCATCTCTAAATCATATCTTACCAGATTATGAATTCGAGGGCCTGTTGATTCCGGTGGAATTCTTACATCTCGAAATTGTCCGAATTTAGTATGAGTTGTCATTTAATAAATAATCCTAAATCATTTCTATTATTTATCATAGAAGGCGACAATACGAAGATTATCGTATTAGGCAGGATTAGAATATTGCCTGTCAGGGAATTGTGCGATTGGAATACTCGTGCTGGAACCTGGCACTACAAATCCCCAGATATCTGCCGGTAGATAAAAAAGACTATTAATGATAATATTGATTGTGGACCCGGACTCTGCTGAGAATGCGAATGATGTTCCAGAATTTTCAACACCGGCAATCTCAGTCCCATTCTCGCCTGCGTTATCTAGATAAACACGAACTTCTGTATCTGGTTCTAGACCTGTCAAAGTAATTGTTACGGCGGCAACGATTGTGGTGGTTGCGCCAGCACCGTTTCTGACTGTTGGAGTGGTCCCGCCAGATATATTGATGGTAACTGCTCCGCCTGAGTTGTTATAGACAGCCGCATCTGTGGTTCCGTTTGCACCATACCCGGTAAAATCAATATTGTTAAAGTTATAGGTTCCTGTTGCGGTGATTAAAATAGCGTGTCCGGTACCGTCAGATGTGAATTCTAAAGAATCATAATTGTCGCTTCCGCCGGCTGCGTCTAGAATCATAGCGCCAGTGGCATCCGTTGACCCCACAAAAGACACACGGTCAACATCTAATGTTTTAAGGTTTACCTGCCCACAGTTAATGAAATTGCAATCTCGAACAAATTTGTTGCCAGCATCCTGCGCCTGGAATATGAATGTGCCCATGTCAACAAACTGACCATTTGTCCACTTCAATTCGTTAATGTTTATATCGCTTGCATCCCAATTCGATACTGTGCCAATAGACTGAATAAAGAAGTTGTCGAAGTTAATAAGATTGGTGCCACCGCCGGAACCCACAAACGTAAAATCCATAGAGCCAGCTGATATACTCCCACCCGAAGACACCTGACCATTTAAGAACAACTGGAAGTCGGAATCATCAAAATAAGAAGTCGCGGTTGTACTGCCAATCTGTAATCCCCAGGTGCACTGATAGTTCTTGGTGCTGGGGATCAGGGTTTGTATAATACCCCAGGCGTTTGCTGTACTTTCATCTTGTGTCACAATTTCCGCAAATATACCACGATCGCCGGTGGTCCCTCCTTCAACCAACAAACCAGGATTACCGTTGGCAATATACGCCAATTGATCAATGGCCAAGTTTGGTGAGTTACCGTTGGCCTTAATAGGGCGATAACCACCATACCCAACTCGGGTAATTGTTGTGACTGTTGGAACGGTGCCTCTGAATGTTGTAGGTAGCCCTGCGGTATTCAGCCTAAAACTTGACCATCCATTATAGAAGAAACCGTAGTTGTCAGAACCACCAACTGCGAAACTGCCGTTATTGGTACCATCGCCGAGATACATTGCAAACCCAGCGCCGTTTACATCGGCTTCCTCGCTAACTGCACCAGCCTGTTGCCAGCCGAAGAGCGTTCTGTTGGAATAGTCCTCAGAAGTAATAGTGTCGTACATATCCCAAGCCTCCAACGAAGCCTGTGCAACAACCGTCCCTGTGCCTTCACGTGGATTATCTGTTCCATCGTCTGGCGAAACAGGATCACCCGTCCAGTCGTTAGAATTACTAGCGGTGTTGATGACAATATAATTACTGGAGTCAATCGTTACGGCCATTTAACTTCCTATATCTATCATCTAATGCAATTGCACACGCTGTGACACCGAACAACATTGATTTACCTGGGTATTCAATAACTACTGAGTCATCGTGGTCCATTTCTAGCAAATTATTTTGATGTGTTCTGCCAAATACATATACAGCATTCTCGGGGTGGTCATAATCGTGTAGTGATGTTTTTCCTTGTTCGTCAAATAAAACCACTGTTTCATCTTCTTGGAACTTAGGTGGTTTGCCCGGATCTACCATCTCTAAATCCACACAATATGCCCTCGTTAAGAGGTGCCAAAGAGCACGGTCAGCATTAGGCACAAACCAGGTTGGCTCCTTCCAAGCAACTATTCGAACAGGCATGTGATCTCCTTAAAAATTAAGCGAGTAGAAGTTGCCCTCTACTCGCTTATTTATCATCATAAAACTAACGGTAATCGTTAGATTATGCTGGGTTATCGTAGTTACGTTCCTGCGGAGCAACAAGAGCAATCGAGTTAGCGTTCGATCGCGCAATCGTTCCTGTAGCCAACACATACTGCGCACCACTCAGCCCCAAAGCAACCGCAGTTACCGGAGCATCGGTTTCAGTAGATGCTGCGCCACGTTGGTCGTTTGTATCATATGCGTATGTTAGCTGAATAAATGCCGAACCAGATACATCACCGGTCATTGGAACTCCATCAGCATCATTAACTAGAATTGCTGTAGATGTATTAAAGTCTCTACCTGTATTATCACCAGCATCGTCGTTTGTGAAGAATACCCAATACTTAGCATCTGCATCATTCTCTAGCGTTGCCGAGAAGTTTAGAGTTAGTGTAGCCGTGAACGGGAATACTCGCTCAGTACCAGTATCATCTGTGAATACCAATCTGTTGATATCTGATGCCTGGAAGTTTACAATATATACACCGCTCTCTGAACCTGTTGCTGGATTAAACGCAGACCGTGTGAAAAGTGTATCACCAACGAACTGTAATAGCAAGTCCGCTGTTCGACCAGTAACGTCTGGGGTAGATTGTTCAAGATTGCTTGCTTCTACGGTTAATGAGAAGTCAACACCTGTACCAGTCGTACTTTCTTGAAGGATTGTATCTCCTTCAATTGCTGGACCGGTAGTTGTTACTGTAAATTCAGTCACAACACCAGCTGCAACATTATCAACAGTGATCGTTGCACCATTTGTTAATGTAATGACATCGGAGATAGCATGACCCGTACCGCCAGCAAATACAGCATAGTCTATCTCAGTCTGAGATGCAATAAGCTGAGTGCCTTCGTTAATATCAGCATTTTGACGTAGCTGGTACTGCACAAACTCGTAAATCTGTTCTGCTGTACCACCATTACCATCAATTACAATGCCGAAATCATAAAACAAACCATCGCCAATCTCAACATTTAAAGGGTCATCCCTATATGAGATAGACATGCCTGTGAATGGAGCTAAGGTTGTGATATCACCATCAGTAGTAACAATCTTAGCGTCAGCTGATGTGGATAGAGGGAATCGATATACCTGGAATGTCATCGTGCTTACACCGATGTCTGCCAATGTAGCGCCAGCATATACGTCTCCTTGCTCACGTGCAAACACATTAAACAAGTTTCGATAATCGAAATTGGCCTCTGTTGGCGCACTAAACACCTCTACAGCTTCATTTACCGGTCCGGCGAAGTCGAAGTCTGTAGGTGTGCCTGCGACAACCTCATAGTACGGCTGTGTTCCAGGGGTTAGAGTACCAAGCGAGATAACGCCTGCCCATTCAGAAAGGACAACACCTGTACTTGATACTTCTTGCCAACCGCCTGTTCGAATCAGCTTTCGTGTCGTTGCATCAAGCCATGTCCAACCGTTATTACGAGAGCTGACGCCAATCTGCATAGCCTCGTCCGTAATTGGAGTCATTGGGAAGTCAAATCTGATTAATGAAGAATCAGCTCGCCATTCTTCCTTCAAAAAGGAGTATACAGCCTTTAGTGTTACTCCATCATTAGTTAGGTTACCGAACGGAATTAGTTCGATGGTTTTTGCGGTTGTGTCGATAAAGACTTCACCGTCTGGAGTACCAGAACCAGCCTGTGTAGACTGATTAAGTAGATCCGGGTCTGTAATTAGTGCCATTTTTAATGCTCCTTAATCTTTTTTATGTTCTAGATGCACAATTGTAAAATATGGCTTTCCTAGAATCTTTTCCACGTTTTGTTTGTCAAGATCATTGAATGCTTTATCATTGCCTCGAAGAGTTGCTTCTTTTACTTTATTAGGGTCACCAATATCCCATTTCTCAGGGAAATCTTCCCAGCATGTAAACCCAGGCATTTCTTCAAATTGCTTTTTTAATGCCTGCAACTCAGCATCAAGTTTTAGTGGCTGACCTTCTAATAGGCGGCGTATAAAGAACAACTTTTGCTTCAATTCGCGTCGTTCTTTCCTCGCATCTTCCCAGGTCATTCCCCCAAATCTGTTTGACATTCTGTCCCCTTGACTGTTTATAAAAATGTTAAAGTGTATGTTCTATATGGTTATTTATCTTGTTTGACGAAATTACTTATCAAACTGGTCGTCTTCATCATCCCCAAAGTCTTCTGATTCTTCGATGTGACTTATCATTCCTTTAGAATCCCTGTAAACTTTCTTAGTGGTTCTTTTTCCGGGCATCTGTACATTGACAATAGGAGTAGGAATCTCTAAATCTTTCATTCCTTCAATTCGATTTTCTAATAAAGACACCTTTTCAGTAAGAGCAGAAATTGCTTCTAATAGTTTTGTGTTTGTTTCGTTTGCGGATTCGACTAGCTTTACAACCGTAGAAGAAATCTTTTTATTAGACTTTACTAATGTTTCCACGACCCTCTCAGTTTCTTCTCGTTGTTCTCGAACTGCCTCAATGATAGTTTCGCCGTCCTCTTTAGAAAACGCTTCTGAAACCACCTTTGGCTCTTCAGCCATATTCACTTCCGTTAATCTATTAGGAAGCTCAGTTACTTCAATCGCGTCTTGTCTAACCGGTTCCGGTTTCGAACTATCTTCAGTATAAATATCTTTAAAAGATTTGATGGTCATTTCATTATCCTGTTATTCTGCTGTAAATCTGAGGTTGATTCGTATTTGGCTACCGGCGACTTGAACATCGAATGGGCCTGTTGTAAACCTTTCCGCCCACATTAGTGTTCCGTCGCTGTGCGTTACATAGTAACCATATACCAACCCAACTGAGCCGGTGAAATCAAAAATTAACTCTTGATTATATACCGCTTCTGACGGATCGCTTGGGGTAATATCCCAATTGGCACCTGTTAGGAGTTTGGCTGAGTACCCTCCGCCTGAAACTTCTGTAAAATCCGTATCTACAGTGGCCTCATCGATGGTAATATCATTTGAATATAACCTTACTGATAGAGCGCCTGTGCTAGGCACCTTATTAAGAATATATTCCAACGCCCTTATTTCGCCTACGTTTGGGACTACAACTGCCATAATCTACTCCGTTCAAGTGTCTGTTTTTGTATTTATCACCTAAACGGAATAATGACCTTATGAAAAATGTTGCCAAATAACGACGAGTATAATGATATAATGTGTGATATGGTGTATCATCTGATCTAGACCCAAACCATACCAATATGCCATTCCTGTTTTTTCGACATTGCGAAAAAGATTCTTACTAGCCTTAAGCCGGTCAGTTATAGAATGAAGTACCACATCAAATAACGCTAGACCAAGTGCAATTACTGGCGGCACAAAAGAGGCAACGATTAGAAGCGTAAAGAGTCCGTGTGTCGCTGTGTGTGCCAACAGCGGTAGTAACCAATTCTCTTTTTTAGCTTTGTTTTCTGTAAAATCGGTTTGAAGCAAAAAATCTGCGATGTAATGCTTGATTTGGAATAGCACCAATAGAAAAAATAGAGTAAATAAGTCCATTAGACAGCAGTCCCATGTCCTTCGATTAATAGACGATGATTCACGCCTATGAAATCGTTTTCAGTTTTGATCCATACCCAACCGAGGACTCGTCCATACTTGCCTTTGCCGTCCATAATTGTTTGAACGTAGATTTCTGTTGCTGAAGCTAGCATTTCTTCTAATCGTGCCTTCGCTACTAGTCCACGTTCTCTTTCATCGCCACGGACTTCCCATGTATCAATACCTAGAAATCTTATGCGCTTGTGAATATAAGATTCGAAACCTACATCTAATAGAACATCAATGGTGTCACCATCAACAATCTTCGTTACTTCTTTTACCCGATAGGTATAATTAGGTTTTTCAAAAGGTACTTCCATTGACCGGTCCTCCGATTTTATTCTACTATTTATCCAATCCAGGAAGGCGAAGGTCGATTACGGTATGTTAGTAAGTCCTTTTTTGCATTTCGATAATAGGCTCGGTATGCTTCTACTGCATCACTGTTTTTATACTCGTCTGGCATTGCCTGCGCAAACGGCGTCAGATTACCTGTTGGAAGATTCTTTGGCGGCGACTGCAATGCATCCACTAAGCCGGTTCGCTTCACCTTATGGACTTTCTCTGCACCGTAACGGTAAGAATACTCGTCACACAAAGCCACAAGTAGACGCCAGTGCCATTCATAGTTTGCTGTCGATTCTCGAGTCCAAATAGCACAGGGATGGTTTGCATGTGTCATCCTATAAAAGAACGTTTCCGTTAATACAGGAGTATTGAGTCTTGTTGTGATTTGATCGCCGTCTAGATATCGTAGCTCATAGGGTTTAAGAGTTACATTACCTTCTAATCCGTTATTACGAAACTTAATGGGTTTGCCTCGTCGAACAAAGACGTCTAGTGTTTTCTCGCTACCTTGTAAGCGGTGTGCAGTAGATAGCATCTGTGCCGCCTCAAGTATCATTTTAATTACATGCCGATCACAATGCATCGTAGCCGCAACTTCTGGGCTATCATCAAGTACAAAAATATTCATACTTATATTATAATGCCTTTGGGTGTCTCTTGTCGAGGCTTTTCTGCTGGTATCGTTTCATGTTCCATAATGATTTCACCATCACAGTCTATAATAGTAACCTTTCTTGGGGTCTTCTTACTGACCTCCCAAACGTGCCAAACAATCAATGCATGAACAATTACTGCAATAACTCCAACAACTTTTTCGCGGCGTGTAAATCCTTTCATCCTACTCCTTAGAAGATAAAACTTCGTTAATTTTTCTACAATCTTCTAACTGAGATTCCAATGATTGAATATACGATACACCCTCATGAATAAATCTGGCCCAATCATACTTCTCAGAATTTCTGGCTTCTGCAGCGATTCGACATAATTCTTCAACAAGATTTCTTTCAGTCATAACTATTTCGTTCTTCTAACCTTTGAATCTCTTCATGAATTTTTTGCTTTGAAAGCTCTAGTTTTTCTAAAGCCCAATTATAAAATCGTATCTGACTTTCTGAGTCATCAACATTCAGCACATTCATTAATGCCGTTCTTGCTTCAGAACATTCCCTTACGGAGGTATCTCCTGTCACTTCATGCCAATATGCCTGTACCTTCATTTTCTAACCCCTTGCATCGATATAATCGTCGATTGCTGCTTCGATATCTATATAAGCCACATCCAGAATGTCATCTTTTTTCTCTTTCAAAAACTCGATCTCAAGTTGACGCAAAGCATATTTCATATGTTCGCCACCCGAATCGAAAGCAATGAAAAGATATTTCTTTCGGTCTACCGTAAAGACATCAAAATTGCGGACGCCTCTGCGAATTAGAAAATCGTAAAACTCGTCTTTATAAACGATTGGAACCTGTGTTTCTGTTGTAGATGCAACTAAGGCCATAATAGTATTTAGTCCTTTATTGGTTAAGATCGTCGAGAGTGTTCACTATAAAACCGGCAGCAGTCTTATGTCCGCCGCCGCCGTATAATGCAGCTATCTTTGATACATCTTCGCCGTCAGGCTGCGAGAATAAACCAAAGGCATATCTTCCTTCAGAATTTATCCAATAGTAAGCGGCGAATTTTTCATCTTCGCTAAGAAGACTGCCAATATCACTACCATATGTATAATTTGCATTCACAGCCGGAACAACGTGTCCGCCGATCGACATACGCTGCGATTGCTTAGACAGTTCTCGAACATCCTTCATATGCTTGCGCAAAATGGCGCTGCCTTCATATTGCACCATCTGCGGACGAGCCTCACAAAGAGAATAAAGACTGTTCCAAGTTTCGAAACTATAGTCATAGGAAAATAGTGCCGCATTCATTTCGCGACTAAAAGGAAGATTGAAGCGCCATAGATCACGATCCTCCACATAGTCAATTATTGTGGGGCGTGGTTCATTGGGAAAGAAATAATCCCATGTTATGCCAGCACCGCTACGATCTAAATCGAACACACCTTTGATTACTCCTTGCTCGTATAACTCGCTGAGATCTTCTATTGCAGTCTTATGATGGTCTAGTATGATCACTTCTTTGGCAAGTTTTGCAATAGCGAGCATCTCATCTCGCTTCACAGAATAATCGACGAAGTAAACCGTTTTATCGGTAAAATCCGTTGGATCGTTTTTATTATTATAACTACCAGGAATATAGTCTGCTGTATCTCCCAACTTTCGCCATGCTGCCCATGCTGACGTGAAGCCGTCTAAGCACGGGGAATGGTAGATAACTAATGTGTCTTTCATATAATTTTTCCTTTTCCTAAATAAGTTGATAATGAGTGAATAACAATTGCAGCCGCAGCCGAAACATTGAGACTGCGGAGGACGCCGTGCTGAGTAATCGATACCACCTTTTCTCCTACCATCATCTCTGGTGGTATGCCTTCACTCTCATTGCCAAAAACAAGACATACCTTAGGTGGATCAATGATGTGACCATTACCGAGAAAGCTCTCCCAATCAATCATCTCGATAGGTGTTCCGCCCTGTTCAACGAAGATGGGCTCGTAACCGTAGTCCACCATCACTCGTCGAAAAAGATCGATATCCAGTGCCTCGCTATCACCGCAGAATCCGTCATGACGGTGAATGGGAATGTAGTGCTGCGCTCCAACGGTGCTGCGCTTGTCATACTTGCGGCGCCCGAAGAGAACCACTTCGCTGGCTCCCATTGTGCAAGCGGTACGAATAATCATTCCGACGTTCAAATCACCAGTAAGGTTGAGAATGCAGACCGCGAATGGTAGCGAAGCCCGTGCCTGTATGTTAGCAAGGTCTTCAAGGCTGCGATCCTTATAATGATCATGCACATTCCAAAACTTCGCATCACTCACTGCATCAGCAATCTTCTCTGAGTAATTTATAAATCTATTGGTCATTTGCCTTCCAGCTTCTTTTTCAAAAACTCGTTCTCAGTAATCTCTTCGATGCTCGGTAGTTTTGAAGGGACCACCAGAACAAACGATGTTCCTTTCGACGTGTGATCTGGTGGAACTTCTACATAACTACCTTTTCGTTCGAATGGTTGCTGACGAAAAATCCCATAATAATATACCGTGGGATTTTCTTTCATCTTCATCCGAACATACGCGCCATCTCTCACTTCACACTCTCTTCTTGCTGTTCTAGAATATTATCGTGTATCTTGCCCGCTGACTCAAGAGCGGCAGAAATCTTCTTACCATTCTTGAACACCCAATAAATGCAATTATAACGAATGATAATCGTCAACAGAAAGACTGTCGCAAGAATATTCGACCACGCCGAATCCCAATGCATGAAAAGAAACAGACCAAACGCAGACGATAGGGCAATTTTCGCAGTCATCATTGATGTCGGTATGTTTTCTTTATACATGTGCTTATACGTGAAATCTCCTATAATCACAACCGATTCTAAGAATGAAAGTTCTACTTTCCTTTCTTCATGTTTCGTAGCTGCCTTCTTACGCTGCTTTACTAGTTCTTCACGCAGACTATTTTCGTCTGCTGTAATGACTCCCCAATAAAAGGAGAGCATCACATCTATGCCGGTCATAATAACGAGGTATACAAGATAGAAACTTACCAATGGAACAGAATAAGGGTGATTACTAATCACACCAATTGCAAGCACTCCGAACATCAAAAGCATAAACAGCAGTTCTTTCATACATTACTCTCAATTACTCTCATCGGACAGTTAGGATCTATTTCGTCTGTCACCCACACCGTGTCGGGGATTAGTGAATTTTCTCGACCATTATGCATACAATAGTTTCTAACTTTTATACCATCATCGTGGCGCTGTATATGGGGACAACTAATACAACTTGTGACAACATATTTTACCAAGAATGAGAATCCATCACTCATAAATTCCTCCTACCATGTATCTGTATTATATACTCTGTTCGCCAAGAATGCAAGATGAGATCTGATAAATAAAGATGAAATATCGGAGGAACCAAATGTCAATTCAACTAAAAAATAATCAAACAACAGAAGACATTCGTCTAGATCGAGTTATTCAATTTGACCCAAAGAGCCGCGAGTTTCCAATGGCAATGGGATCAAAAAAGCTTCGCTCTTACACATGGCGCTGCAACGAATGGTATGATCAAGGCAGAGAGGGCGCTTGCGTGGCGTATTCGCTAGGGCACGAACTTGCCGCTCGCCCGGCGGAAGTAACCGGGCTGAATGATAGATGGCTCGTAGAAAACATTTACTGGGAAGCACAAAAGATCGACCCATGGGCTGGTGGTACATATCCAGGTGCGGCGCCTGTTTATGAAGGCACATCAATTCTGGCTGGTGTAAAGACGATGCATAAGAAGAAGTTCTTCAAAGAGTATCGCTGGGCATTTTCTTTAAATGACGTCCTTCTTGGTGTAGGATATAATGGACCGGCGGTGATCGGTGTATACTGGTATGACAGTATGTATTATCCAGATCAAAAGGGATTCATTCGTCCACAAGGCAATATCGTTGGTGGCCATGCAATAATGGTCCGTGCAGTAAACGTTCGTGAAAGATTCGTTACACTAAGGAATTCTTGGGGTAAGAATTGGGGACACGATGGCGATTGTTATATGACGTTTGATGATTTAGGGCACCTTCTTTCTCAGAGAGGAGAGGCAGTATTCCTAATGCATCGAACTGCCAAGTTCTTCGAAGCCAAATTCTAAACACCGAGTATTAAGGATTCTCGCCGAGAATCCTTAATCAACGATTGTCGACATCTGTGGAAGCTGACGAGACAATTACTTTGACTGCCCAGTCTATACCGTATGATTCGATCTGTTTATGTAAAGGGACCGAATCCATATCAACGGGAATATAATCATCAAAACTAAACAATCGCTTCCGCGCTTCTTCGAGCGCCTTGGCCTGTAGTGGTGTGAGTCCGCTCACCTAACTTTCCTCTTATAAAATTTCAGTATATGACAGTTTCTAAGAAATGTCAAGTGGTTTGGTAATATTCATTAAACCATCTTTAGATGCTTGCACGCCTTACGATAGGTGTAGCCGGGACATGTGCATTCCTTTGCCGTACCACCAACCTTCGTTACGGTATAGACGTTCGCTTTGCTACCCTTTACCTTGACAAACTCGATATTTGATTCTCTTGACGAGCTTTCGTGGCCATTCACCGCCAGTGACGTCACATTACTAAGATTAATCGTTCGCTTCATCATATAGGGAAGATGACCGCCAGGGATGCAAAACTCATCGGGTTTCGTCCAGGAATCGTTTTCAACAACCTGAACATTTTCATAGGTCCTATCGTCCCATTCTTGATCGAGCTGGACTGCGCGATAGCGAGTTGTTACAGTAACCACATCACCTACTTCCGGTCTCTTAAACATCACCTGTCCTCGCATCATTCTTTCTCTGAAAATATTCACGCAGTTCGTCCTGCTCTTCCTCAGAGCAATCGTCCCACATCGCATCCAACTCGTCGAGTATAGAGTCTTCTTCTTCAATTCGCGGGTCGCCTTGTTCACGAAGATGGTTGAGCAGATCGTAGCGGGCGAGATAGCGTTCCTTGTTCGTCATATCAATCACCTTCACCGACTTCACCAATGCCGCTCGCAGGGCTCGCTGCTCGCTCTCGCTAAGGTAACGGGTGTCACCCATCTTCGCCCTCCTTCAGCCATTCTTTTCCGTTCCAGAGAGCGACAATGCTGAACACCGCCACGAACAGCCCTTTCCAGATCGAATCCCCGAAGGCGATGTAGCCCAGCGGCACCATCAAGAAGACCACAACGGCTGCGGTCACGATTGCGATCTTGTTGGCGGCGTCCACTACCCATCGTAGATTTTCAGGCAGAAGATCCTTCAGGCCATTCATCGAGGGCCCCTCCGCTCTCGTCGTGGTCGCCGTTCCGCCTTCTTGTCGAGCAGGGACTGAAATCCTAGCTCATTCATTCGTGCCTTTGCCTCCTCGACCTTCGCCAGGTAGCGAGTCACTTCGTCCTCCGTGACAGGATTCGCTTCTACGGGCAGGATATAAAATGTATCCGGATCGTATTTGAGATCGCTCATCGCTTCACATCCTTGCTGACCTTGCGCACGAAGAATTCCTCATCTTTCTGGTTCTCTTCTGCCCATTTCTCAGCCTCTTTCTTGCTCTTGAAAGCGACATGCTTCCCGCCGCGTTTGACCTTGGCACTTGCGGCTCCGGTGTTACCCTTCCAACCGTCAGTCTGCCAGGATTCCCATTCGAATCGTGAGCGGCGGTAAACTCCGTATCGTGCGCTCATCGCTCAGTCGTCCGTAGTCTCGAAGAAGTAGACACTAGGTTCGGCGTCAAAGTAAGTCTTCTGATCGTCAGTCAGCCGGTCGTAAACCGACTTCACCGCAGCGATCTCTTCCTCAGTCGGCTCCAACCGCAGATCCTTCACCGCCACCGGGCTGAACAGACTGCTGCGCGAGTCCAGTTCGACGCCGAGAATCGACGCTTCGGGTTCGTAGGCACCAACTGAATAACAGGTGTGAAGCATGACGCCGTTCTTGCGCTTCATGTCTTCAATAGCTTCCTGGTGAATCTCGGCGAGCATTTCGTCTGATGCGTATCCGTAGAAAATCATCTTACATGCTCCAATAGCGTTCGGTTGAGGGGTCACAGGGTCCGCCGAGTTCGCTCTGGCGCAGCCGGCTCTCTCGCCCAGTGATCGCATTGCGGACGGTGACCATCTTGTCAATCTTGCTGTAGAAATGGTCCTGTTCGGCAACCGCCAGGCGATCCACCTCAGCCTGGGACCGAACCACCACTCGACCGATTCGCCCGTTTCCGAGCAGGGCGCGTTTACGGGCACGGGTGATCGCGCCACGGGCTGCGGCATGTGTCTCATACCTATTCAGCACCTTGTTCGTATCGCGGTTGTAAACCAAGTAAGTCATCTTCTCAACCTTTTGTTCTCAGTATGTATATTATACGATAATGATGAAAAGAAGTCAAGATCTAAATTGTCTTGAAAATCAAGAACTTATCTCAGGACCGGGAGTTAATATAGGTACATACCGCAACAATCAATAGTAAAAAGAGTGAAGTGAGAACCTGACCAAAGACAGATACAGAAAAGGCCAAAATCGGAAAAAAGATCAGATAGATGCTCATGGCTGCCACGAAAGCGTACACTACAAGCAAACATAGATCTTTCACTGAGCTTTTGCCCCATGACGGTGTGCGGTATATGAACTACCCTCAAGGCTAGTATTCTTTCTCAGTTCAACCAAATCATTTACTTGAGCATCTCGGTATGCAATGTCTTCGGGTGCAACATAATAAAACGCAGTTCCTGTTGGCTTCAATGGTCGCACCACCCAAAATCCTCTCTTCTCATCAAATTTCGTAATCACACCAATAATCGGTTCCATATCATTCTCCTTGTTTACTTTATATAGAAATGCATGGTCACTATCCTCTAATGCCGGACCACCAATGCCTCTCTTTGGATGCCAATATTCAATCGTCTTCATGTATCATACCACTCAGTTTACCAAGAAAGATTTCTTTTTCTGTTGGTGGGCGAATGTAGACTGCTTCGTTCAAATGACAAAATGTTTCGTGGTCTGTATATAGGCCACAAACAATAAGCCAATCTTCATTCGTGATGCCATCTGGCGGATTATTCGGATTACCAGGGTATAAAACCTGTCCTAGCATCATCTTCTCATGAGGATCGATTGTAAACATCACCCATTGTTCGTCATGGAAGATTTGTTGCCTTATTTTCACAGAGGGATTCATATTGTCCCTGCCAACTTTGCGTAGAAGACTTCTTGCGGTGTTAGCTCTTCGTACCAGGTTGTGCTGGTAATGTCATAAAACTCTAGCCATTCTAAGGTTACATCGTCCGCCGAGTTCCACGGTGCAGAGCAAGAGTATAGAAAGCCATCTAACTTTCCATCTAGGTTGAAAAACATTCTTCCTATCGTTGGTTCCAAACGGTCGTGCCCAGTAAACCTTGCCCATCTCGAGCAAGCGAATGTAATACTATTATCTATTAGTTCCGGCGCGGGAACCACGCGATAACCTCAGGTAACCATGTCGTAAAACCGCTCTTGCCGTAAACTGAATCATTCTCAGCATCATAAACACCAAGATACCAACTGTTGAAAGGTTCAAACAAGTAGACCACCTCTTGATTATCTTCTGGACGATCAAGCGGGTCTCGTAGGGTCAATAAACTGTATTTCTTATTGTGTTCCATAACTTCTACCGCATCTCCATAACTCTCATCTGCATAAGATCTCGAAGGGCTACACCCACCTCAGGGCCCTTGAGCGTCGCCTGCTGATCCGCCGTCAGGTCTGCAAAGCGCACCTTGCTCGCCACTCGCTGGGCGACCAGCAGCCTATCACCTTCGAGGCCAAGATTGAAGAACAGGCCCACCTGGGCAGCATGAACGAGGTTGGTCGCATCACGCATCACACCCATACCTTCCAGCACCGCCAGCGGATCGCGGAAGGCACATGCCGCGTTGTTTCGCAGCGACACGAACGAGCTCACGGCATCCTGTAGGGCGTTCGGCGCCTTCAGTCGCATCAGCATCGCTTCTACCGTCATGCAGCCAGTCCGCATCTGCTCGTCCTCACCAGCCAGCGCCATGAAACGCTGGGTCAGCGGGGCACCGCGAAGCGCCAGTGTGCGCAGGGCGCCACCAGTGAAGAACAGGGTCCGCTCAAGCTCGGGGAACAGGACTGGCAGAGCACCGCAGGCGCGCAGGGTGTTGAAGAACGCTAGCGGCTCCGGCTCACCCATCGCTCGCACCAGCTCCTGCCATACCCGTTCAACCGTCAATGTCGCCAGCTCGCCATTCTCTGCCAGTTCGCGCATTAGCGCCAGCGTCTCAGGGGCGACCGCGAAACCGAACCGTGCGGCGAATCGCGCCACTCGCAGAACGCGCAGCGGATCCTCAGCAAAAGCAGGGGAGACATGCCGCAGGACGCCGTTTCGAAGATCTTGCTCGCCACCGAAAGGGTCGACCAGATTGCCGTCTTCATCTTGCGCCATTGCATTGATCGTCAGATCTCGTCTCATGAGATCTTCTTCCAGGGTAACCGTTGCGTCGAAGCTGGTTTCGAAGCCCTTGTGGCCCACGCCTACCTTTCGCTCAGTCCGAGCCAAGGCGTGCTCCTCCTTCGTCTCAGGGTGAAGAAAGACCGGGAAATCGGCGCCCACCTGTCGGAAGCCAAGGGCCAGCATCTGCTGAGATGTGGAGCCCACAACAACCCAGTCTCGGTCCTTCACCGGCATGCCAAGCAGACCGTCTCGAACTGCGCCACCAACAAGAAATGTTCTCATACAAACTCAAACCTTGTAAATCGTTTCAGCGCCTTTACATCTTCACGAGTAAGGTCGCTATTGCGTACCATTGTGCTCACAGAATAGGGAGAGTGTAGAAGGGCTGTAATAGCCACGCCCCGTTCCTGCTTCATCAGTTCCAACCCATCCAGCGTATGCTGACCATCGAAGACCAGGTCTTCGGCAGCACGATAGGCAGGCGATGGGTTGCGAATGTGGTCTAATCGAATGCCGTCACCGTAAGGGTCAGCGATATAGAGAAACGCTTTCGCGTAAAGAAGATCGATATTGCTCACTGCTCTCTCCTAACTATACCACTATTATACGGTGTCTTCACCATCTTGTCAAGATCTAAAATTCTTTGATAATCAACGGGTTAGCTCTTGCTCAAATTTGCCATATTCGTCCTTTAGTGATTCAAAGGTCCGTACATAGGCAATGGGGTCGCCACCTCTTAATAGATGAGCCTTCAAACAACCAGCGAAAACATAATAAAACGAATCTCGTATCTCTGAATACTTGTCCCGGGGTTGGCGAAGGACTCCGTCGACCATCTTCAACCATCCTTTTACCAGTATTTCTGCTGCTGGGCTGCCCGGGCGGAAGTCTTCTTCAGTGGGCCACCTTTTCAGAATACCATATACCGTAAGACCAAAGACCGGATCAATCAAATGAAGATAGTCATCGCGACCGTGTATTTCAACCATCAGATATCGAACAACCATGTTCCATGCTTTTTCAGGGCGTGTGTCACGACCGTTCTTGAGGGCATCTGCAAACCCTGCTTTTCTGTCTGTGTCGTCTAGATATAAATCTTCCATCGGTATCTACCTTAGATATCTGACTCCAAAGGCACATGATATCCTTTCAGTTTATATAACATATATCCTTGAACTGAAAGTGGTCTATGAGAAAAATCATTTAAGACAATGGAATTTAAAGGATATACGCTTTGATGTGTATCTCGATATTGAAATACTTCAACATTCAATGATTGTTCATCTTCAAGAGAGATCTTCCATATAAAGATCTCACCTTCCTTATCGACAGTAATAGCTTCAAGCTCAGCCGAGTCAACGAGCGTTACTCGACCAACCATCGTTGTATCAACGATATCTCGATCTTCTGGCAGATTAGAATCAAAGTAAACAACCGAAATCTCAATGTAGGCACCACAGTAATACTGCCGACAAAAGTTGGTTGCTAGCTTTTCCTGTTCTTGAGATTTTATCTTCATTCTTTGTTTCGGATATTCTTTACATCATCTAAAAATTCTTCTTCGGTCACATCGCCATTGAACATCCATTCTGCCTCTCTGGCTTGTTTCGCAACACTTTCTGCGTCCTTAGATAAGGCTCGTAGCATCATTATCGTTGCCTCTGTATATTGTCTCGTTTCGATGTTTTCTTGAATGTGTTCTTCTAACAGCTCAACAAACCTATGAATATTGTACGCATGTTTCATTCGACCTCCTAAGATTTATATGACTCTCTTTTACTTATCCGAAAACCCCTGTTTAATTTGAGAAAAATATAATCAACTGCCTTTCAATTTCATCTTGAAAAATTCCTTCTCTGAGATCTCTTTCCAGTCCAGAACCTCAGATACTCGAATCAGTTGAGGGAAAGGTCGCCTCGGATGACGGAAACACTCGGAATCACACTTCACCATTGTAAACCCGGCAAACATCACTGTTTCACCAATAACCCAGTTGTCTTCTCGATCCTCACTCCATTTAAAGATAATATAGGTCCCAGCTTTAGGAGGCGGAACAGTTTTATCTTCGTCTAGATTGAGAGGTCCGAACATTAAATGGACCTTTCCTTTTCAAGAAGTTCGTTGTACTCAGCCGCAAGCTTCGGGTGCCTTTGACAGAACTCTTCCGGAAGATACGGACCGAAGCCTCTCGTATACCATGTCGCGAGTTTTTCTATGGTCATAGGACCGGTCGCGTCCTTATACTGGGTCTTATGCTTAAACACCCAGGCGGAATAAGTAAAATCATCACCCTGATATTTACTCATTAGAGAATACATATGGTCTAGAATCCTCTTCTTTTCTTCCGATTCCTTCAGATACCAGGACCCGTCGATCTCTATGGTGTACTTATACTGATTATAGATATCCTCATCTTTGACATATTCTTGTCGATGGGGAATCTGGAAAATTGATGTGTAGATCGTCTTCAGATTAATGGCTTGGGATACGGCAAAGAAGCCACTCGCGCTTGCACCCAAGACCGAGCCGTCCTTTGCTTCACTTGCAGCATGAAGGCCGAAGAACACAAGAAGAAATCCCGAACCGGTTCCGCCAATGATAATGACCAGTCCAGAAAGACAGAACCAAATTAAGAAAGACCACTCCTGCGACTGTTCGAACGGGTTGTTGGAAATCATCCAAAAACCCAATAAAAGAATCACTACACTTACCAGCCAAAAGGTGACCGCATAAAGAAGACCCTTTAAGAACGCATACATTGTTCAACACCTCTATTTCAACTGTCTTTATTATAGCAAAAGATGATGAAATTGTCAAGATGATAAGTCTTTGATTCTAAAAGGCCAAATAGTTATGGTCCACCAAAACCCTCTTAGTGAGGCACAGTTTCTCATCCTTGTCATTTACATAGATGAACTGCCCAAGCTTCGCATCCATGCTGACGAGGTCTGTGTTGCGGAATGTCGTCTCACACCACACTAAGTCTGTTTCACCATCGTGTTCAACATGGTCACGGTATTCAATATCGATCTCCTTATATAGAGGATTACCTTCCCAAAGCTCCCCCAATTGATCTTGTGGCCAATCAACCCCTTTTCGTGTAAGCTCCACTAGGAAGATACCATCATTGCCAGATTCTGGCTTGATGTTCAACATCCTCAAAGCTTCTTGCGGGGTTTCGCCGTAACGGTTCATTTCCTCAACCAATGCCTGCAGAAGGTCGAAATTAAAGTCTTGAAACAATGCACTCACTTTCTGAATCTTCGAAATGTAACTGGTTTCTTGAAGATTCTCTAAGCAATATTCTTCGATGAAATCATAGTCCAAACCAGAGAACTCAACATTGTAGTATACTCGCCCCGGTCGATTAATCAGATTTGCATCTAGCTTCCACTTGTTGTTGCAGGTGATCAGAAACAGTTTGTGAGTCGGGTACACACCATCGAGCAACGTGAGGATCTGCTCTTGCTCATCGCGGTCATAAACTTTTTCAAACTCGTCAAACATGATGAGCGCACTCTGCTCAATGCTCTGAATAAACGAATTGAACTGATCGCCGTTCCATGGATGATTAATGACGATCGTCGGCATTCCTTCTTTCGCAGCATGGACGCAGACTAGCTTTGCCAACATCGTCTTACCAGATCCTTTCTCACCGGTAAGAAGGACGCCCGTACTCTTACCTGTTCGATCGAGGAAAGTGCGAACGATGCGTTCTGCCTGCTCTGTCGGGTCGCCGTAGATGCGAGACGGAACCTCGAAACTGGCAATTGTCTCTAAAAAGAAATTCCCGTATTGATCTTGCTTGACCGTATAGTTGCCAGGCGGGAGCTTGTCTTTAACAATCATATCTCCCGTAGCACTCACTCGCCACGCAGCACCTTGTTTCACGAAATGTGTCATCATCTATCCTCTGTGTGTCTATGTATTATAGCAGGGTTGGGGAGTGGTTGTCAACGGTAGATCAGGGTTCGCAGACTTTCACGAAGTTTTTGTAGTAGTCTTGTTCGCTTTCATCTCTTCGCGAAAACTTTGATCCTCCTCGAATCTTGATCGAATAATCTCTTCATCTAGTTCGGGATGTTTGAGCTTCTCCAATAGGAGCTTCTTTTCAAACTGTTCGGGGTCGCGAATCAGATGTAGACCAAGGATGTGGTAGAGGGCGGCTACTCTTTGCTTTCGTATTCTCTCTAGCAACTCTCGTGGGGTGAGTTTATGTGTGCCGTTTAAGCTCATCACCGTCTCTTATTTCGTATGTCTTTCATTGGCCTGCCGCGCAGAATATTCTTCTGTCTGCGACGGCTTCTTATCGCCATTCTTTAATCTATGATGAAACAATTCTTTCTGTAGGGATTTTTCATTCAATGCTGTACCGCTGTCGGACACTTCGTTCCATATAGACCACACCTTTTCGAAATCGCCACGACACTCCGTTAGAAAATGGTTGCCGTTCTTACTCCACCAATGATTATTTTCAGAATTGACAAGGCCTAAATCTTTATACACCCAACCAAGCTCACTAAATCTAAATTTCCTAATACCATACTTGCCATCTTTAAACTTTACTATCTTCACCAGCTCACCTCCCAAAGAAGGTTTTCACCTTCCGTAAGATCAAAATCATTGACCATGTGGGTTAGAAATTCTCGGATCTCTTCATCGTTATAATCGTCTTTTGCCATCTCTGCGATTGGGATGAAGATATCCGCATTGTTGCGAAGGTCTGTGTCACAAAGCGCCAACCAGACTTTTCGATAGATACCATCAAGATCATTCTTCTT
>Ga0209936_1000367_pt1 | contig 28001 bp, 25 predicted proteins | sample SalPonR1_A_D1_MG_FD_185694 | JGI IMG/M metagenome (GOLD analysis project Ga0209936, IMG submission 185694) | Salt pond soil microbial communities from South San Francisco under conditions of wetland restoration - Salt Pond MetaG R1_A_D1_MG... ...
AATCTCAAGCTACCTTTACCGGTACCCGTGAAATGATTTAACGATTTTTAAGACGTAGCGATGTAACGATTTAGCGATTTTGAACCCACCCCTCTAATTTTCTCCTCCCTACGTCGAAAAACTCCCTGTAAGGAGGGAAGAGGCGATAGGCGATAGGTCGAAAATCAGAAATCGTAAATCTCAAAAATCGCTAAATCAATTGTAGTGCCCGGTAATCTCAAGCTACCTTTACCGGTACCCGTGAAATGATTTAACGATTTTTAAGACGTAGCGATGTAACGATTTAGCGATTTTGAACCCACCCCTCTAATTTTCTCCTCCCTACGTCGAAAAACTCCCCGCAAGGAGGGAAGAGGCGATAGGCGATAGGTCGAAAATCGGAAATCGGAAATCTCAAAAATCGCGAAATCAATTGTAGTGCCCGGTAATCTCAAGCTACCTTTACCGGTACCCGTGAAATGATTTAACGATTTTTAAGACGTAGCGATGTAGCGATTTGGTAAATTGCCCAATAAACTAATCAACCAATCGACTAATCAACTAACCCAACCAATCAAAGAATATAAAGTATTGCGATGACGACAAAGGTCAGCATGATGAAGCTCATCACTACGTCCATGGCCGGACTGTAGCCGTCAGCCTTGTTTTTGCGGTCTGTAAACGGGTTGAGCCAGGTCATTGGGTTTTTGAACTTTTCGGTGAGGAAACCGGCAATAGCAAGGACTCCGTCTTCCACACGGTCATAGAAGTTATCGATCCAGGTTACGAACACTAACCGGGTGGCCGGAGCTGCTTTACGATAGAACCAGTCCACATCGAGTGCAATGATCAGTTCGCCGCCCAGTTTTTTCTTCAGCAGCCAGAATCCTGCAAGTGTCATAGCACTGATCTGCATTGTCTCCACGAAATGGTAAATTGTAAATGGATCATACTTGGTATCAAAAGGCAGATAAGCATATAGCGTATTGGGGAAGAGCCCGTAAAAAATACAGGCAAATGCCGCTATACTCATTGCGATGTACATATTTACTGGCAGTTTCCGTACTTCTATGTCATTCTCTTTTTTACCAAACCAGGTAAACCAGGGAAGTTTAAGTCCCACACTTAAAAAGGTACCCACAGATGCCAGCAAGAGCATAAGTTGTGCCCCTTCCATATGTGCATATCCGGCCGCAGATATCGTCATGCTTTTACTGATGTAACCGTTGAACAGAGGAATTCCCGAAATTGAAAGAGCACCTACCATATACAAGCCAAAGGTATATGGCATTTTCTTAAAGAGTCCACCGAGGTTGACAATTTTACTGGTGCCGGTTGCATAAAGAACGGCACCGGTTCCCATAAAAAGGAGTGATTTATAGAGGATATGACTGTACGCGTGAGCTGTGGCACCATTGAGTGCCATCTCGGTTCCAATGCCAATCCCACAAACCATAAATCCAACCTGACTAATAATGTGGTAGGCAAGAATTTCGCGGATGTCTTTGCATATTACGGCGTATACAACACCATAAATTGCCATGGCTGCACCGAACCATGTGAGCAGTTCCCAGCCCGGAAAGACACGAATCAGCACATAAACAGCCGATTTAGTAGTAAACGCACTCATGAAAACTGCACCTGTAATAGTGGCTTTAGGATAGGCATCAGCGAGCCAGGTATGCAGCGGGATGACAGCCGCATTCACGCAAACTCCCACGAGCATCAAGACATTTGCGATTGTATAGTTTTGAGATAGGGTTTCAACAGCAAGAGATCCCGTATCGGCATAATGCCAGATGATACCGCCGAGCAGCAGGCCGCCACCAAGAACGTGGTAAATTAAATAACGCATGCCGGCACCGTCTGACTCTTTCGTGCGGCGAGCCCAGATTAGCCAGGTAGAACTTACAGCCATTAACTCCCAGAAGATTATGAGCGTAAGCAGATCACCGGCGAAGGTAACCCCAAGTGCACTTCCGGCATAGACCAGAGCATTTACTTGCTGCCCCAAATCTTTAATATGATGAGCATATACACCTGCGACAAATGCTGTAATTGAAAAAATGATGCCAAACACCCGGCTCAGCTTATCAACTTCCATTACATGAAGCCGGTACGATAGAAAGTCCATGCTGAATGAATAACCGGTAGCGGTTGTAAATACAACATACAATGACGCCAGCGGAAAGAGAAGAAATACGGAACTACGCAGCTTCTCCGGTATGAAAGGCAGAATTAGTGCCCCGACAATAAGAATCACCCCAGGTATGGCTAGAAACTCAATCATAGTAGTGGATGTCGCGGTTTACAATATTCTTGGCTAAAAATTTGGCAAAATAGATAATTGCCAGGCAGCAGAGAAATCCATAGATCGCATAAAAAGCGGGTATATGATTCCACCAATGGCTGTCATAATCAGACAGATATGTGAATTCCAGCCCCAGTGTAATCAAAATAATGACGGTCACAGTCGTCCATATGGCTTTATTCCAGTTCATGGCGTACCTCCGTTAAAAAGTGATTCACTGACAAGTACAGCGAGATCGAAGAAATTAAAAAATAGGTTTGGAAACAGGCCAAATAAAACTGAAAGTGTGGCCGTGATCATAATTGGGACGACCATAAATGGCGAGGCCTCCCCATATTTTTCAAGGCCTTCACCTTTATTAAAATAGGCCCGGTATAGAATAGGGAAGAAGTAACCGACGTTTAAAAGACCACTCACTATCAGTACGATGACAGGTATAATCATGTCTCCCTCAAGCGAACCCAGAATGAGGTGCCATTTACTGAAAAATCCATTAATCGGCGGAATACCTGCAAGCCCCATTGATCCCACTGCAAATGCGCCCATCGTCCAGGGCATCACTTTCGCAATACCGTTTAAATTACTTATTTCTGTGCGATGAAGGTTTACATAAATTGCTCCGGCGCAGAAGAAAAGCGTGATTTTCATTGTAGCGTGAGCAGCTATATGCATAATACCGCCGGTCATTCCAAGTGGAGTCAGCAACGCAATACCTAACACAATGTACGAAAGATGTCCTACTGTAGAATAGGCCAGCCGGCGCTTCAGGTTATCTTGTGCGAAGGCAATAAGTGAAGCCAGAATAATAGTAGCTCCTGCAAGAACAATTAAAATATCATTGAGTCCATAAGTGGCCATCACGTCTGTTCCGAAAATAAATCCAACCATTCGTGTCACTGCAAATACGCCTGATTTCACAACCGCCACGGCATGAAGCAGGGCGCTTACCGGAGTGGGAGCAGCCATCGCCGCAGGCAGCCATCCGTGAATAGGCATAATACCGGCTTTTACCCCAACGGCACCTAGAAAGAGAATAAACACCACAAGCATTGTGTTGCGCGGCAGCTCAATATCTCCAAACACACCACCTGGTGTAAATTCAATGGTGCCGGTATAGTGATAAATAATTGCTGAAGCAGCCACTAACAATAATCCGGCAGTGAGCGTGAAAGCCAGGTATTTTCGGCCGGCGTTGATCGCTTCCCGTTTTTCATTGTGAATCACCAGGGGATAGGTAGCAAGCGTCAGCATCTCGTAGAAAACGATAAATGTGAGCAGGTTTGCTGAAAAGGCAATGCCGATCGTAGCAGAGAGGCAAACGGCAAAACTTGCAAAATAGCGGGTCTGTTTCTTTTCACCGGCCCCGCGCATATAGCCGATAGAATAGAAGGATGTGAAGATCCAGAGACCGGAAGCAATCACAGCAAAATAAACTCCAAAAGGATCTGCGTTCAGTGCCAGCGGCAGTCCCGGAGCCAGGTCGAATAGATGCAGTTCAACCGAATTCCCTTCAATAGCGCCCGGCAGGAGCGTAAGTACTAAACTGAATTTGATCAGTCCTGCAATAATGGTCCATGCTTCACGCAAATTGGGCTTTGCGGAACTCAGCAGGATCAGAGGCACGGCTGCCAATGATACCAGGATTGCTAATAAAGGTACGATAGATAAATCCATCAATCGTGGTTCAAAAATTTAAGTTAATCATATTATATCGGGAAAATATCAAGCAGAATCGTCACAATAGCAGCATTGGCAAAACCAATCACAAACAAACCGATAGCCAAAACTGCCATGGGTGACATCATGCTGAATGATACATCGTCATACTCAATATCTTTTGCTGTTTCACCCTGCGTGTCTGCATCAGGGTTTTTCATATACACTTTTTCAAGAATTCTGAAGAAGTAAACCGCATTGAGCAGAGAACTTACAATAATCACGGCTAGAAACAGCCAGTTACTGTTGTCGATAGTGCCAAGAGCGAGGTACCACTTGCTGAAAAACCCAGCGAGCGGCGGTAGTCCCACCATGCTGATTGCTGCCACACTAAATGACGCCATGGTCCAGGGGTATTTTTTGCGATAGCTATCATTAAATAAACTGATATTCGAGTGGCCTTCTTTATATCTCAGATTTCCGGTAATCATGAAGAGGCAGGCTTTCATCACCGCATGATTCAACACATGGAGCAGGGCTCCGGCAAATCCAAACGGGTTTGCCAGGCTAAGGCCCATGATGATGTATCCAATTTGAGAGACTGAGCTGTAAGCCAGCATCCGTTTCATTTCTGTCTGAGCGATTGCCATGACTGAGCCATAAATGATTCCAATGCAGGCAAATACCCCTACGATGTAGGAGATGGGTACGACTGCATCGGTAAGTTCAACGCCAAACAGATAAAGCATGATCCGGAACAGAACGTATGCGGCTACTTTAGTTCCAATGGGTGCAATCAATGTCGAAGATGGTGTGGATGCATATGTATATGAATCGGGCAGCCAGCCATGCATCGGGAAAATGGCCGCTTTAACACCAATTCCAACAATCATAAGAATAAGAGCTGTAACGACCGATGAATTGTCCACCAGCATGGGCAGCATAGCCGACATATCAATGATGTTAAGTGTGCCGGTGTTTGTGTACAAATAGCCTACACCAAGCAGGTATAGAGTACCACCTGCTGTACCGATGATGAGATATCGGAAGGCCGCAAAAGGTGCGGGCTTATTACCAATCGAAATAAGCGCATAGGAAGAAAGGGATGAGATCTCCAGAAATACGTAGAGATTAAAAAGGTCACCGGTGAGTACCATCCCGTTAAATCCAAGCATCATCAGCATTGCCAGTGCATAGTATGCCGGCTCTTTACCTTTGAACTCCATATGACCAGGTCGCCGGGCGTAGATAAGCGTGAGGAAGGCAACGGAGTTGATGACTAGCAGTATAAAGCCCGATAGTCCGTCATACACAAATTCAATGCCTACAGGTGGCTGCCACCCTCCAAAGAAATACCTTATGCTGCCTGTATTCAAATAGGTTATGAATGCCATCAGAGAAAAGGTGGCGGCAAGGCCAGATCCCAGGACTGCCAGAGGCTGAGCTACCTGTCGGTTCCATATCCCAAACAATGGTATGAGCAGGGCAAATAGAACAAATGTTAATGCAATGATTGCTGGAAGTTGCGATTCTATCATTGAATTTCTTCTAACAGTTCTTGTTCATCAAGTGTACCGTAGCGGTTATAAATCGCAATCAGCAGCGTAAAGGCAACGCCCAATGTGGCTACACCTACAACAATAGCGGTAAGCATTAGTGTGTGCGGCAGCGGGTTAAGGTAGCTCTCAACCTGCTCAACGGGAATATTCTTATCAATCACCGTTACCGTTGCGTCCCATTTTGAGGCGATTGATACAAAAAACAGAACGACCGATGCCTGAAGAATGGCAAGCCCGATCGTTTTCTTGACCAGGTTGCGTTTAAAAATGATTCCATACAGACCAACACAAAGCAGAATCAGAGTAAACCAGTACGCGTAATGTCCTGTGAAGAAATCAACCATAATCTTCCCCCTTTACCATGTTGTCGTAGATCATGACAAGAATTGCCATAACTGTAAGGCCAATCCCTACTTCGATGATGAGAATTCCGGTGTAACGCAGCCAGTAGGGTTCCATGCCGGGGATTGGCAGTTGACCATAATCTAAAAAGTAACCACCGGCAACCATCGCAACAATCCCTGTCAGGAAATAGATAAAAACGCCTATTATTGCCAGGGGAGTATTAAAATACTCCCTAAGCTGCATTCGGGAAACTATGCGACCGCCGGAAACCCGAATGAGTAATATAGAGGCTGCCAGAAGTGCACCGCCCTGGAATCCTCCGCCGGGACTGTAGTGCCCGTGGAAAATGACGTACCACCCAAAAACCATAATGTATGGGCTGAGCAGCCGTGCACCCAGAAGAACAATAGGACTGTGAAATTTACTCCTCATGATTTTTTCCTCCGTCTGCTTCGCCGAAGAACGAGAAGCGTAATGAGTCCGGCCGTATATATCACAATTTGTTCGCCAAAGGTATCAATGCTTCTGTAATCTCCAAGAATAACGGTGACCATATTTGGGGTGTGGGCATCGTTGTATGCTTCCTGGATGGCATAATTTCCAATGACCGCCGTGTCATTTATACTCCGTTCAGCATGCATTCTGTTATCGGGATCACCTCTATAAGGCAGATCGAGCGAGGCGTAAATCAATACACCTGCAAATAACGCCAATATGAGTATTTTAAAGAGCTTCAATCGATTGTTTTCCTTGAGGTTTGATAGATAACGACAATAAACAATACACCCGTCACACCGGCACCAACTACAGCTTCAGTAAATCCTACATCAATGGCTCCCATGACGGTAAACAGGAGAGCGATTATAAAACTAAATATAGTCATCATAACTACGGAAACGAGCAGGTCGTCAGCTTCAAGAGCTACAATTGCCGATATGAGCAAAAAGATGTACAGTACCAATTCAAGCTCCCAAAACATCAGCTGTCCTCCTTCGTCTTCGTCGACCGATTGTATAGAATGGGTTTGATACCCTTCTTTAATGCAGCTCTAGCCAGCGCGTGAGAGCCAATTGGATTCGAAAGCCAGATAAAAATAATGATGAATAAAAGTTTGAGGCTGCTTTGTGTAAACCCTTCATAGATGATGAGACCACCGATGACAAAAAGAATGCCCAACGTATCACTTTTACTGGCGGCATGAGACCGGGAGTAAAAATCAGGAAGCCTGATGATGCCGATGCTCCCCATCAGGATAAATGCGATTCCAAGAATTATAAATAGTACGGAGAATGTGATCTGAATCATGATGATTGCTCCTTCTCACGTTTACGCATTATTTTATGTGATGAGAGATACTTGGCTATCACTAATGACCCCAGGAATCCAAGTACAGCATATGCCAGGGTGATATCTATGAACATATCAATTCTGCCATAGATATAACCGGTAAGGCAGATCAGAACGATTGTTTTCGTTGCTATCGCGTTGGTAGCCAGAATACGGTCGAAGAGTGTGGGGCCCTTTACAACCCGAACCATAGGCACAGCAATAATTACTGTGAGCACGATGGCACTATAAAGAAAAAAATGTTCCATCCCTTACTCTTCCGGGTTTAAAATTTTGAAGTCGCTTACCACTTGCCTCTTTTCAGAAGAGAACAGCGAAAGCACCATGCGAGGCATCGAGTCATCGGCAATTCCTGCATAAGAATTGCTATCGAGTGCATGCACTGTAAACAGATCGTCCTGAATATCAACCGTCAGTGTGCCGGGAGTAAGCGTTATGGAATTCCCTAATATGACCTTGGCGTGAGAACTTGGTAAATCAACACGAAAAGTCACCATGGTTGGTTTGATGGGCATTGAGGGGCGGATGATTACAAATAAGACATGAAATCCAGACACAAGTATTTGATAGATGAGCCAGAAGAGGTAATAAATAGAATGCCCAATGTTGAACTCTTTCAGGTCGTCTATATCATCACTAAAAAAAACGTTTTGTTTGAGCCGGTGGTTGAGCATCATAACACCGGCAACTGAAACAGCACCCATTGCCAGATGAACCGCATCTAAAAAGCCGCTCATCGCAATCCAGAAAGCCATCAGCGAAATAAAAGTCATCGTAAGCGAGAAAAACGACAGCTTATTCATTGCTTGTAGTGAAGTTTTTTAGGCCGTTAGTGTCGGTTTTTTTATAAGCCTCAAACATATTAAAAAACATAAGTCACCTGCAATAATAGTTAAAGGAAATTTGTAAAAACAATTTTTCGGCTGTTTTTCATCTCACCGAAATTTCGCATTTGGTATATATTTGGGCAATAAAGAGATAAATAGTTCCAAAACCACCTGCTAAGTCAAAAATTGATTCAATAATCCATTGTTTTGAGTTTATCTTGAAAGAGATTTTTGTATCTTTGCCACCTGCAAATAATTGGCACTCAGCATTGCCGAATTAGAAGTGTGAAATAAATTAGCCTGTTGAATGGAATCACCTACTGCATTAGTCAGTTTAATTATTGCCCTACCACTGCTTGGATTTCTTTTGAATGGAATCGCAGGCCTTTCCTCTGAAAGCTATCGATCGAAAAAATCGGTTATCGGTATTCTTGCAAACCTTGCTGTATTTATCCCGTTTTTGATTACCGTAACTCTTTTTCTGGGATATACATCTGGTTCAGACGCAATTATTGTAACGCTTTTTAACTGGATTTCAGTAGGCACTCTATCAGTCGACGTTGCATATCGCATCGATGAGCTATCACTTATTATGACACTTGTTGTGACGGGTGTAGGCTCGCTGATTCATCTTTACTCTATCGGGTACATGAATCATGATCCCGGGTATTGGAAGTTTTTCGCCTATTTAAATCTCTTCATATTCGCGATGCTGAACCTGGTTCTGGCGAATAATCTGCTTCTCCTGTTTCTTGGCTGGGAAGGTGTTGGCCTCTGTTCATATTTGCTGATTGGTTTCTGGTATACCGACATGGCCAAATCAGACGCCGCCAAAAAAGCTTTTCTTTATAACAGGGTAGGTGACTTCGCTTTCCTGATTGCAATGTTTACGATATTTGGCACTGTAGGTAGTCTCGACTTTGATGTGATTCTGAACAATCTTGATTTGTTCACAACAGGAGCTGTATTTGGTATCGGGCTCTTGATGCTGATTGGTGCAACAGGTAAAAGTGCACAGATTCCACTCTTTGTCTGGCTGCCAGACGCTATGGCTGGTCCAACCTCGGTTTCTGCTTTGATCCACGCCGCTACTATGGTTACCTCAGGGATTTATCTAATTACGAGATTGTCACCCATGTTTGTCATATCACCTGAAGTGATGATGATTATCGCAGTAATTGGAGCGCTGACGGCGATTGTTGCTGCTACGATTGCCATTACACAAAATGATATCAAAGGCGTACTTGCCTACTCAACAGTTTCTCAGCTCGGTTTTATGTTCCTGGCACTGGGCTCCGGGGCGTTTACAGCCGCGATCTTTCATGTAATTACCCACGCATTTTTCAAAGCTTGTCTCTTCCTCGGTTCAGGGTCTGTTATTCACACCATGGAGCATGTAGAGCATGAACTTCATGATGAGGGAAAGCACGTTCACTTTGATCCTCAGGACATCCGCAACATGGGCGGCCTTAAAAAGTGGATGCCATCTACCTACAAGACATTTATGATTGCTACAATTGCAATTGCGGGTATTCCGCCCCTGGCCGGTTTTTTCTCGAAAGATGAAATTCTTATGCACGCATTTAACATGGGCCTCGGTGAGTTTGCCGGCGCTATGTACTTCACTCTGTGGGGCGTTGGTATGATCACGGCGTTTTTGACGGCGTTCTACATGTTCAGGCTTACGTTCACAACATTTCACGGCACATTCAAACTGCCTAAACTTATAGAGGGTGCTCAAGATTCTGAGAAGTACCTGCATGAAAGTCCGGCTACTATGACGATTCCGCTATGGTCCCTTGCCGGCCTGTCGATTGTTGGCGGATTTATTGGCCTGCCTAACTTTTTATACAAAACCTTCACTGGGGAGTATGGCCATATAAACTGGCTGCATGAATGGCTTTCACCAATCGCAGCTGATATTTCATTAACATTATCTGTACCGGCCGAATGGGCACTGATGCTTATTTCGATTCTGGTTGCCGTGTCAGGTACCTACGTTGCATACAGAATGTATGGCAATGATGAGCAGGAAGCGTCAGATAAAGCTATTTCTGAGAAATTCGGCGCGCTCTACGTTACCTGGAAGAACAAGTACAGCATAGATGAAGTCTATGAAACAACTGTTATAAACCCGGTTGTGTATGTCTCAGATCGTGTGCTGGCTGTATTTGATATGAAAATAGTGGATGGACTTGTGAACGCAGTTGCCGGTACGGTACGGTTAATTGGTAGTCTAGTACGGTATATCCAGACAGGTGTTACCAGCAGCTATGCGCTGTTCTTGATTTTGGGCGTGATCCTTGTAATGTCAATGTTATTGTTTTAAACAGGTAAATACAGACTATGGAGTTTCTTTTAAACATCGTTATTTATTTGCCTCTGCTTGGGGTTCTGGCCATCCTGTTAATGAAGGAAGGCCCCGCTGTTAAGTGGACATCATTCCTGGCTACGTCGGCAACTTTTTTGCTGTCTCTGCCTCTGCTTATGAACTTTGACATAACCAGCTCGGCATTACCGCAGTTTGTAACCGAAGGCTCGCCGATACTGGAGACTATGGATGTCAAGTATCTGGTTGGGCTGGACGGTTTAAGCCTGCTGCTCTTTATGCTCACCACGCTAATGGGACCGATTGTTATTCTTTCGTCCTGGAATTCGGTTACAAAAAGCATCAAGGGATACTACGCGATGTTGCTCATTCTTCAGACGGCATCTCTGGGTACATTTGCAGCACTCGATCTGGTTGTATTTTATGTGTTTTTCGAACTATCACTTATCCCTATGTACTTCCTGATTGGTATCTGGGGCGGAAGCGGACGAATTCAGGCGACCATTAAGTTTTTTATCTACACCTTGGTTGGGTCACTTATCATGTTGATTGCCCTCTTATATTTAGGGTTTCATGCAGGTGCAGCTACTGGCATTTATGAATTTACAGCTGACTGGCGATTTATTTCCAGCCCTGAATACACCATAGGTCTTGTTGAACAAACCTACATGTTCCTGGCCTTTGCGCTTGCCTTCTGTATCAAAGTACCGCTCTTTCCGTTTCACACATGGCTTCCATATGCGCACACGGAGGCTCCAACGGCCGGCTCTGTGGTACTTGCCGCCATCATGCTGAAGCTCGGTACCTACGGTCTTCTCAGAATATGTATGCCGGTGTTCCCAAATGCGTTTATGGAGTTTGCACCATGGATGGCAGGACTTGCCGTTATTGGTATAATCTACGGCGCACTGGTTGCCATGGTACAAAAGGATGTGAAGAAACTTGTTGCCTATTCATCCGTGAGTCACCTTGGGTTTGTAGTTCTTGGAATATTCGCATTTAATACGATTGCCGTACAGGGTGCCATCATTCAGATGGTAAACCACGGACTGTCTACAGGCGCTCTATTCCTGATTGTAGGTATGATCTATGATCGCCGCCATACCCGTATGATTGAAGACTTTGGCGGTATCGCACGGTCTGTTCCGATACTTGCCGTGATGTTTATGATAGCAACGCTTGCCTCAATCGGGCTGCCGGGACTTAATGGATTTATTGGAGAGTTTTTCATCCTGCTCGGATCCTATAACTCAGTTTTATATGGTAATATTACATTTGCAGTGCTTGCAGCAACAGGCGTAATTCTGGCCGCAGTTTATATGCTGTGGATGTACCAGCGTGTAATGTTCGGACCGCTTGAGAAAGAAGAGAATAAAGCAATGCTCGACCTCAACACCAGAGAAGTCAGTTTGCTGATTCCGCTTGTTGTTTTTATGGTCTGGATCGGCGTTCGTCCGGTAGACTTCACCGTGTACTCAGAAGGCTGGACTGAAAATTATATCAGCACCTCAGAAGATAAAAGTGTTGCTGTTCTTAAACAGGCAAACTTCGAAAATCTGCCCGATTGGACAGCGACCATCTACTACAAAGAAGAATCAGAATTAGAATCGCAATTTGTAACCCGAGACTAATCATTATGGATCCACTAACAGACGATCAATTAACGAGCGAACTTTCAAACCTTAACGGCTGGGATCGCGACGGTGATAAAATTAAACGTGACTTTGAATTTGATGATTTTAAAACAGCGCTCTCTTTTATTGTGAGGGTGGGTTTTGATGCAGAAGACCAGGGTCATCATCCCGAGCTTTTTAACGTTTATAATTCAGTATCGATCAGCCTTGCCACGCATGATGCGGGCGGCAAAGTCACTGAAAAAGATATTAATTTAGCAAAAGCTATAGACGCGGTTTACAAAACGTTTTAGAATGAACTACCTACACGACCTACAGGCATTTTTACCCGGTATTATCGTAGCCATAACCGGCCTCACGGTACTTTTGATGGATGCATTCAAGGCGAATGCAGATTCATCTCATACCGTTTCGATTGTTGGGCTTGTCACTGCACTTATTGCTTCAATCATGGCATTGACTGAGGCCGGAAGTACGGCATTCAGCGGGATGATTGCTTATGGCGGAGTGGCAGCATTCGGGTCCGCTATAGTTCTCGTAGGTGCTCTGTTTTCAGTAATTATAAGCCGGGACTACTTTGAAGATCATGATCTTCACTCAGGTGACGTATATGCCATGATTATGTTCGCTACGGTTGGGATGCTGGCTCTTGCCACATCAAACGACCTGATTTCATTTTTCCTCGGGCTGGAGACCATGTCGATCTGCCTCTATGTGATGGCCGGGCTTATGAAAAATGAAAAAACCGGTGCAGAAGCGGCGCTCAAATATTTCCTGCTGGGCGCTTTTTCCACAGGATTCCTACTCTATGGAATAGCATTGATTTACGGAGCAACCGGACAGACAAACTTTGCTGAGATTGCTGCAGCAGCCGAGCCGTCCCTGTTGTTTTTTGGCGGTTCAGCACTCCTTCTTGTGGGGATATTTTTCAAACTCGGGGCGGTTCCGTTTCACATGTGGACACCCGATGTGTACCAGGGCACCCCGACTCCGCTTACAGGCTTTATGGCAACAGCTGCCAAGTCGGCAACATTTGTTGCATTTATACTGGTACTTACCCGAATGCTTCCAGGAACAGAAGCAGGTGACTGGACGAATGTAATCCAGGTGATTGCAATACTTACCATGATCATTGGTAACCTGATCGCCCTTGTTCAGGATAACGTGAAACGAATGCTTGCATACTCAAGTATTGCGCATGCAGGCTATCTGCTGGTAGGTCTTGCTGCGGGAACTGCTGCAGGTTATTCAGGTGTACTTTATTACCTGTTTGCATATACGTTGATGAATGTAGGGGCATTTGGTGTGATAGCCTATTACGAGCGAAATCACGGACTCGATTTTACGTCGATCGAAAGCTATGCCGGGCTCGGCTTTAAAGTACCTGCAATGGGTGTAATGCTCTCAATATTTCTATTTTCACTTGCGGGCATACCGCCATTTGTCGGGTTTGTTGGAAAATACTATGTGTTTGCCGCAGCTGTGAATGCCGGGCTTGTACCTCTGGCTATCGTAGGTGTTCTGGCCAGTGCCGCAAGTGTTTACTACTATCTGCGCGTGATGGTGTATCTTTACTTCAAAGAGGCGCACAAAGATCTTCCAATGATTGCGCCCGGAGCACTTTTCAAAGGCACACTCGCGGTTTTGGCCGTTCTGACTATCTATTACGGAATGGAGCCTGTACTGCCGTTTTCCGGGTTGATTGAGCTCATCTCATCATATTACGCTGTCTGATACAGTCTCTTAAAATCTGAAATAATTATACAGGGCACCTGTTAATTCAGAGGCCCTTTTATTTTGGAAGATCTGTTGCCAATCTTCCATTGTTTCATGATAGATCTTTCCTTATCTTTTGAAGCTCTGTTGCCGTCGATTTAGACGGTAACTGTTTCCAATAACGGAAAACAACCAAAGAAAAATTACTACTGATGAATAAAGAATTTTATGAATTGACGTACATCCTGAATCCTGTTTTGGATGACGAGAAGTTTAAAGAGCTCGTAGATTACGTTAATAAGCTAATCGAAGATAACGGCGGGGATATTGTTGAAGTGGATGAGTGGGGAACGCGACAGCTTGCCTATCCCATCGAGAAGAAAAATTCCGGCTATTACGTAAATCTCTATTTCGAAGCTCCCAAAACAGCGATTGAACCGCTGGAGCGAAACATGAGAATCAACGACGACATCATGCGGTACCTTACTCTGAAGTATGATGCTAAAATGAAGCGTCATTATGAACTGAAGAAGAAAGGCGATTTGCCTGTCATATTTGATGATGTTGAAGAAAACGATAATAGCGACGAAGACTAAACATTTTAAAAATCCACAATTATGATTAACAATCCATCACACCCGAAAAAAGGCCACTTAAAGACCAAAGAGTGTAAATTCACGAAAGCTGGCATTGAGTATATCGATTTTAAAGATACTGATACGCTGCTTCGATTTATCAACGACCAGGGTAAAATACTGCCACGCCGGGTTACCGGTAACAGCGCACGACATCAGCGTCAGTTTTCAACTGCCGTGAAACGTGCCCGATTTATGGCAATGATTCCCTATGTAACTGAAAACTTAAGATAAACCGGAGTACCTAAATGAAACTGATTTTAAAAGAAGATGTCGAAAAACTGGGTTCTGCCGGAGATCTTGTAGAAGTAAAGCCTGGTTATGGACGCAATTATCTGATTCCACAGGGAAAAGCCGTTATGGCCACTCCAGGTGCAATTAAAGAGTATCAAGCACTTCAGCGTGAAGCTGAACTTCGTGCTGAACTCACTGTTGAGAAAGCTAAAGAGCTGGCTCAGAAACTTGAAGCCACCTCCGTTACTATTCCCGCATCTGTCGGCGAAGACGATAAGATCCATGGTACAGTAACCAATATAGATGTAGCAAGCGCACTTGAAGAGCGTGATATCCTGATTGACCGTCGTAAAATTTCTATTGATCAGGACATTAAATCTCTTGGTGAGTATACGGCAACGATTGATTTGCTGGGAGATTTAAACCCACAGATTAAAATCTGGGTTGTGAAAGACGAAGAGAGCACATCTTAACAGGCTCGAGTCGTTATTAAATTTTTTACCCTGAAGGCGGCTTTAAAAAGCCGCCTTTTTTATTTCCAGATAGAGCCGGGGCCGGAATGATGATTCATTTCTTTCAATTTGAGATTTTTGATTACATCTCAAATTGTATCTTGTCACACAGTAACGTCCTTTCGTGTTGATTTAACCAGACTGCCCTATTTTTAAGGTTCTCCACATAACAACGCTTCTGTTATTTTTCCTGGTTTGGGCGGTTTCGTCTGTTTCTGCATTTTCTCAAGTTGATTCCCTTCAAACGGTCGAATTAAACCTCACATCCCCCGATACGACCGTCTTTATTGGATTCTTGATCGAAAAAGAATCCATCATGATAAAAAATAACGGTACTGCCATGAATTATCAGTGGTGGGCATTTGATGAGCCGATGGGGAACCTGTCCTTCAGTATCCCGGATAGCAGTTTTCCCAGTTGGAGGTCATTAACAATCTCGTACAAAATGCCCGCACTTCAAATTGAGAGGGTCTTCAGGAGAAATATTTTTTCTGAGGTTTCAGAAACATTAAGCACTGATTCATCAGCGACAGAAAGAGTATCGAGGGCAATAAAAACGGGCGATGACTTATTTGGTGAATCAGATCTGAATCAAAGCGGAAGCCTGACGCGAGGTTTTACAGTTGGCAATCGACAGGATCTGGCCCTTGACAGTGGCTTGAAACTTGACCTGAATGGTAATATCACAGACGACATTTCAATTACGGCATCACTGACCGACCGGTCTACTCCAATACAGCCCGATGGTGCAACCCAAAATATACGCGAATTTGACCGGGTGTTTATTGAATTGAATGCGCCTATTGGGGACCTGCAACTTGGAGATGTGGATATCTCTTATGATGAGAGCCTCTTTGCACGGATCAATCGCCGCGTTCAGGGGGCCGTCGGAAATGCAAATACAGCGTATGGTAGATTTGGAGGCGGGGCGTCGGTTTCACGGGGCAGGTTCAGATCACAATCATTTGAGGGACTTGAAGGGGTTCAGGGGCCATATCGTCTGAGCGGCTCAGAAAATGAGTCATTCATTATTGTGATTGCCGGTTCGGAAGAAGTATACATCGATGGCTCGAGAGTAAACCGTGGAGCTGAAAATGAGTATATCATTGATTATGGGCTGGGTGAAATCACGTTTACCAATAATCTTGTTGTTACTGACGAGACACGGATCGTGGTTGAGTTCCAGTATATCACACAAAATTTTACCCGTACACTGTTTACGGCCCGGGGCAGGCAGCAGGAATTGCTAAATGGCCGTTTAAGTATAGGGGCTACCTACATCAGGGAGGCGGACAACAATAATCCCAACACGCAGTTAAACCTCACCGACGATGAAGTGGCCAGGCTTCGTGAGCTGGGTGATGATGTGGACGATCTGTTTGTAAGTGGTGCTGACTCTGTTGGTTTTCAGGAAAATGCAGAATTTACGCTCTATGCAAAAGTGGATACAACGCTCAATGGCCAGACGTACGAAATATTTAAGAGTTTGCCCGGTAACCCAATGTCTGTGTTTAGAGTACGCTTTACAAATGTAGGTGAAGGCCGGGGAGCATATCGAAGAGCCGGCGGTGCGGTTAACGGTATTTTGTATGAATGGGTAGGTCCAGGGGCAGGGCGCTATGAACCGGTTGTAAGACTGCGTGCTCCTGTCAGCCATCAAATGCTCTCAGTTGACACCAGATTACAGTTAAACGATTATATATCACTTCAAACTGAATGGGCGGTTAGCGAATTTGATCAAAATAGATTTTCATCCATAGGCAATGGTGATAATTCGGACATGGCTCTTAACGGACGATTGGAAATCTCGGAAATAAAAACCGGTTTAGGTGTCCTTAGGGCAGGAGCTGAACAACGATACATTGGTCAGAAATTTGAGTTTTTTGACCGGCCAAGAGAAATCGAGTTTGACCGCAGATGGAATATTTCAAGGGCGGTAGATAGTGAAGAAGAAGAGCTTCAGTCAACAGCGTTTTTGAATCTGACAGGAGAATCAGGATCCGCACTGAGTATCAGTGGAGGACGCCTTTCGCGTAATTTATTTGAAGGGTACAGAGGAGAATTAGAGGCTGCATTGCAGGAAAAGGTGCTTCCAAAGCTCACAACAAAAACAACTTACATTGAAAGCCGTGATAGCCGTTTAGAACAAGATGGAAGCTGGTTCAGGCATAGGGGGGATGCTTCAAAAACATTTTTTTTGGGTGGATTGGAAGTCATGCCCGCGCTGAACTGGGATACGGAAAAAAGACTTCAGCGCTCTTTCATGGATAGCCTGAACCAGCAATCTCTGCAGTTTTATGAGGTAAATCCGGGCCTTGCTATAACTGCAGGAGATCTCACACTTACGGGCGGTTTCGGTTACAGGGCGAATCAGCGTCCTCTTGAGAACACTTTAGTCGAGGAATCGGTTAGCAGGTCTCAGCGATTTGGTGTAAAGTACCGTCCGTCAGCTCAGTTTAGTACAATCAATAAGCTTCAGTTTCGACAGAAGGAGACAAACGAACGGTTTCTCGATGACTCTCTTACACCTGACAGCAAAGGGGTGCTGATGAGTTCACTTTCATCATACAATCTATTCGATGGCGACCTGAACGGGGACCTTTTTTACGAGACAAATACAGAACGCCGGGCTCTTCTTCAGGAAACATATATTGAGGTTGGGCCTGAACTGGGTCAATATGTCTGGCTGGACCTCAATGGTGATAATGTACAGCAGGTAGATGAGTTTTTTCCGGAGGTAACGCCCAATGAAGGAAACTATATTCGGCAATTCGTCCCGTCTGATGAATTGCTTCCTGTGATAGATGTCACTTTCAGGGTTAGAAATGATATAATGCCGGGTAAATTGGCAGCCAAACTAACAGGTCATGAATACCCTTTGTTTGAATTTCTTGAATGGAACTCGCTGTTTGAAATCTCTGAAACCAGCCGGGAACAAAATCTCAGCAAAGTGTACCTTTTGAATCCTTCAGTCTTGAGAAGCGGGCAGAGCTCAATATCAGGAAGACGAATCATCAGGCAGCGGCTGAGCTGGCGAACTGAAAACAGAAATAAAGAGGTCAGCATTAGCTTTAACGATAGCAAATCTCTCACACAGCGTGCAGTAGGTGTTCAAACAGGATCAAACAGGATAATTTTAGCGGAGGGTGAGATACAGTTAAGCCAGCCGCTTCGGTTTTTGGGAGAATATCAGACATCAGACATTTCAAACACAAACAGCAGATTCAGTACCCGGAATTATGACATCAGCGGGTATGAAATCCGACCGGGTTTGCGCCTGTTTTTAAGCCGGTCTGCACAGGTTGAATGGCGCACAGGATACGCTCATAAAACGAGTGAATCTACATCGGGAAATGCAGAAGCCCGGACAATATCAGTTGAAAACAGGGCTCAGCTTTTTCTCTTTAACCGCATTCAAAACCGTCTGAGTCTGATGTTGAGAAAAACCGATATATCGGGTAATGTGGCTGGTCAGGCAGAATATGAGCTTACTGAAGGCATTGGGCGGGGAACGAATATTGTCTGGAGCCTGAATAGCGACTACCGTGCATCTTCACTTCTGCGTATCTCACTGCAGTACAATGGGCGCACAACTTCAGAGAGTGAAATAATTCAAACATTACGTTTGGTAGTTAGTGCTGTCTTCTAATATATTTAATCTGAATGTTTTAGTTTTGATTAACAGTTTGAAAACACCACATTACTGTACAAAAAAACAGAAAGCTAAGCGTCGGTTTTAAATAAATGATCGGTCGCCAACCAAAACTATCTTTTTTTCGAACTGAACCATTCAAATAATGAAACGCAAAACTTAAAACAAGATGATATTTATTCTGATGTATTATTGTTAAAACCCTTACTACATTTTGACATTTACTATCAAATGATCTATCATTTTGCTTTAAATTAAGCCTATAACCAAAACACAACGCGGAGTAACCTTATGACTTCATTTTTAGCTCAGTCTGTTCTACAAGTGGGAGCGGATTTCGCATATTTTTTCCTCCAAGCAGATCCTGGCTTTTTTAACGTTTTAGTAGAAAAGTTCAATGAAGGTGAAGCCTGGATGTGGCCTGTACTCGTGGCTCTGATTTTAGGGCTGGCGATCTTCCTCGAAAGAGTAATTACTCTCAACCTTGCCGACATCAACACACGTAAATTTATCCTCGATGTTCAGCAAGCTCTCCAGGAGGGTGGAATTCCCGCTGCTCAGGATCTTTGTGCTCAAACAAGAGGCCCTATTGCATCAGTTTTTCAGGCTGGTCTGATGAGAGCAGATGAAGGTGTTGAAGCCGCTGAGAAAGCGATTACGACATATGGCTCTATCGAAATGAGTTTCCTTGAACGCGGCCTTGTCTGGCTGGCACTATTTATTGCCATTGCTCCGCTACTTGGATTCCTTGGTACTGTTGTTGGTATGATTGAGGCATTTGATGCTATTGAAGCTGCCGCGGATATTTCTCCAAGTCTTGTAGCTCGTGGTATTAAAATTGCACTTCTTACGACAGCTGCCGGTCTTCTCGCAGGTATTATTCTGCAAGTAGGGTACAACTATTGTGTATCGAAAATTGACCGAATCATTGCTGAAATGGAAGAGAGTTCCATTACGCTGATTGATTCAATTATCCTGATGAAAGAAGGCAAGCAAATTGTTCCTGAAGAAGGTTCAGAAGACGAACAGGTATAATTATATATATCGCGTCAACAAACCCTAACCTTTTAAAAACAGGATAAATTATGATTGATAGTATTGCATTGGGCCTTGGATTAGGGGTCATCGTGATCGGTTTTCTACTTGCACTGGCTTTCGGTATCCGAAGTCTAACATGGGGTAAGTCAGACTTGAAACGAACACTGGCAATGGGTGTTCCATTTATTATTTTTGGAATCGCTTATGGAGTCACCGGCGCAATTGATCAGGCCGGTATGATAACCTTTCTGACAATGATGGCCTTAATGGCCCTCGGAATTATCGTTTCAAGCGCAAGAAGAACCTTTAACTTTTAATTCTATGCTTGATAAAAAAAGGAAAAAAGAAGAACCGGAAATCAACGGGTCGTCCCTGGCAGATATCGCATTTCTATTGCTGATATTCTTCCTTGTGGTAACCACGATTGATGTCGATGCCGGTATCGGGCTGGTTCTCCCGCCCATACCAGATGAAACAACGCCACCACCGCCGGTACGAGATCGTAACCTTCTGAACATACTTGTAGATGCTCAGGGACGTGTATTGATGGATGGTGACATTGCTGTTATATCGGAAGTACGTGAGCGGGTAAAAGATTTCGTGGATAATCCGAACGACAGGCCGGATTTATCCGAATCACCTGATGATGCTGTTGTATCTATCAAAACAGACCGGAGAACACCCTACAATGTTTACATCAATATGCTTGATGAGGTAATGGGTGCTTATGCGGAGTTGCGTAATCAGGCATCCCAGGCCAGGTTTGGGGTTCCTTATGATTCGCTGGAAGACGACAGCGTGGAGCAGGATGAAATCAATGAGTTATTTCCTAAACGAATTTCAATCGCAGAACCTGATGAGGGCTAATTAATGAGTAAATTTAAAAAGAAACAGGCCGAAACGAAGCAGGCAGTTCCTACATCAGCTATGCCTGATGTAGTGTTTATGCTGCTTATCTTCTTTATGGTTACTACTGTGCTCAGAGAAGTAGAACTACAGGTTCAGGTTGAGTATGCCCAGGCGGAAAACATCGAGAAAATCGAGCAAAAGCGTCTTGTGAGTTATATTTATATTGGCCCGCAGCGACTCGGAAATAACCGTCTCGGTGAAACGAAAGTACAGATTGATGATACACTGGTAGACGATATGGGAGCGATCCGTAATATCATGTATGATAAAATTATGGAAGAGCCCCGGCTTATCGTCTCACTCAGAGTAGATCAGGATTCTGAATTCGGAATCATTACTGACGTTCAGCAGGAACTCAGGCATGCCGGTACACTCAGAATTAACTACTCCACACTGCGTGAAATCTGATCTGGCATACAAAAAATTTAATAACCTGTGTTTTAATTCTTTTAGTGACTGAGATACAGGTTTAAACAAATCTATCAAAAAGGCGTCTACACATGTGTGTACATGCCTTTTTTTATTTAAATGAAGATTATGGCAAACGAAGAGTTTCAGTCGATCCAGGATTACGGTTTACCCTTATTTAAAAAAGATATTGCAGGTTACACCGGAGCCGAAAGGGATGAGGTAAGTACGGGGTTAGGTGACGATTCCTCAGTATTAGAAACTGAGGGTGGGCAATCCGTTACAACCTCTACCGAGATATTTTTAGAGGGAGTACATTTTGATTTGACTTACACGCCTTTTCATCATCTCGGGTATAAATTGGTGACAGCTGCAGTAAGCGATATTTACGCAATGAACATAGAGCCTGTTCACCTGCACATGGATGTGGCCGCTCCAAACAGATATTCTGTACAAATGCTTAAAGATCTGTATAAAGGAGTAGATGCAGCATGTAAAGACTATAATATTCAGCTTGCAGGCACTGATGTGACTGCATCACATCAAATTCTTGTATTATCTGCGACTGCCACCGGATTGGGGAATAAGGAAAAAGTGGTCAAACAATCTGGGGCAGAGCAGGATCATATCATTTGCGTGACCGGAGATCTGGGCGCTGCCATTGCCGGGTTACGTATTTTGTTAAGAGAGAAAAGCGCATGGAAAGAAGGGGGGCAGAATCACTTTCAGCCAGATCTTGGGGATTATGAGTATGTTGTGCAGCGTCAGCTTGTCCCCAAAGCCCGTAAAGATCTTCTTAAGGGATTCCAGAAGTCTGGTATAACTCCATCAAGTCTTACAGACGTCACCCGGGGCGTTGTTAACGATCTCCAGCGCATTGGGAAACAGTCAGAAATGGGAATTGAAATTTACAGTCCCGCCATACCCATTTCATACGAAGTACGAAATGTAGCGGATGAAATGCAGGAAGATGTAGATAAATATGCTTTTTACGGGGGAGAGGATTACGAGATGGCGTTTACAATAAGAGAGGAAGAGGTTGAAAAATTAAAAGCTGATTTTGACGATTTTTCAGTGATTGGGAAAATGGTGGAGAAAGAAAAACAGTTCATTATTAACACCGGTGAAGACCGAACTATAAAGTTTGACCTTTTCGAAACATAAATGACTGAACTATGCGTTAGAGAAATATGGTTCAAACGATGAAACCATATGCTCTGATTTACGTTATGCAATAGCCTATTCTAAATTGAGCAAAATATATATTTCAGTCTCTCTGAAAATGCACAATTCTTCCGAAAAAGTGGTATATTCAAGGCTGTTCTGATACTTAAAGATTTTAAATGACTAAAAAACCTACTTCAAAGAAATCGACTAAAAAAGGTTCCGACAATAACCAGAAGAAGAAAAGTCCACGATTTCCCATCTGGATCTATGTTATTCTGTTTCTTGTCCTTATTGGATTCAATTTTCTCGTAGCCCCCGGAGAAAGCTCTGAACGCATTAAATACAGCGTGTTTCTTGAATACGTAGAGCAGGGCTATGTTAAGGAAGTTGTGATTACAAATAATATGCAGATCAGTGGAGAATACTCTGAAAAAGCAATTGCAGAAGGCATTGTAGAACAGCCAACAGAAGAAGATAATCAATGGTTGTCATCCCAGACGGGCGGGCCAACTTTTTCTACAACCATGCTCGAAGGCGATGAAATCCGTCCTCTCTTTGATGAAAATGAAGTCGTCTATGACGTTCAGATAGAAGAAGACTGGTGGAGTGGTATTTTAATTTGGCTGATTCCAATAGCACTTATCGTTGCATTCTGGGTATTTATTTTCAAACGAATGAACCCCGGACAGCAGGTTCTGAATATCGGTAAGAACAAGGCATCTCTATACGATAAACAGACAGAAAGCAAAGTTTCTTTTGAAGATGTAGCAGGCCTTGAAGAAGCTAAGGCGGAAGTTGAAGAGGTTGTCGAGTTTTTGAAAACACCTAAGAAATTTACAAATCTTGGTGGAAGCCTCCCCAAAGGCGTTCTGCTGGTGGGTCCTCCGGGAACCGGTAAAACTCTGCTGGCAAAAGCAACGGCAGGTGAAGCAGATGTCCCATTTTTCTCATTAAGTGGTTCAGATTTTGTTGAAATGTTTGTAGGTGTGGGTGCTGCCAGGGTGCGAGACCTGTTTAAACAAGCGAAAGAGAAAGCTCCTTGTATTGTATTTATTGATGAAATTGATTCAATCGGCCGGACTCGCGGTGGCGGAATGCAGATGAGCTCCAATGATGAGCGTGAAAATACACTTAACCAGCTTTTAAGTGAAATGGACGGGTTTAACTCGGACAACGGCGTTATCATTATGGCCGCTACAAACAGGCCCGACGTGCTTGATTCAGCACTCCTGAGACCCGGCCGTTTTGACCGTCAGATTTTAATAGACAAGCCTGATCTGAAAGGGCGTATTCAAGTGCTGGAAGTTCACGTTAAAAAACTGAAACTCTCAGATAATATTGACCTGAAGCTTCTTGCCTCTCAGACTCCCGGGTTTGCAGGAGCTGAACTCGCCAACTTATGTAATGAGGCTGCCCTTATGGCCGCCCGCCGAAATAAAAAATCGGTTGAAATGGTTGATTTCCAGGATGCAATTGAACGTGTTGTCGCCGGTCTTGAGAAGAAAAATAAACTCATTAATCCTGATGAACGAAAAATTGTAGCTTACCATGAAGCGGGACACGCTATTGTGGGCTGGTATCTCGAGCACACAGATACAGTACTGAAGGTTAGTATTGTGCCGCGAGGTCTTGCAGCGTTAGGATATACGTTACAGACTCCGCTTGAAGATCGTTTTCTGATGACAACTGAAGAGCTCAATGATAAAATTTGTGCATTGCTTGGCGGACGTGTTGCAGAGGAAATAATATTTGGTCGTATTTCAACAGGAGCCCAAAATGACCTCGAGCGTATCACTACCATGGCGTTTGCTATGGTGGCGGAATATGGTATGAGTAACGAACTTGGATATCTTTCATTGAAAGACTCCAACAATCCAAATAACAGTTATGGATTCAATAAAAAATACTCAGAAAAAACAGCTCAGCGTATTGATCAGGCTATCCAGGAAATAATTGCTGAAAATTATCAGCGGACGCTTGATTTACTAAATGAGCATCGCGATAAGCTTGAAAAAATGGCTGAAACACTTCTTGAGAAAGAGGTGATAAACCATAACGATATCAGGGAATTGCTCGGAGACCGGCCTAAAGGAAAGTACCCGGAAGGAATTTTCCAGGAAAACGGATCTACGATTAAAAAAGAATCTGAAGTTGAAGAGGCAGAGGAAAAAGAACCGGTATCTGATGAAGATTCTGATTCCGAAACTATCGCTCATGAAGACAAGAAACATGAACAGCCAGACTCACCTGAAAATGATGAGGTAAAGGAAGAAGCCGAAGGGAAACAATAGCTTCCGGGGATCTCCTGAATCTGTTAACATTGGCTTAACATAGAAGTCACGTAACGATAATCTCGGGATAACATTACGGCAATTGTTGATCATTAGTTTTTGCGTGTATTAACACAGCAAAACTAAACAAGATCAGCAATCGTGAAAAAACACATACTAGTAACACTTCTTGGTTTTGCGCTTTTCCTACCTTTCAATCTAAAAGCGCAGAGTACAGGTGCCATAACAGGTACTATTGTAGATGCAGAATCCGGTGAGACAATTATCGGAGCAAACGTCGTTATCGAAGGCACCACAATAGGTGCATCAACCGATATAGACGGAAAGTACACAATCAGAGGCATTGAGGAAGGAATCTATACCTTCGTCTTTAGCTACATTTCCTATCAGAAGCAGACAGTAACCGGCGTTGAGATTTCAGCTGGTGAAGTTGTAAAGTTAGATATTGCCTTAAGTCAGGAAACTGAAGAACTTGATGATGTAGTTGTAACGGCAGATGCGATCCTTGATAACGAAGCCGGACTTCTTAGGCAGCGACAGAAAGCAATAGCTTTTAGTGATGCAATTTCTGCTGAGTCAATTTCCAGTACCGGTAGCGGAGATGCAGCTGATGCTCTTAAAAAAGTGGTTGGTGCTTCTGTAGTTAGTGGTAAATATGTGTACATAAGAGGTTTGGGTGATCGCTATACAAGTACTCACCTGAATGGATCAGAATTGCCTAGCGCAGATCCAAACCGAAAATCATTTCAACTAGACATGTTCCCAAGTAATCTGCTTGAGAATATCGTCACTCTGAAAACTTTTACACCGGATAAACCAGGCAATTTCAGTGGTGGTCTGGTAGATATTTCTACAAAAGATTTTCCCGAGAGATTATCATTTCAACTCACCGCTTCTACCGGCTTTAATACGAAGGCATCCTTCGAAGATCTTGCCATCGGAGATCCGGGAAGCACAGATTTCCTTGGATTTGATAATGGCAGAAGGGCCATCCCCGATGAGGTTATGGATTATCTCAACACCGGAAATCAAATTCCATCATTGAGAGACACCAGAAATAGTCCGGAAGCGACAGAGATACTAGATCGTCTTTCAAAATCTTTCAACAATGAGTTTAGACCCCGCGAGCAGTCTAGTACCATGAACCAGAGTTATGGTGTTTCGATAGGAAATCAATTTCCTTTATTTGGAAACGATTTGGGCTACACTGCAAGCTTTTCCTACAGTCAGAATTACTCTGGCTACAACGATGGCGGAGTTTCGCGATACGATTTAGTTGGTAATTACGATGACAGTGAACTGCTTTTCAAGAGACTTGATGTATCTGATATTTCCGGCCAGCGAAATGTAGACTGGGGCGGAATGGCAAACCTGTCATACAGGCTTAACGCCAATAACAGAATTTCTCTCCGCTATTTGAGAACTCAAAGTGGCACAGCAGAAGGACGATATCTTGAGGGATTTCAGCAAGATATTCCAGATGCTTTATTTCAGACTCGAACTGTAAAATACACTGAGAGAAGCCTGCAGACACTGCAGCTGAGCGGAAAAAGCTATCTTAAAAATTTCCTCAAAACAACAATTGAATGGAAAGGTTCAACTGCTTTAAATGTCCAGGATGAGCCGGATTTACGGTATTTCACGACACAGGTAGATACTTTTCCATCAGGCGCGGTTCTTTACTCAAGTCCAACCAATAATTTTCAGCGACCGGGTCGTTTTTACAGAGATTTGGAAGAATCCAACAAAACAGCCGGCATTGATATCACGATTCCTTTCACTTCATTCGCTAATAATTCAGCGAACCTGAAATTTGGTGGAAGTATTCTGGATGTTGACAGAGACTTCAATGAACGCCGGTTTGATTTTTACACCGACACCAGAAACTTCACACTTAATGACGTAGAGGGTGATGTTGATGCATTCTTCGATTCCGTTGGTGTGCTGGGATACAGCAGTGCCGGCCGTCCACAGTTTGGCAACTATGTTCAGGATGCTTCAACAGATCGAAGTAACTACGATGCGACTAACAGAACTAATGCTGCCTATCTAATGACTGAATTGCCAGTTACAGACTGGCTGAAAATCATTGGAGGTGTCCGGTTAGAGAAGACAGATCTTGAAGTGGTAAGCCAGGATTCAACACTTGATGTAGGTCGTCTTTCAAACTCAGATTATCTGCCCTCTCTGAATGCTATTTTGAGTCTTTCAGATAACATGAACGTCCGTACTGCATATACAAAAACTGTAGCGCGTCCCACGTTCAGAGAGCTTGCCCCGTATATTACATTCGATTTCGTTGGAGGATTGCTTTTCCAGGGAAATGCTGAACTCAAGCGTACCCTGATAACTAATTATGATGTACGATGGGAATATTATATCGGACCCGGTGAAATAGTGGCTGTCAGTGCTTTCTTTAAAGAGCTTCAAAATCCACTTGAAAGAGTTATCAGAACGGATATAGGAAATGACGCCCTATCTATTCAAAATGTTGAAGAGGGTAGAGTGTACGGTTTGGAAATGGAAATCCGTAAAAATCTTGGATTTTTGAGTCATAACCTCAGGCACTTCAACTTTAGCACTAACCTCACATTCGTGAGATCCGAAGTGGATATACCTGAACTAGAGCTTATTGTAGCCCGGGAAGCAAGGCCGGATACTCCATCTACCCGAGACCTTCAGGGTCAGTCCCCATTCATATTCAATCTGGATCTGGCATACACCAATCCGGAATTGGGATTCACCTCCTCTGTAAGCTATAACGAATTCGGAGATCGCCTTTCAATAGTAGCAGAAGGAGCGACCCCGGATATATATGAAAGAGGATACGGTTCGCTCAATTTTACAGCTAATAAAAAACTTTTTGAGAATTTTGAAATAAGCCTGAAGGCAAGCAATCTGTTAGATCCTGATATTAAACAGTCCCAAAATTTCAAAAGTGATGAGTACTTATATAGTGCTTACAGAACGGGAAGAACATTTTCACTGGGCCTCAAATACATACTGTAGCTTAAAAATGTGTTTGACCCTTCATCATCAATCCAAACATAAAACCGCATATACCAATGGTTAGAAAAATGCTACTATTTACAGTACTTATGTTAGTGCCCATATTCGCTATGGCTCAAACAACAGTAACTGTAAATTCAAATATCACGACTGAGACAAAGTGGACCGCTGATAACGAATATCTGCTTGACGGCATGATCTTCGTTACAAATGGTGCTGATCTTTATATTGAAGCCGGCACGACGGTTCGAGGTGCTTTTGGTCAGGATCTGGACGCCTCCGGACTTGTTATCACGCGTGATTCACGAATCTTTGCTGAAGGAACAGCTGAAAATCCAATTATCTTTACAGCTGAAAATGATGAAGGGCTGACTAAAGACGACGTGGGTGAGTGGGGCGGCCTGGTGATCCTTGGCCGTGCGAGCACCAACAATGCCACGGAA
>Ga0209936_1000368_pt1 | contig 27990 bp, 18 predicted proteins | sample SalPonR1_A_D1_MG_FD_185694 | JGI IMG/M metagenome (GOLD analysis project Ga0209936, IMG submission 185694) | Salt pond soil microbial communities from South San Francisco under conditions of wetland restoration - Salt Pond MetaG R1_A_D1_MG... ...
CATCCTGGATATGAAAATACTGTTTGATCAAATTCCCCTGGATGAGATGTCTGTCTCTATGACTATGAATGGGGCCGTTATTCCCGTGATGGCATTCTACATCGTCGCAGCTGAGGAGCAGGGCGTACCTCCCGAAAAACTGACCGGAACCATTCAGAATGATATTCTTAAAGAATTTATGGTTCGTAATACGTACATCTATCCGCCGGAACCATCTATGCGGATTATCGGGGATATTTTTGCCTACACCTCCGAAAAAATGCCAAGATTTAACTCTATTAGCGTAAGCGGCTACCACATGCACGAGGCTGGTGCAACGGCCGATATTGAGCTGGCATATACTCTGGCTGATGCAGTTGAGTACGTTCGAACGGGGATCGAAACCGGATTGGATGTCGATAAATTTGCCCCTAGAATTTCTTTCTTCTGGGGCATCGGGATGAACCACTTTATGGAGATCGCCAAAATGCGGGCCGGCCGAATGCTCTGGGCCAAACTTATGAAACAGTTCAATCCGAAGAATCCCAAGTCGCTCTCCCTGCGGACACACAGCCAGACGTCCGGCTATAGTCTTACTGAACAGGATCCGTTTAATAACGTGGCGCGAACAACCATTGAGGCCTTAGCTGCTACACTCGGCCACACTCAGTCGCTCCATACCAACGCACTTGACGAGGCCATAGCCCTTCCGACTGATTTTTCGGCCCGGATTGCCCGAAATACACAGATTTATCTTCAGGAAGAAACAGGTATCACCAAGGCCGTTGACCCATGGGCTGGTTCTTATTATGTGGAGTACCTCACCGGTCAGATTGCACGAAAAGCGTGGGAACGGATCGAAGAGGTTGAGGAGCTCGGCGGCATGGCAAAAGCTATAGAATCAGGCGTGCCGAAAATGAGGATTGAAGAAGCCGCCGCCCGTAAACAGGCCCGTATTGATAACAAAAAGGACGTGATTGTTGGCGTAAACAAATATCGCCTCGATAAAGAAGCTCCAATCGATATATTGGAAGTAGACAATGAAAAAGTACGGCAATCTCAAATCAAACGGCTTGAAAAACTGAGGGCTGAACGTGATGATGAAGAGGTTCAGAAATCACTGAAAGCAATAACCCATGCAGCTGAATCAGGCAGCGGTAACCTGTTGGCTCTGGCAGTTGAAGCAGCCAGACACCGCGCAACACTCGGTGAGATTTCCGATGCGATGGAAGAGGTATTCGGGCGTTACCAGGCAACCATAAAATCAATATCCGGCGTGTACTCATCAGAAATAGACAACGACGACTCATTTAAGAAAGCACAGCAGATGGCAGATGAATTTGCTGAACAGGAAGGACGGCGCCCGCGGATCATGGTTGCTAAAATGGGTCAGGATGGTCACGATCGGGGAGCCAAGGTAATTTCCACAAGCTTTGCTGATCTTGGTTTTGATGTAGACATCGGTCCGCTGTTTCAAACACCCGAAGAGGCAGCCAAACAGGCGGTTGAGAATGACGTTCATATTCTGGGTGTATCGAGCCTTGCAGCCGGCCATAAATCACTCGTTCCACAAGTCCTGGAAGAACTCGAAAAACTTGGCCGTGAAGATATCATGGTGATTGTTGGCGGTGTAATCCCCAATCAGGACTACCAGTTTTTATATGATAAAGGTGTTGCAGCTGTCTTTGGCCCCGGAACGGTCATCTCCGATGCGGCACAGAAGATTCTGGGAATATTGATCGATAGTAACCACAAAGATCACTAAGGGTGGCTTTGTTGGAACACACCCCTCGTATGCTTTGCTGCGCTTTACGCTCTCAGCATTACTTTTCCCCTCTCGAGAGGGGACAGAAAGACCTCGTTCAGAGATCATTCAGGGGTGTGTTTGAAATGTTCACGGATTTGTCCAATTTTTCAATCCCAAATATTATCTCGTTTACTCAACACCCCTCGCTATCTGTTCTTAACGATCAGAAAGATTTCCCCTCGAGGGGAGATATATTTCAATACAATTAAACCCATTGTGCAAACCTTTGATACCTTTGTGGTTAATCTATGACAAAACCCAACGACAAATCACTTTCAATTAACAAAGGATCTGATCAAACGGAACCGGTGAATCCGAATTACAGGATCAGGAAGTCGGGCAGGCTGACCCGTAAAGATTATGTTGATGGGATAAAGAGTGGTAATCGCACGGTTCTCTCAAAGGCAATTACTCTCATTGAGAGTTCTAAATCAGCTAACAGAGAGCTTGGCCAGGAGATTCTTGAAGAGGTTATGCCACTCACCGGGAATTCTGTAAGGATTGGGATTACCGGCGTGCCGGGTGTTGGGAAAAGCACATTTATTGAAGCAATCGGAAACCGATTTCTGGATGACGGCGAGAAACTTGCTGTCCTCGCCATTGACCCAACCAGCTCACGCACCAAAGGAAGTATCCTGGGTGATAAAACCCGCATGGCAACTCTATCCAATCACAATAATGCATACATCCGGCCCTCGCCCACTTCCGGTACACTTGGCGGCGTAGCACGTACGTCGAGGGAGACTATGCTGCTGTGTGAGGCAGCCGGATTTACAACGATCTTTATTGAAACCGTCGGTGTAGGTCAGTCAGAAACCACCGTTCACAATATGGTGGACATGTTTTTGCTGCTGATGCTTGCCGGGGCCGGAGATGAGCTTCAGGGCATCAAACGGGGTATTATGGAAATGGCCGACCTTATCGCTATTAATAAAGCAGAAAAAAACAACCTGGCAGAAGCCAAGCGTGCGCGTCAAGAGTACAAAAATGCACTATCACTTTATCCACCTTCTCCCTCAGGGTGGAAAGCACCTGTCGTCACCTGCTCAGCTCTCAATGATGTCGGCCTGGATGTGGTACAGAACACAATCACCGACTACCTTAAGCACATTAAAGAAACCGGATATTTTAAGGACCAACGCACGGAACAAACCGCATGGTGGATGCATGAAACCATCAGGGAAAAACTGACCTCTGAGTTCTATGAAGACAAGCGTGTGAAAGAAAAGCTGAGTGATATTGAACAGCAGGTCAACCGGGGTGAGATTAGTTCATTTGCTGCGGCAGAGAGATTGATTGCGCTTTACAAAAACAGCTGAATTATTTTACTATAGGGTTACCACATCAACAACACACATGTTCTGAAGCGATGCTAATTGTCAGGTACTCTTAATTTAACATCACTTCATTTCAAGCTCGGCCTTCTCACTGCTGAATCCCACATCCTCTTCGTCCACAATTCCCAGTGCTTTTTCCATTTCGGAACGTAATTTCTGGATTGACAGACCACTTGTCAGATCACCATTGCGGGCAATGGAAATACGTCCGGTTTCTTCTGAGACTATAATAACGAATACATTATTGGTTTCACTGATTCCAACGGCCGCACGGTGCCGGGTTCCAAACACAGATGAGATATTTGGATTTTGTGAGATTGGCAGGTAGCAGCTGGCGGCCACAATTCTGTTATTTCGAATCACCACGGCTCCGTCATGCAGGGGTGTGTCCCGTTTGAATATAGTTTCGAGCAGTTCAGCCTTAACTGTTGAATCGAGTTTCACACCAAAATCAACCAGATCCTGAAGTGAGGATTTCCTGGCAAAAACAATCAATGCACCTGTTTTTGAGTGGGCCATATTTCGAACCGCTTCAATAACTTCATCAATGGTTTCATCAGACCCAGAGCGTCCTACAAACCGATCAAACGTGGTATTTTGTCCCAGACTATAAAGCAGCTTACGTATTTCAGGCTGAAAAATAATGAACACCGCAAGCACACCAACATCCAGAATACTTCTCAGAATGAAGTTTAAGGTTGTAAACCCAAGCAGGCTCACCAGCAAATTGATAAATATGATAAAGAGAAGTCCTACAGCGGCCTGAATAGCGAATGTGCCCCGAATCCAGCGGTAGAGATAGTACAAAACAAAGGCAATGACCAGTGTCTCAAACAGGTCACGGAATCCAAACTCTAAAAATCCGATAGGTATTGCCATCATGGGGTTTTGGTTGTCTCGTTTTGTATCGCCTTAAAAATTTCAATAGAGTCAGACGCCTCCTGCACGTCGTGAACTCTGAGTATGGATGCACCCTGCATCAGGCAGTGATAGTGCAGCGCCACGGTACCTGCAAGCCGGCCATCTGTGGGACGGTCGTTCAGTAATTTTCCAATAAGAGATTTTCTTGACGCCCCCACCAATATAGGGCAATTGATCTGCAAAAGATTCGGAAGATTGACAATTAACTGAAGATTGTGCTCCGTCGTCTTTCCAAACCCTATACCGGGATCTACGATAATATTATCGACACCTTTATTATTTAAATCAATTTTCGCCTTCATAAGTTCATTGAGGACGTTCTCAACAACATTATCGTAGGTGGGATTAACCTGCATGGTTTTGGGATCGCCCTGGGAATGCATGCAGATATAAGCGGCACCGGTATCAGAACAAAGATCTGCAAAACGGGGCTCTTTCTTGAGTCCACTCACATCGTTTATAATATGGGCGCCGGCATCCAGGGCTCTTTGGGCCACTTCAAATTTTGTCGTATCAATCGAAAAAATAAGATCGGGATGAGCTTTAACAGCACGCTTTATGACAGGAATGGTCCTGGAAAGCTCTTCATCAACCGATACCGGGTCCGACCCAGGGCGGGTAGACTCTCCACCTATATCGATGATTCCGGCTCCTTCTCGAGCCATTTCTTCGATACGGTTTAGTGCCGCATTTTCTGTGTTAAACAAACCGCCGTCTGAAAAGGAATCCGGCGTCGTATTCAGAATTCCCATAACCACCGGCGAACTTAAATCAATAAGAGATCCTCTGCAGCTAAGCGTTCGCTTTTGCGTGCTCCGGGAATTCCTGTCTGTCATGGTCGTGAAGATTTTTCTTTAATCCCACTCCTCTTCTAACAGCTCAAGTTTATCAGTTTTTTCTGCCCAGTCATCTGCATCAGGAAGAGCATCCTGTGTTTCATTGATGATTTTGTCTTCCCAGTTTTCAGCAAGCCGCTCGTTCAGATCAATATAATGTTCCCACTCTTCGGGTACTTCATCGTCCGGATAGATCGCTTCAACGGGACATTCAGACACGCAGGCATCGCAATCAATACATTCAAGGGGATCAATCGTTAAAAAATTCGGGCCTTCACGAAACGCATCAACAGGACAAACAGCAGCGCAATTGGTGTATTTACAGTTTATACAAGGTTCGGTTACAACGTATGCCATGAAAAGAAAATGTTAGAGGTTGATGTACTTTATTCTAAACTACTATTGTATCTGAAATTATATTTAGATGCAAACCAAATGACAGGATCCAAAGGGTCATTAGTAAATGGTAGATGGTAGATAGTTAATGGTTAATGGTAAAAAGATTGGGTCTTGCCTTTTTTCTATCTACTATTGACTATCTACCATTATCCGCTTCACCTCGTTCAGTGTCCCATCATTCTCAGCCGGCTCCAGTTCCAGAATGTGCGCCATCAGCTCATAGAGATTCAGCGCACTAAAAGCAGGGACGGTTTCGCCAGATGGAAACGCAGGCCCGCTTGCGATAAAAATAGTTGCCATTTCAGGTGCCTGATGATCATAGCCATGCATTCCCGCCGGAATTCCCCTGTCCTCGAAAAACTCCCGGCTTGAAATTGAGTACGACACATCCGCAATCATAATTATATCGGGTATACGATAGTGATCGGTAAACCCATACTCTGACGGCAGCTCTTCTTTAAAATACACCCTGTAGTTTTCTTCATCTAGTTTGAGGGCTTGATAAATTTCATCTCTCATTCCCTCATCCGGCTTCAGCATGGCTACCGGACTCCAGTCAATCATCTCAACACGATCCATATCGATCAGGTCATCCAGAAAAATCACCTTCTCTTCCGAAAGCTCCGCCATGCCGTGATCTGATACAACTATCACGTTTAACTGATCGCGCAGACCCGCCTTATCAACCTTCTCCCAAAGGTAACCAAGCAGACTGTCTGCATTCATTACGGCCTGATCGACCTCTGGAGAGTCTGGACCGTAACGGTGTCCGCGGCTATCAACATGACTAAAATAAAGCGTCGACAGATCAGCTTTAACTTCGCCCTCAGGATCGAGCCAGCTGATCACTGAATCGATTCTTGCATAGTTATCAACCGAGCCATCATACTGCTTCCATTTTGTGGGCTGCACACCGTTGATTGACGCTTCAGAACCTGGCCAGAACATAGTTGCGGCGGTTTTACCCTGAAGCTCAGCTGTAATCCAGATCGGCTCTCCCCCCCACCAGCGTTCATCATTGGAGCTGCCATCCGGCGGGCCATAGCTGAATCGTCCGCCAAGGCTGTCATCAGGGAAGCTGTTGGAAATAATGCCGTGGTTTTCAGCAAGCAAACCTGTTACCTGAGAGTAGTGATTTGGAAATGTTTTAGTGGGAAACACCGGGATCAGGTGCTCGGCTTTTGTCCCGTTCGCAATCATTTGATCAAAATTCGGTGTTGGATTTCTGTCGATATACTGGTTCATAAATCCATCGATAGAAATCAAAAGCACTTTCTGGTCTGCGTCAGGAGTAACAACTGAAGATTCTGATCCGCAGCCTGATAAAAGGAAGAGAAAAAAAATAATTGAAAAATTAAAGCTGAACAGCTTATAGGTAGTTTTCATAGTCAGTAATCTGGATAAACAGGTTGTATTGAGACGTTGGATATGCGGCGTTCTGATCTGCGCAAACTGCTTGGCTAATGGCACTTAAATGTTTTATTAGTACCTAAGAGTCTATAAAGGCTGGGGCCGCATGTTTTTATGACCGTTCAAGCATTCTATTCAGCGCCAATACCGCATGCTCACGTATTTCTTCCGGCACCCTAATTTGATTGACAACTTCACCTTTCTCAAGCATCTCCAGGGACCACAGAAGATGTGGCAGGTCGATGCGGTTCATCGTGAGGCATGGGCAAAGAAATGGATTCAAAGATACAATATCTTTATCCGGATTTTCTTTAATCAGTCGGTTCACCAGATTCATTTCCGTTCCGATTGCCCATTTGCTTCCTGCAGGAGCATTTTCAATCGTATCGATTATAAAAGATGTTGATCCATCCATATCGGAGGCCTGAACGACATCGTATGTACATTCAGGATGAACCAGGATCGTAATCTCAGGATCTTTCTTTTTCAGGTTCTCAATATGCTTGATATTAAACTTCTCATGAACAGAACAGTGTCCCTTCCAAAGAATCACTTTTACATCCTGAATATTATCCCCGGTAAACTCAAACCGATGGCCAATCGGATCCCAAACCGCCATTTCATCCAGAGATATTCCGAGATCAAATGCGGTATTGCGGCCAAGATGCTGATCAGGCAGAAACAGGATTCGTTCTTTTTGCGTAAATGCCCACTTCAGCATTTTTTTTGCATTGGATGATGTAACGGTTGCACCACCATTTTTTCCCACAAACGATTTAATAGCTGCTGTTGAATTGACATATGTCAGCGGCAGAATTGTGTCACCAAACGTAGCCTGCATCTCCAGCCAGCCTTGTTCCGTCTGATCGATATCGGCCATATCGGCCATCGAGCAGCCGGCACGCATGTCTGGCAGTATAACTTTTTGATAGTCGTCCGTCAGCATATCTGCCGTTTCAGCCATAAAGTGAACGCCGCAAAAGACAATAAACTCAGCTGCATCCATGGTTGTGCAGATCTGAGCCAGTTTAAGAGAGTCACCCCGGGCATCTGCAAAATCAATCACTTCATCTTTTTGATAGTGATGACCGGGCATAAACAATCTGTCGCCAAACGCCTCCTTGATCTCCGATATACGGTTCCTCATCTCGTCTTCCGACAGAGAACTATATCGTTCCGGGAGTGTAAATGTCTGGTCTTTTTCTAAGAAGTCAAGAGCTTCCATGTATGTGTAGTAGAGTTAATAAGTAGTTAGTATAAGGTCCAATGATTTTGGGCGAATTATTCTCCCCTAAAAAGGGGAGATTAAGAGGGGTGTTCATCACTACTATTCAGTGCCCGTGAACATCCCCCTCAGTCCCCCTTTTCTAAGGGGGAGTTGTTTCCATCATTTCAAAAATTCTGTAATCATAAAATTCATCCGGCCTCATTCTTTATCGTACCGCTCAGCACAAAACTGATATCAAGGGCGGTTACTGAATGTGTAACAGAACCCAGTGAAATATAGTGCGCTCCACAATCCTTAAATTTTCCAATTGTCTCTGGTGTAATCCCGCCGCTGAGCTCAACAATAACGTGTTCGGGCACCATTTCGCATAGTGTTTTCGCTGATTCAGGCGTTTGGTTGTCAAGCATGATGATGTCGGCGCCGGCTTCAATCGCTTCTTTCACCTGTGATTCAGTCTCACACTCCACCTCAATTTTTATCATCAGTCCGGCCTGTTTCTTCGCTCGTCTTACAGCTTTAGTAATTGAACCGACAGCTGTAATATGATTGTCTTTGATCATGATGCCATCATCCAGGCGCAATCTGTGATTGTACCCACCACCGCAACGTACGGCATATTTTTGAAGAGCACGTAAACCGGGCAGGGTTTTTCTGGTATCGCAAACTCGCATACCAGACCCTTTGATCTCATTTACTGACTCTGCTGTTTTTGAGGAAATACCGCTCAAATGCTGAAGAATATTCAGAATGACGCGTTCACCTGTCAGCAGCGACCTCACGTCTCCCTTTACTTCTGCTAGCGTGTCTCCCTTTTTAACGGCGTCACCGTCTGCCACGCAGAGTTTCACATCCACATTAACATCCAGCAGGCTATAGCCGATTGTGATAGCTTCAATTCCAGATATGACTCCATCTGCCTTGGCTATAAATGTGCCTTTTGTAGCGCCGGATGAAAGAACTGAAAAGCTTGTGGCATCTCCGAATCCAAAATCCTCCTCAAACCCCTCTTCTAAACATTTTCGGAGAGGTCTTGCAATGGGTGACGCAGATAAATTGTTTGCTGTAGACAACGGTACGTAGTCTTGTTGTGTAAAATGATAGTTACGCTAAAGTTACGTAAATTTTAACAGAGTTAAATAGTCATCAAATTCACTCCGGGCCGTTTCAATGGTATGACCGGCACGTTATGAAATACAGCATTTTTTTGATTATTTCACATTTTATACTGTTACGTGCCGAGGTTTTCAAATTCTTATTCCTTTTAGTCTGACCCTGCTTTTATGATTTATCTCGACTATGCTGCTACCACTCCGATGACACAGACAGCCATTGATGCTTATAGCCAGGCTGCGGGCCGTTTTTTTGGCAATTCAAATAGCCTTCATGATGATGGATCTAATGCATCCGGAGCTTTGGAAAGTTCTCGAAAGTTATTGGCGTCCATTCTCGGGGTTCCGGTTTCCGGGCTTCACTTTGCAGGCAGCGGCAGCGAAGCCGTATTCCTGGCCCTTTACGGTCTTGCCATGGCAAACAAATCAAATGGAAAGCATATCATTACCTCACATGCAGAACACAGCTGTGTCAGAAATGCGTGCCAGTGGCTTAAACGTCACCACGGGTTTGAGATAACAGAAATATCTGCCGAACCAAACGGGGTTGTAAATCTTGATGAGTTCAAAAAAGCTCTCACTCCTGACACGGTTCTTGTCTCAATACAGCATATAAACTCCGAAACGGGTGCCATCAACCCAATAAAAGAGATCGGAGATATGCTAAATGACCATCAGGCGAAATTTCATAGCGATTGTGTTCAGAGTTTTTGCAAAGTTGACCTGCAACCCGCTGATTGGAATATTGATAGTATTAGTGTTGCAGCACACAAGATTCATGGCCCGAAGGGTCTCGGAGCTTCGTACATTCATCCGCGCGTTCGCTGGGAGCCTTTTATTCCGGAAACCAACCAGGAACATGGTTTCCGATCGGGAACTGCCGATGTACCGGCTATCGTATCCTTTGCATCAGCCGCCCGTGAAATGTCATCGAATCGTCAGCAAAACTTTAGCAAAGTTTCGGCACTGAAGTCGACTTTTATTGAGACTCTAATTAATAATGCCGGAGACGCTATTCATATTGAGGGTGATCCCAAAATCGACTCGCCATATATCTGCGGTCTCCGCGTTAGAGGAATGGAGGGGCAGTTTGCAATGCTGCAGTGCAGTCAAAAAGGAGTGGCAATCTCAACTGGCAGTGCTTGTCAGATAAACGAACAGAGGCCGTCTGCCACCATGCTTGCCATGGGTTATAATGACGAAGAGGCAAAGCAGTTCATACGTTTTTCGTTTGATCCGGCTGTAAAAAAAGATCAAATAATCGAATCAGCAGGCATTCTCGCTGATATCCTGAATGAGCATCTTGAACATGTAAATATGTGAGCATAGATCTGAATTTGAAATAATGTCTTCTATGCTTTAAAATCATAGGTACGATAATACTGTCCATTTATTTTCCATCACCAGTTCATCAGCTTTTTAACTGTTGACATCGTTATACTACAAGTAATAACAACACTTTGAATGGAATCACCTGACGAGAATAAAATCCCGAGAAATGAGCACCCGATTCTCGATATTCTGACCGCAATTGTTCTGCTTATCGCTGTTGTGGGAAGCGCCTTTTGGGTTGTGGGTGACATGTCAGCTGATAATATTACCGTTTTCCACGTATTTATTGCTGCCACTATAACTGCTGTTGCTACCGGGTTCGGTGCACTTCCATTTATGTTTATTGATAAGTTTGATGATAAATGGCTCGGAATCGGAAATGCAGTTGCGGCCGGACTTATGCTAGGCGCAAGCATTGGCCTGGTTTATGAGGGAGTCACAATGGAGGATGTCTCTTTTGCGTACTTGCGAGTTTTGGCAGGAGCGATTGCTGGTGGCATTTTAGTTTATTACTCGCATAAATTCCTCAATAACAGAGATGAAGACTACTCAATTGGGAATATTCAAGGCGCAGATGCAATTAAAATGCTGATGATCCTGGGCATTATGACCGTGCATTCATTTGCAGAGGGTATAGGGGTAGGAGTTTCTTTCGGCGAAAGTCATACATTTGGAGCTTTTATCGCTATAGCCATCGCGATTCACAATATTCCGGAAGGATTGGCAATCAGCTTAATTTTTATCCCAAGAGGAACGAGTATTCGAAAGGCAGCATTTTGGAGTATCTTCAGCAGCCTGCCCCAGCCCCTGATGGCCATACCGGCTTTCCTGTTTGTCTTAACTTTTAAGCCATTTCTTCCCGTGGGCTTAGGACTTGCAGCCGGGGCTATGTTTTGGATGGTTTTCAGAGAGCTTATTCCGGAAGCCAAAGAGGAGTTGGAAAACAGGTCTGTTTACATCATTGCAATTATCACCTCTATTGCCATGATGATTTTTCAATTTATGATCGAAGGGTAGCGCTTTATCTCCTAAAGAAATTTATCAGATGCGCCATTCATAAAATATTTACTCCTCCCCAGAATAGATTTTACTAAAATAGACTCGCTTTTCGGTTTCCTACATTCCAAAGAACACGAGTCACAATTAACGGAATAATTTATTACAAGCAGAACTCACAATCAGAAAAACATTTTTGAGTCATTTCGGCCATTTATTCCGCGATCGCAGGTGGAATATTTAATGGCATCGAGGGGCAGAAAATTAGCAAGATTGCGAAAATATTGAGTAAAAATTAGCAAGAGTGAGATCTGAAATGCCAGTATCGCTGTTGCTCCGGTAATAGCAGTTGCTGCAAGCATTGCTGTTACGGTTGTTCCGATAGTGCCCCGTTTTCAAACTGGCTCTGCGTCAGCCGAACCTTTTTGGACGGGCTTACGGGGCAATTTCTCTCATCTTTAAAGATATACTGGATTGCTTTTCGACATTGGGAGGTGCCCCGAGCGAAGCGATTTCCGCACAATGAAACTAAGAGGGGTGAGTAAGCGACAGCTCACGCTAAATCAATATTATAAAACGTGCCGCGATTCTCTTTTTGCTCCATCGACTGGCGAATAATCAGCCAGGATACATTGATTATATTTCGAAGCTCACCAAGCTGGGGCGATAGTGTCGTTGTTTTATAAAGCTGCTCCGTTTCTTCATGAATCACCTTCAGCCGCTTTTCTGATCGTTTCAACCGCTCATTTGATCTAACAATTCCGATATAGTTATTCATCAGCTGTTTGACTTCCTTGCGGTTTTGATTGATAAGTACCCACTCTTTCGGATCCGTGGTGCCTTCCGTTTTCCAGTCGGGCAGGTTATCAGGCGTTTCAAATGAATCTATATTCTTAATGATGTCCCGGAAACAACGGTCAGCAAACACAAGCGCCTCAAGAAGAGAGTTGGATGCAAGTCGATTCGCGCCATGCAAACCGGTCTGAGCTACTTCCCCACAGCAATAGAGCTGATTGATGGTGCTTCTGCCCCACTCATCCGATTTTACTCCGCCACACATGTAGTGCGCTGCAGGAGCTACAGGGATCATATCTGTCTCTACATCAATGCCATACTCTTTACATGTCTCGTAAATAGTCGGAAAATGTTTTTTAAATTCTTCTATATCCAAATCACGGCAATCAAGATAAACATGCTCGGTACCTCTTGCCTTCATTTCAGTATCAATTGCTCGTGCAACGATGTCGCGAGAGGCAAGTGAGCCGCGTTCGTCATACTTTTTCATAAATGGTTTCCCATCCCCGGTTTTCAGGATAGCTCCAAATCCGCGCACCGCTTCTGAAATCAGAAATGCCCGATCGCCCTTACTGCCATATAAAGCCGTCGGGTGAAATTGTATAAACTGCATGTGGCTAACCTCTGCTTTGGCACGATAGGCCATCGCTACACCATCCCCTGTGGCAACCGGTGGATTTGTGGTTAGATCGTAAACCTGCCCTGCCCCTCCCGCTGCAAGAACTGTTGCCCCGGCCGATATTTTAAGGACCTCATTCGATCCAAGGTTCATCACGTAGACACCATAACATCGGGTGTCTTTACGTGCACGGGTGACCTTCTCTCCAAAATGATGCTGCGTTATGATGTCAACCGCAAAATGGTGCTCAAGTATCTTTACATTATCAAGCTTTCGAATTTTCTTGACCAGCGATCGCTGAATTTCATAACCTGTCATATCCCGGTGATGCAGGATTCTATTGGCCGAGTGTGCCCCTTCCACACCAAGCTGGTATTCACCGTCGGGATCTTTATCGAATCTGACGCCCATATCCACAATCTCCCGAAGCCTGTCTGGTCCCTCTTCTACCACAATTTTAACGATCTTCTCATCGCACAATCCATCACCTGCTATCAAAGTATCCTGACGGTGTTTTTCAAAATCATCATTTAAAAAATCAGTTACGACAGCAATACCGCCCTGTGCATATTTTGTATTACTTTCGATAAGGACATCCTTGGTGATGATAGTGACTGATTTCTCAGGAGAGGAAAGAGCCATTTTTACGGCAAAACTGAGGCCGGCAATACCTGAGCCGATAACTAGAATATCTGTTTTCAGCAAAATAGTCTGGTTTTATGATTATGAATGCGCACAATACGCACACGGCCTGAAAACAGCAAAAGTTACGGTATCATTTCGAATCTATAAGTGTAACATAGATCAAAGCTATATAAAAAATCCGCAATGTCTTAATGAGACATTGCGGATCTTCCTTGGTCGTTAACTGCGAATAATTTACTCGAAATCGGTCGTGAGCTTATAGCGTGCAATCCTGTTGTTGCCGGTATCCGCTACGTAAAGTATCTGATCGAAATAAGCCACCCCACTTGGAGAGTTAAACTGACGCGGGCCACTTCCCAAACTGCCAAACGAGACAATAAGATTACGGCTGCGATCAACGGCAGCTGGCGGCGGATCAATACCTTCTTCACCATTGGGCTTGAATTGAAATACTTTATTCTGGGCCTTATCAACAACAAAAATATAGCCTGTTTGATCACCAGCTATAGCAAGACCCGCAGGATCTTCGAACTTTCCTTCTTCATATAGAAAGCCATCTGTTCGGGAGGTATCCCGTTCCAGGAATGCCTGGTTCGGCTGAAACTCTGTACCGCTTGGGGTCTCTACAACATTCACCTGCAGCACATGAAATGCAATGTTTTGGTTCGATGCACCCTGAGACATCAGAAAATTTCTGTTTTCGGGAAAATCATCCCGCTGTGGCGGATTCACAAATGTAGTAATATCACTCAAATTGATGGCACTGGTCAGTGACGGTGTACCAGGATTCAGAGCCTGAAACTGGTTACTATTATCCATTTTGCCGGTGGGCTCTCCATTTTCAAGCTCCTGAACAAACTCAAGCACCGTGTTATCCGGAGCTTCGATTACATTCAGGTTATTTCTGGGTCCGCGTCTTGAGATATAGATATTGTTGTTTCTGAGCACACCAACACCGGTAAATTCGACCAGTTCATCGTTGTCAGGCCGTGTCCTGTTGAGCCGGAATTGTTCAAGTGCTGTCGTCCCACGGCTGTTGTCTGCGAAAGGATGAATGAGCGTATCCACATAAGTGATTTCCCCGGCTCCATTCAGATTTTTTATCTTATATACAGCAGGAAGGTTCCAGGTTTGTTCTCCCCTTTCATCTGGTAATTCTGATATAACAGTATCATATCGGGCGGTAACGTATAGATTGAGCAAACGATCCTGCGTCACAGCTACAGCACCCGGCAGTTCGATTGTTCTGCGCGGTGCAAGGTCAGCCCTGTCTAGTGCATGAACGCCATCGGCATCAGTCACATAAACAAACCCATCAAAGCCGACAAAGACATCCGTTGGCTCATTGAAATCACCCCAGAATGGCGTAAGAGCAGCATATCCATCCGTCTGTTCGAGGGTTGGATCAATACGTCCCTCATCAAATATTTCTTCTGTTGTTGAATTATCTTTTGAACCGAATATATTATCACAGCTATAGAAGCCGAGAGAAGTAATCAGTATCAAACTATAAATTGTAATCTTACGTCTTATCATATGAAATCTCTTCTATAACAAAATTCTTAGTGCTACGCGGTGCAGATTTCCAAGTCTGTCGTAGGGACTAAAGGCGTAATCTGCAGCTATTTGTCGTCCGGCAAAAGGCACTTTCACACCTGCTCCGGCACTTGGAAGCTGTATCTCCTCAAACCCAAACTGATATCCGCCTCTGACAAAAAACTGATCCATATATCCAAGCTCACCACCAATACTCAGCTGTTCTGCGTTGTCGCTGGGATTGGTAATCTGGCCGGTAATCACAGCCTTCACATTATCAGATTCATACACGTCGAAGGCTGCGCCCAGAATAAAGCGTGTTGGGAGTGACACCTCTTCAAATTCGTCTTCTGTCTCCATTCCCTGAAGAGTCAGCCGTTCTGTAGATCCAAATGGCGTTCCATCGAAACCGAAATTGTTCAGACCCACAGCAAATCTTAGCCCGGTATCACCAACACGGTAAAAGAATCCAAAATCAATAGAGCCGGTGTTGACTTCAACTTCCTCAATACGTTCCGTTAAGTAACGAACAGTCAGTCCATAGCTGAACAGTTCAGTAACCTCGTGAGCTGCCGTTAGGCCGATGGCTGCATGAACCGTACGGAATGTCCGTCCGGTTCCAAATTGGTCAAACTCGGTTGTTTCATTCATTTCACCGGAATTCAGGTACTGAACTGCAGCGCCAAATGTAAATGATTTCACCCTGTGCACATATGCCATATACTCCATGGAGATATCCGCAAAGTACTCTGTGTGGCCAAGCATCAGTTCGGGCGACTGAATTTGTCCTGCCAGCCCCGGATTCCAATAGAGACTTGATGCATCCATCGCATCAGCCACGTTCGAAAGCCCCATACCGGAGCTCCTGGCGTCAGCGGCAATTTTAGTAAACTGAAACCCTGACGTACCTGATCTTGCGCCGCCAAAACTGGGGATCAGGCTTTGAGCCTGAATCTCAGTCAGCGATACAGATGCCAGCACAATCAGAACCGTCGCTATCTTAGTTATATGTTTTGGAAGATTAGTCATGAACAATCGTTTAGAAATTCACGGACAGGCCAAACATGATCTGTCGCTGCTGTAAGAAGTTTGCCGGGTTCAAATAAGCGGGAATACCACCATTTCGGGGATCCTGGTAACGCGGATCACGGGCTGAATTTGGCAGATCGTAAGAGCGGTCGTCCCGCAGCGCAATGAGTGCTTCCTGCGATTGAGGATAGTCCGTTTTGTATGCTTCCCCTGTCACCGGATTCACGATCGCTGAGTTATCATTATTAAAAACATTCGTGATTTCAAGAAATCCACTGACTCGTACATCGCTGACAGTAAACCATTTCTGGAAATTCAGATCAACATAAAACCAGGATGGCCCAACCTCACTGAAACGTGCTGCCGGATCCTGAACCTGCTGGTAATTAGGACGCCAGTCGTTGGCTCCCGTCACAGGATTACTTGTAAAACCTTCAAATTCATAAGGAGTGTATCGAATACCGCTTCTCCATACAGCTGACAGAAAGAGCCGCATCTGATTTAATGCGCCTACACCAAACAGCCCCTCAGATTTATCATATGTAAAAGTCGTATTCGTCTTTATATCCCACGGGCGGTCCCATGCAAGAGGTGTTTCTACGTTAGCGCCAATATTCTGCTGTCCACTGATCGCAAGCAGATTGTCGTTATTGGTTGAACTCAAACCTTCAGCACGGGAATAGGTAACAGCAAGCTGCCCCTGGAACCAATTGCCCAGACGCTTGATGTAGGTTCCTTCGAGTCCCCTTGACCGTGCATAATCACCATTTACACGAAAGGCACGGTTGACGGGACGCCCGGTTGGGTCTTCTACCCGAATCTGCTGTGTGGTTACAAAATCATATTTATCATTCCAGAATGCTGTCACATTCAATGCATCATCCTGTGTTATCTGATATCGAAGCCCGATTTCATACGAAATATCTACTTCGGGATTCAGATTAGGATTTCCAAGATCCGCAAAGGTTGCCTGATTCTGATAGAACGGATCAAGACTTGTGTAAATAAATGACGGGTGAGGAATTCGCGACGAATGCCCGTAATTGAAAAACAGTACTTGGTTTTCACGAACCGGGAAGCTTACACTCACTTTTGGAAGGACTCGGAATTTAAACCTCTGACCAAACAGCTTGGTGGTATCATCTTTATACCCTTCACGTATAAAATCAGGAATCGGTGCCTGGGGATTATCTACAAGATCGTCCACATATTTTCCTGGAGCCCAATACTCAAAACGAGCACCGATATCCGCAATCAGTCCGCGATACCGAATCTTATCATTTACGTAAAGCGCCCCGCGTTTAGGCTTCACACGCCATGCATCAAAACGCTCTCCCACCCGTGATGTCTCGGAAAACTCACCAGGGGCAATTTCAATGGGAGCGCCGATCCAGGGCCGGGTAATATCAATCCACTGGTAATCATTAAACTTAGACTGAAATCCGATCGTTAGCTGATTCGATCGATCGGCAAAAAACTTATTATATGAACCCTGAACCGTCAGTTCTTCTGCAAAGTGATCATGCCAGAGTGTGGCAATACCGCCGTTATTAATAAAGCCTGACCCTGGCAGTGTGTAAGTGTATCCGTCCGTCCCTTCAAATTCCCGTGCAGGAAATGTACGAATGCTTTCAGGATCAAACTCGCCATCAACAATCTCAGGCCGCCAATCCCGCCCATTGGCATCAGCTCTAAGTCGTGTAAATAAGCGGCTGACCTGAATATCGTAAAAGGACGATTGATTAATCGTTTGAGTCCACTTCAGGTAAGATAAATTACTGTCATGGGTATAAGTATTCGCATTATCAAGATCTTCCTGAAATGGGAACTGGTATCCAGGCCTGATCTGCACATCGCTTCCGGTAATTTGAAGCATCCTGGTATTCTGGTTCACTGTAAGCGAGCGCTGATAGGCGCCTTCAAGTCGCATACCTGGTTTGATTCGGTACGTCAGCTTCATCATACCGTTCCAACGGTTATCCTGACGCGGAGAAAAACGGTTGGTCCCGACTATTGAACTTTGAACCTGATCGGCTGCTGTTTTGGTAAATTCATTGGTGAGCGACACCTGGCCTGTAAAATAGAAGTACAGATTGCCTGGAATATTCAGTCCAACAAGCGGGAGAATTTCTGATGTGATCGGTTCCGGGCCGCCAAGCGTTAATTCGTAGTTGTCGGTATAAAAATTACTCTGACGATTGTTGTCTTCGAAAAAGTTATCTCGTTTGTGACTGATGGATCCTTCATAATCTTCAGTGCCGTCACGTGTTTTAACCGATACAACACCGGAAGTCACATCACCATACTCTGCTCCCACACCACCGGTGGTAACCTCAACGTCGCTAAATGCATTGGATCCGAGGTCAAGGCCAAATCCAGTACCGGCAAGCGGATCTTGCGCTGAGACACCATCCACAACAAAGCCGGTTTCATAGGCGCGTCCGCCTTTAATGTAGATACCCGTCGGGTCTTTAATTACGCCGGCCTGCATACCCACTACATCATCAATCCTTCGAACAGGTGCCGCTTCAATCTGCTGACGTGTCATCACTGAACTCGAGGTCGACTTTTCAACATCAAATATCGGCGCCTCGCCTATAACAATCACCTCTTCATCAGCTTCATAGGTAGTGGGGGAAATTTCTGCATTGAGTTCTGTTGTTTCACCGGCATTTACCGTGATTCCTGTAAATACTGTGCGTTCGAACCCGATAAAACTCACTTCAATGGTATAGTCGCCCGGACGAATGTTCTCGATTGTATAGTTACCATCAATATCTGTAGATGCACCAAAAGTGGTTCCCCTGATAATCACGTTCACACCCGGCATGGTCTCGCCGGTGGAGGAATCTGTTATAGTACCGGAAATTGCTCCCCGATCCTGAGCATAAGCATTAAATGCAAAAGCGAGGGTGCTTAATATGACTAAAATAGTAGCTTTAAAAATTTTCATAGTCCGATCCTTACTGTTGTGTCGTAAATCCAAGTCGGTTGATCAGTAGTTCTTGTAGTAGTGCTTCAACATTATCTTCCTGACCATTGTCACTAAAATCAATTATTGGGATACCAAAGAAGATTAAGTTGCCTTCCGGGTTGATGGCTGCTATTGTACTTGGCCCGGCATAAGCTTCAAGCCCGCCTGTGATAAATGTTTTTAACAACTGCGCCTCATAAAGAGCGTCAGATTCATCAAAAGGAACAAACGGCCATATTCCCTGGTTTCGACCTGCTTGATAACTTAGCAGCGGGCCATCTCCCAGTGGTCTCACTTCGTAGTCATCCTGGATTCTGAAACCATTTTCACCTCTCGATGCATCAATAGACACATAACTCTGTACGGGCAAAAAGTTGAGTAGTGGATTTGAGCTATCCTGAACACGTGAAAGCGTTGTAAAAAACAGTGTGCCACCATTATCGAAAAACCGGTTTAAAATTTCCGGCCCATAATTGATGTTGCGCTGTAATGAGTTTGAAATCCAATAGATATGATCCCACTGCGCCAATGCACGTTCCAGTGTAGGATTGATAATACGGGGAAACGATTCGCTCAGCGGCACAACGCCATTAGCACCAAAGCCCTCACCGTCGGTGATATCCAGTACGTCTGCACCAATATTTACCCCCGAAAGCTTGCTTAGCGTATACTCCAGATTTTCCTGGCTATTAGAGCTTGCGTCATCATTGAGCAATAAAACGTTACTGGTTTGTCGCTTGAGGTACCACTCATAACTCTGAATGTTGCTCACAGCAAGTGCAGCATCCGTTGTACGGACGTAAAATGTATTTAACTCGTCAAATCTAAACCCATCTAACTGAATATTTGTCTCACGATAATTTCTGCCGAGGTATACATCTGCTATCCCTTCGTTTTCCCCATCCTGACTGATATCAACTGAAATAAAAAACTCCTGCTGATCTTCAGCTTCAAGTGGAATTTCGATCCAGCCGTTTACTGAATCATTGATAGCAATTTCTGTGCTTTGTACTGTTGGGAGTCCATCAGGATCAGAAATTGTCCAGCCAAAACTTGCAATAGTAAATGTGGTGTCGGGCGGAAGCTCGAGCGTATTGAGTTCGGTGACCGGATCTGAATTCTTAAGCGGAAACTCAACTGATGCCGGGTCTGGATCAATTTTACCTTCGTTGTCGACGGCTCTAACAGCAAAAAGTACGTCTTCAATTTCCTGGCCGGGCGAAATTGGAAGAATAAATACGCTATCCGTTCGGGTGGTGAATTGCCAACTACCTTCAGACGTATCTGTTATGGCATATTCATACCCTTCCACGTAGCCATCAGGATCATCACCCCACCATGAGATAGTGACCCGACTAGACAGACGGTTCCCTTCCTCCACCTCGATGTTATCCACCGTAAGGGATGTGTTGGGAGCCATGTTTTCATTAAGATTACCGTCAAGCGACGTATCGCACGAACTCAATATGAAAGCAGTAACCAAAGTTATAATTAGTATGCGTATAGAAATTTGCATCAGGCTGTTTTATCTAATCGGTCAAATTCAAATAAGTAAAAATATATAGAATAGAACCGGGGAGTATCCGTCCCCGACTCAGTAAAATCATTTAAAAGACCTGACAGCATTCCCGGTGCTTTTCCGGGTTTCTGTCAGCGTCGGCTCGATGTATCACCTTACCATTTATTTAATCAACGTCATTTTCTTTGTCAGAAGCGTACTTCCTGCTTTCAGACGATAGAAATACATGCCGCTTGACAGCTGTGACGCATTAAAGTTTACGGTGTAGTTGCCCGGCGCCATTTCGCGATCCACCAGTGTGGCAACTCTGCGTCCAATCACATTATAAACATCAATTCGCACATCTGATTGCTCAGGCACAGCATAATTGATTTGTGTGGTTGGGTTGAATGGATTCGGGTAGTTTTGCTCCAGATCAAATGTTCTGGGCAATCCGCCAAACTCTTCGTTAGATGTAACCTCACCTCTTGTCAGAGTGATCGATCTGTAGATCGTTTCTGGCTCCAATGTATCAAAATCGATAAACGCTGCAACAGCAACCGTATCAGTTGGATCAATTGCGCGAACGTTCCAAAGAGCTTCAATACTTTCGCCCTCTAATACACCAAGATTGGCAAGAACACCATCAGCAGCAGATCCCGGAATAGTAACCTGTGCATCCGCACCTTCATTATCTGAAGGGAGAGCGATAATTTCAGTTGAATCGGCAGCATAAAGCACCCATTCGAATGTGACAGTATTGAAATCATAATCTCTGGGATTTAGCGACTGCCATTCAGCCACGATGTCTGTTCCGTCAACCACTCCTACAGAAGCACCTTCAGCCGGAGAATCCAGGTTAAATACAGGTCTTGGAATCGTGTAGTTGTCACCTTCGATATCTTCAAGTTCTCTCGGTATTACCTTGCTGGCGCCAAATGTATAAGTGATGAGGCCCGTCAGACTTGTGAGGTCATTTCCGATTCTTGCATGCAGATTAAAGTCATTCGGGAATCCAGTTTCTCCAATTGCTCCGGCCCGGGTATCGTCATTAACTGCAACAGACTCTTGCAGCAATTCACCTGTAACCGCATCAATAGACGTTATCTCAAATTCTCCAAATCCAAGTTCGGCCGTAATCCGAACATTTTCGAACTGTACCAACATACCTTCCCAGGCTTCGCCGGGAGCGGCAACTGCATTAAATTCTTCAGTTGTCAGGCTTGGAACAACGGTTGTGAGGTCGGCGCCGGAACTCTGAACATTCACAATAACATCTTCGAGGTATGTGTACGTGACAGAATTATTAGCCACAGACGCTTCACGGACAATTCCGCCTGTTATATTCACGACATCACCCCTTTGTAGCCCTACCGTACTCGACTCAAGAGCCAGAAATATCCCTGACCACGGTCCAGTTCCTTCCTGGACTGAAATAACTCCGTCGGATGCAGTTGAAACAACTGTTGCAGTTATATCATAATCAAGATCCTGAATGTCAACAACGGGACTTGACCCATCGAGATCATCACCGGTTCTTTGTATGGTTTCGATAGATGTAATGGCGCCACCATCAACAAAGAAATTGATTGCGCCTGAAATTGGGAATCGACCTACAAGATCATTGCTCCCATACGCTTGCACGAAAAGTGATGGGGCTTCGAAATCTACAAGCGCCGGAAGATCAACAGTGTAGTTATCTCCGCCTGTATTGGTCATTTGAAGGCGCTGTGTACCGAGAGATGCTGTCGAGTAATTAACAATAACAGAATCTATTAACACAGATGCATCATCTTCTGGTGGTGCTACAATAGCGTTTACTGTAACTGTTTGATCAGACGTATACGATCCACCGGTTGATTCAGGTGAAAGCGTTACATCAACCACCTGAGGTGGAGCAGCAACAAATTCGAAGTCAACAGGCCATGTAAAAGCTCCGCCATCAGATACGCCGTTTTCCAGTCTGGTTGCGTTACCTGTTGATGGGTCTGTCAACCAAAGAATACCATCCTCCATCGGAGAAATATTAAATCCACCACCTGACGCATATTCAAATCCATTAGTAAAATCATCTATAACAAGAAATCCACTGATGTTTACAGCAGATCCCAGCGGAGGACGTTCAAAATATCCATCTTCTGCTACACGTATAAAGTTGTATCCTTCTTTGTATCCGCCTCTTTCATCAGCCGCGTCATTTCTGTAACGAAGACCTATATCGCGGTTTGCGACGAGTGAACCATCACGGTTTACAGTATAGCTTGGACGTTCAACAACACCATCTACAACCGTACCGCCGTAATTTGCCATGGTACCATTTGTGATACGAACATAGGCCCCCTGTAATCTTTGATAGGCTTCAAGATCAAGGTCGACTTCATTAGGACCTGTTGAAATATGAAAGTCACTGGGAGACACGTCTATGGGTGCCAATAGAGGTGCAAATCTTTCAACACCATCAAATTCGTTTCTTGCATTTCCAAGATTATCTACAACTTCAGATACTACAAACTGAGCAACTTCACCAAAAAATGTAAGCTCCCCCGTAACCGTAACTACATCTCCACGGCTAAGTCCTTCAATCGATGAAAATGCTGTCGTTCCGCTTCCCTGTACAATTTGCATCGACATCCCATCACGTCCATCCGGGTCGTCCAACGCGGTTGTATCAGTCATAAAAACATGGATACGGCCAATTGATGGTGTTTCAGTTGAGTTGTAGGTCGCCAGCCCTGAGGTTTTTGGATTGCTTACAATAATTGCAGTTAATCTTACAAATTCGCCTGCCAGCGGGTGGTCAGGAATTTGATCAAAGCTTTCTAAATTATTATAGGTATTCAGGTCGCGAATCGTCACATCCTGAGGCTCAGTTTGTGCCGCAGCATTATTAATCGACAGAAAGCCGACAAACAATACTGTACATAATAGCAGTTGTATCGCTTTTTTCATGTTGTTGTGGTTTGATTGGAATTAACAGGTTATTTAATGATGGCAAATTTTCCGGTTTGAACATGTCCGGAATCAAGATCTTTAACAGAAAAAAGGTAAAGACCTGTTGTTAGGTTTTGATTTGCCTCAGAGAGCAAATCCCAGGCGAGCTCTCCACCTGAAAGCACACGATTTTCTGAACTAAACTGGTTATACCACTCAATATCTCCGATACCGTCACTGGTGTGGTTTTTTTCTGCCACAATTTCACCGGCAAGCGTGTACACCCGAAGCTGGGCCCTTTCCGGAAGATTGAAAAACATGATTTTGCGGGTCTGCTCTGTTCCACCATCCCATGCGGCATTCACTCGATAAGGGTTAGGATATACTCCCACCTTATTTTCACGGCTGTCGTCTTGAAAATTCTGATTGGCAGGTGTCCCCGGAAAAACACGTATCGCATTTTGATTCGGACTCGTTTCCAGCGATTCAATTGCAAAAAGCTCGCTCCCGAAATCAAAGGACGTAACGGAAAACTGGTACTGCCAACCGCTTAAAAGTCCACTTACTTCAAATCGATAGTTATATTCTATATCGTCTCCGGGAAAGGTCACCGGTTCATCAAGCCGGACTTGTTCGAATCCGGTATTGAAGCCTATATCGTTTCCGGGGGTGTCATACTCACGGATAATTCGAGGCGTCGGATTAAGATCATCTCCCAGGTCGGTTCTATAAATTTTATATCCTTCAAAATCGATCTCATTTGTTACTGGGTCAACTGACTCTTCTGCACTATCATCCCAATATATGATCGCGGTACTAGCATCAAGCTCTACACGAAAGTTGGGTGCATCAGGCGGTGTCGGAAATCTGAATCGGTCGAGACGTCCGTTTTCATTCACGTCTTTTTCTTCAGTATATACGCCTGTACTATCTGTGTCTTCACCCAAAAAGACTCGAAACATTGAATTGATACTTTCAACAAGCAGGGTTCTTGACTCTTCATTATCGACAGATTTTCCGGAAAGCCCCTGGAAATCAGCTGGCTTTTCGGCGGCAACAAATCCAAAATAAACGGAAATAGTTTCGCCCGGCTCCACATCACTGAATGGACCGATTGAGATCATTGAAATATAGTTCCCCTGAGATTGCTGGCCATCTGTGCGCAGACGCTCACGATTCGTTTCACTGGCTGCAGGCTCTGTTTCATCGAGAGGAAATTCCTGACTCATTCTCTCATACCTGAGCAAGTCAGAGTTGGGCCCCTGAAAGACGCCTGTACCGGCGCTAAACAACCAATAGCTTGGATCGACTAATGGTGAGCCAAGGCCGAAACTCTCTACCTGGGGATTCATTGGGTGATAGAAAACCGTTTCACCGGTATTGGGGTCCGTTTGCTCTGAACCGAGCACCGTTATCCCGCCATAGGTATTGATACTTGGGCTGTCGTTAGAACCGGCATCAAACGCGTAAGTGGTATAAAGGTTGTCGAGATAGCCCAATCCGCCTTTATTGAAGAAGGCAGATCCCTGATCCTGAGTAGTAAATACATTACGTACAATAAGGTCGGCATACTGACCAACGTACACACTATCCCATGTAAATCCGTTAGGATTACCGGAGTGTATCTGACTGTTGTTGGTGATATCAACCCGGATGATGGAGAAATTCTCCGTGAAAGGGAATGCCCAATTCAGACTGGTCTGGGTAACATCTGCGTAGAGAGGGTCATTATGTCCTGCAATTGTCTGGTTGGTCCCTGGAATGATAATGTTACGATCGGTATAATTAGCAATAATATCCTGATCACTTATTCCAAGACCGGTTTCGGGACCTTCAAACCTAAGTGTTCCATCCGGTGTAAATTCATATCCCGCCTGACCACGACTGTATCCTGAAGGGTTTGTTACAGACGCAGTGGTAAGTCTCAAACCACCCTCAACCTGAGCCCCTATCCATAAACCTGCCTCAAACAGGTGTTCTGTACCCGAGTTGATGGGGAAACGCATGGATGGCCCAGCATCCGGATTATTCCGGACATCGGCTTTTCCTATAACGCCAACATTTGTAATGGAAAGTCCCAGCTGATTGACGTCAGTAGCTTCACGTTCAAAAAGGAACTGAGCATTCAGAGATGGAGCGAGCAAAGAGAAAATAAAAATTGCGAATCCGAACCGGATGGTATTCATAAACAGTGCTAAATCGTTTATTTTTTAAGAGAAATTAAACTACGAATAATATTGGAGAATGTCTTACAAAGGGGCAGTGATTTTACAACTAGGTAACATCACTTTACAGTTTGATGAGAGAATTGTAAAGATGAACAAGCGTATCTTGTTTAGCTCCAAAATAATAGAGAATTATTATCATCCCGAAAATAAGCTGCAGCCGGATGACTCCATTTTTTTCGTACCTGCGGGCCGATGTTGTCACAGCCTCATCGAGTAATTTAAATGACGTAAGCTTTTTCAAGTCGCTTACAATTTTCTGATCCTCCATCACAGCCAAATTCTCATCAAATCCGCCCGCTTCAAAAAAGATTCTGGCTTTTACAAAAAGTGACTGGTCTCCGAACCTGACCAACGTTATCCGAAATTTTGTAAACCAGGCGTATAACCTCAAAATCGGGTGAGCATTACTAAATCTGAGCTGAAAACAGCCGGCACCGGAGCCATTCCTGATTGCCGAAAATATCTGTTTATCATATCCCACGGGAGGGAAAGTATCCGCATGCAGAAAATAGAGTATTTGGCCCCCGGCAACTTTTGCGCCTTCATTCATCTGTATAGCCCGCCCCTTCTTCTGACATTCAACAACCACTGCGCCGGCATTTTTCGCATTTTGACGGGTCATATCAGTGCTCCCTCCGTCTGCTACGATAATTTCACGAATAAGACTATCATTCACTGCCCTTTCTTTAAGTGCATGGACCAGATCGGCGATATAATCCTCTTCATTCAAAGCAGGAATCACAATGCTGATTGTATTTTTTTCTGAAGTCTCTTCTGGGTCTCTCATGGAAGGCTAAGATTGCTATCTCTGAGATCTTCAATGGTGTCAATATCGTTCAGGACGTCGAGCACTGAATACGAAAGCCCCAGGTGTTCGAAGCGGCTCACTGTTTGTTCGAATACTTCCTGTGTGCTCCATGAGATCCCGCTGAATATGTCGGGAGTATATTTTCTTATTCCCAACAGGTAGTATCCGCCATCTTTTGACGGGCCAATTACAGCATCCTTGGCATTAAGAGCATGAAATGCATCTTTGATATGGCGGCTCGTTATATCAGCACAGTCACTTCCGATAATTACGACTTTTCCATATCCATCCTCGAACGCCTTTTGAAATGCTACGGACATCCGCTCACCGAGATCAGAGCCGCTCTGAAGTTTTTTATCAAATCGCTCTTTGTTCCATGAATCACGATGATCGATCTTGGATGAATACCACACCTGCCGGTTTGTTTCTACCTGTGAGGCAACCTCACGAGTATGGGTCAAGAGTTTTTTATATATCTGAAGGGCATTTGTACTCCCGATAGAAGAGCCCAGCCGGGTTTTAACTTCCCCCTCAACGGGATTTTTTATAAATATCATTAGCAGGTTTGAATTCATGCCCTATGTTCAGGCTATAACTGCAAAATGTCAACTGATGATGCAGGTAAGAATCACGGGGTAGTAACAATTCTGTGATTACTAAGTTTTTTCGGATTAGTGGTCCTGACTTTGTTAAATAGCCTGCATCCCTTCACTAAAGCTACGAAAGACAAGCTTTACGAAGTTTTCCTGATTCTCGGGGTTTCAAAATAGTGTGTATAACTCCTCTATTGAGAGGCTATGAGAAAAAAATTTGATCAAATGCATCGCCCAGTTATTTTTGCCACGAGGACACAAAGTCACGAAGACACACGAAGCCAATTATTATCAATTGGATGCTCTTCGTGATCCCTCGGGTCTTCGTGACTTCGTGGTTCATATCAAGTTATCTAAATTGCTGTTGATCAATTATTAACCCACAACCTTTAGAGAGAGGATTTCAAAACCCATAATGTATTCCTTATCTGCAATCTCTCACCGGTAGTCAAGCTACTATATTTAACTGAAATAGATTCCGCGAAACACCACGAGTGTATACATTTTTCCAGTTTAAAAAACGAAACATGTGTTTGACTCACTACTTAATCATTTGACATCTACCGGATCTGTCAGCGTTGAGAGTCCAGGTCATTCCCTTCACACCCCACATCTAAGCAGTCGCTGAACACTTCGAGTTCTGTCTCCTCCGGTGGAGAAGTATATCAAATCGTAAAATCGCTACGTCGCCAAATCTTCTAAATCGTTAAATCAAAAGAAGCGTTAAGCCATTTTATTACTCAGATAGATGATGAGGAGCACAATCAACGAGTCCCGAGTTTCCAATATATAGATAACGATCTCCTCAAAACCGACGCTGACAGAAGTCCGCAAAAAAACGCGGAAATGCTGTCAGGTCTTAGTAATCAACCTGACAGCACCTACCGGATCTGTCAGCGTTGAGGGTCCAGGTCCTTGCCTTCACACCCCACATCTGAGCAGTCGCTGAACACTTCGAACCTGTCTCCTCCGGTGGAGAA
>Ga0209936_1000377_pt1 | contig 27719 bp, 28 predicted proteins | sample SalPonR1_A_D1_MG_FD_185694 | JGI IMG/M metagenome (GOLD analysis project Ga0209936, IMG submission 185694) | Salt pond soil microbial communities from South San Francisco under conditions of wetland restoration - Salt Pond MetaG R1_A_D1_MG... ...
CTTCGCTTATATCAATCGTAACTCCTATAAAACCTACAGGTTTTTTATTTTGATAAATTACACTGGTATAAATTTTAGCCGGGAATGTTGTCCCATCTTTTCTGACGGCAACATATTCATCTCCCTGGGAAACAAATCCTTCTAACTTTTTCTTTAAATTATTCGTTGCATAATCTCGTTGTTCGGGTATAATTAACTCCAGCACATTTATTCCGTTTACTAAATCTTCCGGGGTAAAACCATGTATTTTGAAACCTACATTATTTGCATAAGTACATATCCCGATTAAGTTTATTTCCCATATTGCAACAGGGAGTAATTCGGCCATCCCTCTGTATTTCTCTTCACTTTCGGCCAAGGCTTTCATCACTTTCTCCCGTTCGGTAATATCCACCACAAAACCTTCATAATATTTTACACCTCCGGAATCATCTCTAACAACCCGGGCATTCTCACGGATGATAATTTTTTCACCGTTATTCTTCATCCATTCCGTTTTGTAATCTTTAATAAACCCGTGTTTATGAATCGTTTCTACAAAATCTTTTCGTGAGTTACTCAAGAAATACCCATTCTCAGTAAGGTTCCTTGCCGATAAACTTTCTAAATCACTATAACCTAACATTTTTAGTAAGGCTGGATTTGCTTTTAAAACTTCTCCATCGGGTGTGGTTTGGTAAATCCCAACCTGAGTATCTTCAAAAATGGTCCGATATCTTAGTTCGCTTTCCTTTAATGCTTTTTCTGCATAAATTCTCTTACGATAATCAGCTTCAACCTTATTTAATGCCTTATTATTAATTCGAACAATTTGATAAGCTGCCACCCCGGAAAATAATATCGCTATGGATACATCAACTAAATAATCAACAATGATTGAATTCGTTAACCCATAATCATTTTTAAAAAGCTGAACAAAAAGAAACAGTAAGGCTAAATTACCTACTACATAAATTATGATCGTTGATTTGTATTTATGAATAAATAATGGAATGGTGTTAATAATTGCTAAAACAATCACTATGGTATCAAATTTTATAAGGATGTGCCCGGTTTTACTGAAAAACATAATATACCAAAGGCATATATTGGCTGATATTAAAAATAAATGTGAAGCAATATTAAATTTTCCTTTAATTAATAAAAAAAGAGAAACAATAAAAACGAGAAGTAAAACAATGGTAGGAATTAAAATTTGATAATTTAGTTTATTCTCCGGACCATATAATTGCACATAGGATGATGAAACGATAAGAATAAAAAGGGCAAAGATAGCAGCCATACAAATTTTATAAAATATCTGGGCTTTTAACTGTAAGCTAAAGCTACTTTCCTTATAAATTTTTAAAACCCCCGGGAGTTTACTAGCAATATTAGTGTCATCTTCTTTATTTTGATTTGTCGAATCCCCCATTCAGTTATTTTTTAGTTGAAAGAACCTGATTTAAAATTATTGGACAGGTAGCATGCTAAAAAAAAATAATTATTATTTATATATAAATTTAAGCAATGTTTTACGATTTTACAAAAACCTATAATTGATTTAGAACCAAATATTTGACAAACAACAAAAAAATGATGATAAAAAAAGGGCAACCAGAATAGCTGCCCTTTAGAAAAGCATATAATTTTCTTAAATCTTTTGTTTAATCTCATTCCAGGTTTCAGGACTCATTTTGGAGCCCACAACTTCAATAACCTTGCTTGCGCATAAGGAGCCTATTTCGCCGCATTTTTCCAAAGGCATTTTGTTTACTAATCCGTATAAGAAACCGGATGCGTAAAGATCGCCTGCACCTGTAGTGTCTATTGAGTTTGCTTTAAATGGAGCAATATCAGATACTTTATTATTGCTTTTTACATAGGAGCCATTTTTACCGACTTTTACTACAGCAATTTCACTTTGCTCAGCCAGTTCGTGCAAAGCCTCTACAGGTTCTTTCCCGGTAAATGCTTTGGCTTCTTCTTCGTTGGCAAAAATAATATCAACATTATTTTTTACATATTCCTTTAAAAATTCAAGATTATCCTCAACAACGTTATAACTTGCTAAATCTAAAGAAATCTTCATATGATTAGCCTTCGCCAATTGGGCTGCTTTAAGCATCAATTTATGATTTAATACTAAATACCCTTCGATATGTAAATACTTATAATCCTTAAATTGTTCTTCCAAGAGATCAATATCAGAAAGTTCTACAGCAGCACCTAAATAGGTAGCAAAAGTTCGTTCCGAATCGGGCGAAATTAGAGCCATAGCCCTTCCTGTTTCTGTCATGGTTTTAAGCATAAACGGAACAATACCGTTGGCTTTCATGTCATTACTAAAAAACTCGCCAAATGAATCATTTCCTACTTTACCAATATATCCTGCAGGAGCTCCCAAACTTGCTAATCCATGTATTGTGTTTGCGGCTGAACCACCTGATGATTGAGACTTTTTAAATTTTACCGTTTCTTTATCTACTTTATCGGCAAAATCTCTTGCTGATATTTGCATACTCCCTTTTCGCAACGAGAATTTCTCTAAGGTTGAATCATCGGGTAGCATGGTCATAATATCAACCAATGCATTTCCTATTCCTAATACTTTGTCCATTTATTTAGTCTTTAAGTTATTATCAAATGACAAAAGTAATAAGATTATTTAAAAACTCTGATTAAACCGTGTTAAATAAAAATACCGGATATCCTATTGTGGATATCCAGTATCTCTTTTTGAATCTATCCTCTTTAAGCATATTGATTTATTAAAGAGAAAATTATATATACTTATCATTTCAACACAAAAATGCGAGGACACGAAGCTAATTCAGATGGAATCATTACTTTGCGCCCTGGCAGTGAAAAATTTATGTATACTATAATAATTTATCTAATTCTTTTGTAACGTTTTTCTCAATTCTTTGAATAATCTGACTGGCATCCGCTTTAACAAACTTATCGCCGGTTATTTTCTCATACAATTCAATATATCTTTCAGATACCTGGTTAACAAACGCTTCAGGCATTTCAGGAACCTGCTGTCCTTCTTCTCCCTGGAATCCCTGTTCCATTAACCATTCACGGACAAATTCTTTCGATAATTGTTTTTGATTTTCGCCTTTTTGTTGTCGTTCATCATATCCATCTAAATAAAAATATCGTGAAGAATCGGGGGTATGAATTTCATCAATTAAATAGATTTTTCCATCTTTTTTTCCAAACTCATATTTTGTATCCACGAGAATTAAGCCCATTTCTTTAGCAATTTCACTTCCGCGTTTGAACAGCTCTAACGAGTACTTTTCCAACAATTCATAATCTTCTTTGCTGACAAGTCCTTGTTTAATAATCTCTTCCCTGGAAATATTTTCATCGTGGCCTACTTCGGCTTTTGTAGTAGGGGTAAGTATAGGTTCAGAAAAACGCTGATGTTCAACTAACCCCTCGGGTAAAGGGACACCACAAATATCCCGGCCTCCTTTTTTATATAAACGCCATGAACTGCCGGTCAGGTATCCGCGAACAATCATTTCTACGGGAAAAGTTTCAACATAATGTCCAATCGTAACCATAGGATCCGGTACAGAAATTTTCCAGTTAGGAACGATATCAGCGGTAGCATCCAAAAACTTTTCCGCTATTTGATTCAATACCTGTCCTTTATAAGGAATCCCTTTGGGTAAAACAACATCGAAAGCTGAAATACGGTCACTAACAACCATCACAAGATATTCATCGTTGATATTATACACATCGCGAACTTTCCCGTTATATACACTCTTTTGTTTAGGAAACTTAAAATCTGTTTTTACTACTGCTTGTGCCATAAGTTTATTAATTAGTAAATGGATAAAGTATTATATTAGTAAAATTATAACGAACTGTCTACTGCTTCTGTTTAACACTGCTTTCTCCTTCATCATCCTTAAAATTATTCTGGTATGCATCTACAATATATTTCACCAGATGGTGACGAATAATATCGCGCTCATCAAAATGAACAATCGATATACCTTTAATGTTTTGTAAAATTTTTAATGCCTGTACCAATCCTGATCTATTTTTCGGACGTAAATCAATTTGTGTAACATCGCCGGTAACAATAAAGTTCGCATTTTTACCCATCCGGGTAAGAAACATTTTTAACTGGTTTACGGTGGTATTCTGTGCTTCGTCCAAAATTACAAAAGCATTATCAAGCGTACGTCCACGCATATAGGCCAAGGGTGCAATTTCAATAATTCCGTCTTCGATTAAATCGGCCAGTTTCCTTGGATGAATCATATCCATCAGAGCATCGTAAAGCGGTCGTAAATAAGGGTCCAGCTTTTCTTTTAAATCACCGGGCAAAAAACCCAGGTTTTCTCCGGCTTCTACAGCCGGACGGGTTAAAATAATGCGTTTTACTTCTTTATTTTTAAATGCCCTTACAGCTAATGCTATAGCTGTATAAGTTTTACCGGAACCGGCAGGTCCAATGGCAAAAAGCAAATCATTCGTGCTGTATTCATCAACTAATTTTTGTTGGTTAACCGTACGGGCTTTTATCGGGCGGGCGGTATTACTATAAATTATAGCATCATCTGATTCTTCTTTTCTTTTGAGCAGTGATTCCCCTTCTCCTTTTAACAAAGCTTCAAATTCAACATCAGATAGTTTTTTAAATTTTAAAAAATATTCTATGATCAACTGAAGCTTTTCTTCGAACGCAAAAATTAATTGCTCCTCTCCTTTTACTTTAATTTCATCTCCACGAGCAATAATCTTCAGTTTAGGGTAAAATGCTTTTAATTTTTCTAATCGGGTATTTTTTACACCATAAATATTTACTGGTTCAATTCCCTCTAAATATATAACCTTTTCAATCATAAATTTTCCACAAATATTGCTTACATTTGGTAATCGTTTTGCTTACTCTTTCAAATTTTATATTTAATTATAAATCAATAAACAAAGGTAATACATATAATTTTGAAACATCGAAAATAAGCAAAAATAGTTTAACTTGATTTTTTTATAAAATTAATAAATAAATCTTTTCACAAAGGAATAACAATTAGTTTAAATTTATCATTATTTCTTGTTAAGGTTACTGAAAAGTTTTTAGTTGCAGTTTATGCCCATTATTACATTAACAACCGATTGGAACAACGAAGACTTTTATATTGGCGCTGTAAAAGGTTCGATTTACAGTCAATGTGATGATATAAATATTGTTGATATTACTCATCAGGTTAAGCCTTTTAATATTTTTCAGGCAGCATTTATTTTAAAAAATTGTTACCGGTTTTATCCTAAAGGAAGTGTACACATCATTGGTGTAAAAACAGAATTATTGCCTGATCAGCCTTTTATTGCTGCTAAGTGTAATGATCAATATTTTATAGGAACAGATAATGGAATTTTTAGTTTGCTTTTTAAAGAAGAAGAGAAACCCGAATTTTTCATCGTAGATAATTCTGCAACTTCGAGTTTTCCCACTTTAAATGTATTTACCAACGTAGCCTGTAAAATTATCCAGGGAGAACCTTTGGATACATTAGGTACTAAAACAGAAACAATTAACCGCCGCGTACCTTTACGCGCTACCATTGAAGATAATGTTATTTCAGGAAGTATTGTATACATTGATTCATTTCAAAATGCCATTACGAATGTTTCTAAAGATTTGTTTGAACGAGTGGTAAAAGACAAATCTTTTAAATTATATGTTCAGAGCAACCATTATATGATTTCGAAAATTAACCAGTCGTACCACGAAACATCGGTTGGAGAAATACTGGCGTTATTTAATTCAATAAATCTCTTAGAGATTGCAATTAACGGAGGAAATGCCGCCGAATTATTAAATCTAACGATCAACTCATCGATACGCATAAAATTTTAACAAAAAATGCAAAAAGAATTAGCTGCTTTCAAGCGATTAATAGAGATAATGAACGAATTACGCCAAAAGTGCCCGTGGGATAAAAAGCAAACCCTGGAATCGCTCCGAACACTCACCATTGAAGAAACATACGAATTAGCTGATGCCATTATAAAAAGTGATATGCAAGAACTAAAAAAGGAATTGGGCGATTTATTGCTGCATATTGTTTTTTATGCCAAAATTGGCGCCGAGAAAAATACCTTTAACTTAACCGATGTCATTGAAGGTATTAATGAAAAACTGGTTCACCGGCATCCGCATGTTTTTGGTGATGTAAATGTAAAAGACAGTAAAGAGGTAGAAGAGAACTGGGAATCCATAAAGTTAAAAGAAAAAGATCGTAAAAAAGCTGTTTTATCGGGTGTCCCCGACTCGCTTCCGGCATTGGTAAAAGCAAACCGGATTCAGCAAAAAGTTCGAGGGGTTGGTTTTGACTGGGAAAAAAGAACTCAAATCTGGGATAAGGTAAAAGAAGAATTGCAAGAATTACAGGATGAAGTAGAATCAGAAGATTACGATAAAATAGAAGCCGAATTTGGGGATCTGCTTTTCTCTTTAATCAATGCTGCACGTTTATACGATATTGACCCGGAAACTGCTTTAGAGCGGACCAACAAAAAATTTATCAGCCGATTCAATTATCTCGAAGAACATACCCTCAAGAAAGGGGTTTCACTGAAAGATATGTCACTGGACGAAATGAATGTAATTTGGGAAAAGGCTAAAAAGTTTGATAAATCATAAACGCTCCGATAAAATAAAAAAATCCGCTGTCAAAGAGCGGATTTTTTATTTACAGCAATAAACCGTATTATTTTTCCCCTTTGTTGTCGTCGGTTTTTGATTTATCTTTTGTTTCTGGTTTTTCCTTCTTTGCAGTCTTTTCTGCTTCTTCTTTTTTAACTTCAGATTGATTTTCTTTTTCTTCTTCGTCAGTTTTTTCTTCCTCTTCCTCGTCGAAATTCAGCATATCAAATTTATGCAACAAATTGTACCACTGAACAACTTTCTTAATATCAGAAACATAAACCCGGTCGCGGTCGTAATCGGGCAATATTCCGGAGAAATAGTTTTTTAACTCATCAGCGGATGATTTATGCGATATCGCTTCGCCTCCATCCTCTTTTTCATAAATAGCCTTAAAAACATCTTTTAAAGCTATATCTTCGGTATCGGTAAAAATAGCGATATCTTCAAGGGCGCTAATTTTAGCCGTTGCCGGCATATTCATCCGTTTTTTAGTTTCAAGCGATTCTACAATAATACCATGTCGTCCCTGTGATATAAATTTAAACAGTCCCCCATGACCCGAAATTGATAAAATATCTTTTAACATAAATTTGATTTTTAATTTTTTAATGAGATGCAAAAATAATATTCATTACAAAAATGAGAAATAATTTTAAAACTAATTTATTCCACGTTCTTTTTTTATCTTTTCATAGGCTTGATTTACCTTCTGGAACTTTTCCTTCGCTTTTTGTTGAAAATCTTCACCCAAATGGCTTACCTTATCCGGATGATATTTAACGGCCATTTTACGATAGGCCTTTTTCACCTCCTCATCCGATGCTGTTTGTTCAATCTCTAATATCTTATAAGCTGAATGAACATCTTCAACAAACATCGATTTTATAGATTCAAAATCATGGGTGCTGATACCCAAATATCTTGCTATGAGTGCTATCGTATTCAGTTCACCGGCATCTACCTGGCCATCAGCTTTTGCTACTCCAAGCATTAAGTGTAATAACTCAAGGCGGGATGAATAATCCAGATTATTTTTGATCTGAGCACAAACCGACTGAACCGGTATATTTTGCTTCAGAATATCACGAAGCATATGTATCGCTTCGGCTGCAGACTCTTCTCCAAAAGATTGTACAAAATATTTTTTAATATAATTTAATTCGGATTTCAATACTTTTCCGTCGGCTTTCATTACGGCCGCGATAAGCACGAGCAAACTGGCAGCAAAGCTACCGGTAGTGGTTACTGAATATCCCGAAGTGGTTCGTGTATCTGCATTTTCTAATAACGATCCCACAGCAAATCCCAGAATACCTCCCAGGGGACCAAATATTGCCCATCCTAAACCTCCGGCAATCCATTTCCCAAATTTACCCATAATCTTCTATAATTTTTTTAAAATTTTTTGATGAATAGCCAGTACTTGGGGTAATAACATTCTTTCATCATCATTATATATAGTAAAATCAGCTAATTTCATCCTTTTTTCATCACATAACTGATTTTTCATTCTGTTTAATACTTGTTCTTTACTGATATTGTCACGTTCCATTACCCGTTCTATTCTGCTATCCTGTCGGGCATGTACATTTATTATATAATCCAAATCAAGATATGCATTACTTTCAAAAAGAATTGCTGCTTCTTCAATTACATATTTACTTGTTTGCTTCTCTGCCCAATCTAAGAAATATTCACGTACTTTGGGATGAATAATGGAATTTACTTTATCCAGTGCCTTACTGTCGTTGAAAATAATGTTGGCAAGCACATCTTTTTTTAGTTTCCCTTTATGATAAATATCCTGACCAAACAGCTGTTTAAGTTGGTCAATCACATCCTGATCAATAGAATAAATATTTTTTGCTTCAATATCGGCATTAAAAACAGGAATTCCCAAATGACCAAAAATTTCACATACCAAGGTTTTTCCACTACCTATACCTCCGGTTACACCTACTTTAATCATTTTTCCTTTCAATTAAATATTCAACAGCTTGAGGATAAAATCTTAAAGACCTGATATAATCAGGCGAATTCGTTATTTTAACTTTTACCCTGTTATTATTAAAATTTATATCGTTATAGTCGACTACGGCATCAAAAAACTGGGGTAATACTTTATCATAGTCACTCAGGGCAACAAAATAGGATACAGAAACTTCATCAGGGAATGTTCTCAATACCAGGGAATCAGGAATATTATTCACTTTTAACGGCACCTTTATGCTTCCTTCAGTATATTTCTCAAGGGTAATAGAAACTTCTACCTTTTCATCAGAATAATCTACGTTACTATATTGTTCAAGAGCAATTTGCTCTTGATAATTTTTGGCTAAATCTGAAACTTCAACTTCTTTGGTATAAATTTTATTTATCGTATCAATAATTGGGTTAGCTCCGGAAATAGTAACACTATCCGGGTTCATTAAAACATTGCCTTTAATCATATATTGTGATGCAGGAAGCGGGTTGACTTTAGATACTACAGGAACTTTCTTATGAATCCGATCAGCAAAATCAAAAAACAGCGTATCAGGCTGAATCTTTATAATTTGCAACTCGGAACTTAGTTGTTGCTCAATTTTATCTGATAAATTTCTGGTTAAAGCATAAAACTTGATATAATCTTTGCGCGAATACATTCGCAAGGTAATTGAATTAACATCGATAACAAAAGGAAGAAATTTATTACTGATTTTATATTCAAGAAGTTTATATCCAAAACCTTTTACCCTAATATCAAAATACTTAGGCAACTCATTAACCAATATCTTATCTTTAGGGAAACTGGTATATCTTACCGGTAACGTTACTTCCGTTTCATACTCCTGTTCCAGTTGGTTAAGAAACCAGAAAATGGTAGCAATAAAAACAAATATCAAAAATATGATAAAACGTTTGTCAGGTTTAACGTTTCGTCTGGCAAAAAACTTTTTAATATTATCTTCGATATTTTTTGATACCACCATTGGAAAAATAAAAAAGCGTTTAAGAATCATTTCCTAAACGCTTGTAAAATTACAAAATTATTTTGTTGAACTAATATCCGTTGCGTCTTTTAAAATAGCACTTTTGTCAATTTTAATTTTCACATCTTTATCAATTTCTACAATAACATAATTATCTTTTAGACCGTCTACTCTTCCGTAGATTCCGCCTGTAGTAATAACTTTATCACCTTTCTGCAAAGATTCTCTGTATTTTCTCAATTCTTTCTGACGTTTCATCTGCGGACGTATCATAAAGAAATAGAAAATAACAATGATTAATAACAAAGGTAAAAAAGAAGTTAAAGGGCTTTGTCCTTCAGTGGGTTGCCCCATTAATAATACATACAATAAATTGTTCATCATTTTAAATTTTTAATTATTATTTATACTTATTTTTTTATAACATTCGATCGTATTGACAGGGTATGTTTTCCCTGCATAGTATTCATTTCTATTATTATATTTTTATATTGTACACCTCGTCTTCCTGCACTATCAAAAATAATTTCTACATATCCTGATTCATCCGGGGATATTGCTTTTTTAGTATAATTGGCAACAGTACACCCACATGTTGAGTAAGCATCTTTAATCACCAAATCGGATGTCCCGATATTTTTATACTTAAAAGAATAAGCAACCTGTTCGCCTTGGTTCAGGTTTCCAAAATTGTGATACATGGTATCGAACTTTACATTGGAAACTCCTATTACATTAGATGAATCATTCTGCTTATCTTTTGGGTTTTTCAAAGAACATGCAGCCAAAAGTAGTAAAAGAAACCATATAAAATTTTTCTGTATTTTACCTGTCATTCTGCCTGTTAATTTAAAATACAAAGTAATAATTATTTTTGGAAACCATCAAGAAATATTAACCTGACGTATTTTTAATAAACGAATAAACTTTATCACTCCTATAAGGAGTCATTAATCAGGTTATATTTCACCGACTAATCCTCGTCCGGTTTTCTTTATAGTACCATCTTTTTTTAAGTCTGCAACAACTTTATCCAATACCCCATTGATAAAGACATTGCTTTTTTGTGTACTATAAAACTTAGCTATCTCAATATATTCGTCTAAAGTAACCTTGACAGGAATCTCTCTAAATTCTATCAATTCTGTAATTGCAAGCACCATAACAACAATATCGGTAAAGGCAACACGCTCAATATCCCAGTTTTTAATATAATCGGCAATTAGCTGCTGATATTCGCTATGTTTTAAAATTGTTTTGCGTAACAAATGCTTTGCAAAATCCTTATCATCTTCGTTTTTAAACAAAGGCATAAGTTGTTGCGATTCGTCACTCGATGCTTTAAAACTTTTTAACGTTTTAATAATCATGCCGGTAACAAAATCCAGGTCATCGTTCCAATAAATACTTTGTTCTTCCAGATTCTGATATAAAGGTTCATGAACAATGATAATTTTTGCAAATAAATCAATTATCAATTTTTTATCTTCTTTATATGAACGTTGTTCAGCATTCATATAGTTCTGATAAATATCCGATTCTTTAATTTCTAAATACAAATTTTTAATTAACTCAGGATAATTAACCCAGCTCAATTTATTATCATTTAAATATTTATTTAGCGAATCGTTTATCTTCAGCTGCTTTATCAACTGATTATCAACAAATTTCGTATTGGGATTCAGATCCTCATGGGAGGGTACAAATTTCTGTTCAGCCAAATCAATTCTAGATTGGGCATATTGAACAATATCAATAACCAATAATAATAAATAATGATATAAATCGTAGGATTTTTGGATGCTAAAGAACAACTCTTTTTCTGCCTGATTTATGGATTGTCCACTAGACTTTAGATAAGCGTAATAAATCTGAAGAATTTTTATGCGTAATAATCTTCGGCTAATCATTTTTAAGAACTCCTTAATATTAATTTTTTTCAGATTGCAAAGTAAACGATTTTTTTAAAATAGAACACAGATTTTTCAATTATTTAACACGATTTAATATCCAGTTTTTATCATCGATAAAAAAATCTACCGATAAAATGTTTAAACCCTTTTTTATCCAATATGCCAAACAATGAATTAATCTTATAAACAGGTATGTTAAAAACAGAAATTCAAAAAAAAACTATTTTTTGATGATTTAATAATAATTTTTTTACTTTTGGGTGTTGATTAATTTAAACCAACTAAATTATTAAAAGATGGACGGATACGACAAAAACGAAGAGTTAGAGAAAAACGAAAACAACAACGAACAAACCAATAAAGGACGTGATGAAATTTTCTCTAAAGTTGTAAGAGCAGGGAAAAGAACTTACTTTCTGGATGTTAAAACAACCCGAAGAAATGATTATTATCTTACCATCACAGAAAGTAAAAAAAGGTTTAACCGGGACGGAAGACATTATTTTGAAAAGCACAAAGTTTTCTTATACAAAGAAGATTTTGACAAGTTTACCGAGAACCTTCAAGAAGTAATAGACTTTATCAAGAATGCGGTACAGAATCAGGAAAATGACTCATTTGAGCCTGCTGAAGTTAATGCTGAAATTGATAATACAAAAAATGAAAATTACACGTCAGATGTAAAATTCGATGACCTGGGTGAAAATAAAGAATAAAAATTAAAGGCTGGCTTTTTGCCGGCCTTTTTTATTTTTAATCATATTTTTCCATCTTATCCTCGATGGTTACCTTCCCTTCTTTTCGGTTTTGAATTTTAAGATAAACCAATAATTCATCTGCTCCTTTTGCAAAACAAACCTCCTGTAGCTTTTCCACTACTTTCATAATTTCTCTGTAGGGTCCTTCAATAACCGTTTCAAACGGACAAACCCGGTATCGCAAACCCGAATCATTGATTACCTGAATGGCTTCATCAACCAATGCATAAGTTTCTTTTGTTTTTGATTTTGGTAATACCTGAACGGCAACATTTACCTGATGATTCATAGCATTTAATATTTTTAAATTTATAATCCTTTATCTTTAAAAAAGTTTTTTATCTCCGTATAATCCAGCATTTTAACATTTGTGATTAAATACTGTTGATATAAAAAATCACCATATTGGTTACACTCGGTAATAGAAGATTTAATTACATTTCCAACGGAAACCTCAATAGGAATAAGCGCAATAACAGAAACATACTTTTCAACAAAGGTAACTTTTTCTATTTTGCAATCATGCTTTTCAAAAACATCCTCAAACTCTGTTTGTACAATTTTCTTGTGAGTATCCGAAAAAGAATCATCGGATTTAAATTTACAGGCAATAAAATAGCGCAATTTCTCTCCTTTTCCTCCCAATCCGGTAGAGATAAAAATCTGATTTTCATCAAGCAAGCTGGTTTCCAGCCCTATACGACAATGTTGAAGTGCCAACATAGCCCATGAATACAATTCACTATCATTATCATTCACCACTTTTTCAATGATGCGATAAGATTCGGGCTTATCAATAGTAGAAAGTTCGGCTAACAATTTTTTCTTTTCTTCTGTATGCACATCAGGATCAATCAACCTATTATATGCTTCATCCAGAATTTCTTTATTTTCTCTCTTGTTTTCAGCTATTTCATGAACAAGCTCAAAGAATTCGACCTGTAAATCAACATCTATCTGCTCTTCCAGGATACTAAAATCACCCCCCAACTCAATTAATATATCTTTCAGCTTTTGATATATATTATCATCTTTCATTGAAATTCTTTTATAGCAAACTTAAGTTTTTTTTCTCTTTTTTGAAGGGTTTTTATTCTTATTTAAATCTTATCATAACAACAAAACACTTTAATGATTGTTAAAAAAATACCATCATATTGGTATTGTTTGTTTGTCTGAATAAATATATTTTTGAATTCTTTTGATGAAGAGGTAGACTTAAGATATTAATGCGATTATCACAACTTAAAAATAACGATCAGGGTATAATTACCAAAGTGCGCGGACGGGGAGCTTTTCGAAGACGAATTACCGAAATGGGGTTTGTAAGAGGGCAAATGGTCAGCGTGATTAAAAATGCTCCTTTAAAAGATCCTGTCCAATACAGCCTTATGGGGTATGAAGTATCCCTACGTCGTAGCGAAGCCTCATTAATTGAAGTTATTACCGAAGAAGAAGCCAAACAACTTACTCATAAATCTTTTAACGGAGTTATTACGGATGAGGTATTAAAAACATCCGCCCGAAAAAAAGGAAAAGAAATTCAGGTAGCTTTAGTGGGTAATCCAAATTCTGGAAAAACGTCATTATTCAATTTTGCTTCCAAATCAAGAGAACATGTGGGAAATTACAGTGGTGTAACCGTTGATTCAAAAACATCGCTTTGTAAAGTAGATGACTATGTCCTTAACATTACGGACCTTCCCGGCACCTATTCAATATCGGCCTATACACCGGAAGAACTATTTGTACGCAAATTTATTTTAGGCGAACTACCCGATGTGGTTATAAACGTAGTAGATGCTTCAAATCTTGAACGAAACCTTTACCTTACCACTCAGCTAATAGACATGGACATTAAGGTTGTAATAGCCCTTAATATGTACGATGAGCTAAAGAAAAAGGGGGATGAATTTGATTTTAAATCACTGGGAAAAATGTTGGGTATCCCTATCATTCCAACAGTAGGCTCAAAAGGGTTGGGAGTAAAAGATTTATTTGATAAAGTAATTGAGGTTTATGAAGATAAAGACCCAACCGTAAGACATATTCATATCAACTACGGCAAAGATGTTGAAAGTTCAATTCGTACTATTCAGGATGAAATTTGGAAAAACAAACGATTGACCGATATTATTTCATCACGATTTTATGCCATTAAGCTGCTTGAAAAAGATGAAGCAGCAAATTTTTCCCTTTCCAAATGGAGGAATTACGATATCATAAAACAAAAAACGGAAACAGAGATTCAGAAATTAGAATCGCTGTTAAATGATGATACCGAAACCATTATTACCGATGCCAAATATGGTTTTATAACCGGAGCCCTAAAAGAAACTTATAAAGGAAACATCGAAACCCGCAGAAAAAACACCGACAGAATAGACAAAGTACTAACTCACAAATATTTAGGATTTCCGTTTTTTATCTTCTTTTTATGGATAATGTTTTTCTCCACGTTTAAGTTAGGTCAATACCCCATGGAATGGATTGACACCCTTATAGGATTTATTGGAAACGGGATAAATAATTTTATGCCCCCGGGGCCTCTCAAAAATTTAATCATTGATGGGGTAATTGGTGGTGTTGGCGGAGTAATTGTTTTTCTTCCCAATATTTTAATCTTATTCTTTTTCATCTCCATCATGGAAGATACTGGATACATGGCTCGTGCAGCATTTATTATGGATAAAATAATGCATAAAATAGGACTACACGGAAGATCGTTCATCCCGTTAATTATGGGATTTGGGTGTAATGTACCTGCAATAATGTCGGCAAGAACCATAGAGAATCCTCAAAACAGGCTGTTAACAATTCTCATCAATCCATTTATGTCATGTAGTGCCCGTCTGCCTGTTTATGTACTCATTATTTCTGCTTTTTTCCCAAACTATCCCGGAACGGTATTATTTTCCATTTATATTATTGGAATTATTGTTGCTGCCCTGATAGCTGTTCTTTTTAAAAAGACCCTTTTCAAATCAAAAGAAGTGCCTTTTGTAATGGAACTTCCTCCTTATCGTATACCAACACTCCGTAATACAACAAGGCATATGTGGGCTAAAGGCTCACAATATCTAAAAAAAATGGGCGGCGTTATTCTGGTTGCATCCATTATAATATGGGCATTAGGATACTATCCACGAGATATTGAATACTCCGTAGATTATGATCAGAAAATTGAACAAATAGCCCAATCCAATCCCGATGCATACGACGAAATACAAACCGTTGTAAACAAAAAAAATGCAGAAAAACAAGAGAAATCATATATCGGGCAGATAGGTAAATTTATTGAACCTGTAATGCGCCCCCTCGGTTTTGACTGGAAAATGAGTGTTAGTATATTATCCGGTGTTCCCGGAAAAGAAATTGTAGTCAGTACCATGGGAGTTCTTTATCAGGCCGAAGAAAACGGGTCGGATGTACACGAAAATTTAGTCGTTCGGTTACAAAACGACAAAGACAAAGATGGAAATCAAATATTCACGCCACTTGTGGCTTATACTTTTTTACTATTTATCTTATTGTATTTTCCTTGTATTGCAACAATAATAGCTATCAACAAAGAAGCCGGTCACTGGAAATGGGGACTTTTCACTATTTTCTACACCACATCCCTGGCCTGGATTATTTCATTCCTGGTATATCAAACCGGAACGTTAATTTCAAATTTATAAAGTTATGATTCAAGAAGTTATTGTATATATCATTATTTCTTTATCGCTGGTTTATATCGGATACCAATTCATTTCATTCCTTAAAAACAGCACGAAGAATGGCTGCCATTGTTCGGGTTGTGATTTAAATGCTGATATAACCCATATTAAAGCGCTTATAAAGAATAAATAACATTTAATCAATTTTTTATCTTTTAGAATAAAATTATATTCGTATTTTTATCATAACTAAAATAAATATTGATGGACTGGTTTTTATTAATAATAGCTATACTTCTGATTATTATAGGATTGCTGGGCTGTATTTTACCTGTTATTCCCGGCCCTCCGCTTAGCTTTTTGGGATTATTAATCGTGCATTTTACGGATTTTGCTGATTATACCACTAATTTCTTATTGATTGCTGCGTTTATAGCTATATTAGTCACCGTGTTAGATTATGTTGTTCCCATTTGGGGGACCAAAAGATTTGGAGGAACAAAAGCAGGCATGTGGGGTGCAGGAATAGGAATGATTATTGGCATGATATTTTTAGGACCATTGGGATTAATACTAGGCCCTTTAGCAGGCGCAATTATTGGTGAATCATTAAAAGGAGCCAATAACAAAGATGCTTTCAGAGCCGGGCTCGGAGCATTTATTGGTTTTTTAACCGGTGTAGGACTTAAACTTGCTGCATCAATTTACATTACCTGGCATTTTGTAAAAGGTGTAATTTAAAATCGAAGAAAATTCATATTTATGAAAGATATTGTAGTACCTATTAATTTTTCAAAGGATTCGGAAAACTCGCTTGAAGAAGCTATTTTTTTATCTAAGCTACTCAAAAGCAGAATTCATTTAATTAATATTGTCTCGCTGGGAGACTGGTGGAATAACCTGGTCATTACCAAAGATACCAAAGAACAACTGTATCAATTATCGCTTGAAAATTTAAAAAAAACAGCTGCACTTCATCCTGAAACGGATTTTGAACTAAAAGTGCTTTTTGGCAAAGTGCACGAACAAATTCTGGAATATGCAGAATCTGTTAATTCAGAGCTTATCATTTTATGTGATAAACATAAAGAGGAGAAAGAAAATAAAATCTTAGGTTCTATTGTTACCCATGTAATTACCGAAGCTAAATGCCCGGTGATTACCATTAAAAACAGGATTGATACAGACTTTAAAAATATTGTTATTCCTGTTGATTTATCTGAAGATACCAACCGAAAGGTTAATGCAGCATTAGCTTTCAATCAATATGCAAAGGCTAAATTACATTTTGTTTCGGTACTTTTTGAAGGAATTGGAAACCGGAATATACGTACACGGAAAAAGGTGAAAAATATTGAAAAAAAGCTTAAAAAACATGAGGCAAATTATACATTCAAACTTTTAAGAAAAAAAAGAACGTATGCTTATCAGGATGTTATTGAGTACTCAGATAAAATTAATGCAGACCTTGTGATTATCATGACCCACAAGGAACGCTATTCATTCGATAATTATATCGGAGCTTTTGCTCACCGAATTATTAATTATTCACAGCCCCCTGTAATGACTATCACTTCTCAGGCGGTAAAATCTGAGAAACAATCGGTTGTTACTAAATTTGTTGATCCGCTGGGAATATTTAAACCTGAATAAAAAACAAGAGGGCACTGTAACAGCGCCCTCTTATCTTTTCATTATTTTCTGATATTCTATGCACCTAATGTAGCTACCATTACTGCTTTAATCGTATGCATTCTGTTTTCGGCTTCGTCAAAAACGATAGATGCGGGTGACTCAAATACTTCTTCAGCAACTTCCATGGATTCAATACCAAATTTTTGATAAATCTCTTCACCAATCTTGGTTTCTCTATTATGGAATGCAGGTAAACAGTGCATAAATTTACACTTAGGATTTCCGGTGAACTCCATCATTTTTTTGTTCACCTGATAAGGTTTTAACAATTCAATTCGCTCTTTCCAAACTTCTTCGGGTTCTCCCATAGATACCCAAACATCGGTATAAATAAAATCACAGCCTTTTACTCCTTCTTCAACATTATCGGTAACAATAATTTCTGCTCCGGTTTCTTTTGCTATTTCTTTAGCCTGATTAACTAATTCGTTGGTAGGTTGAACACTTTTGGGAGCTACCGAACGGAATTTCATTCCCATTTTAGCAGCACCAATCATTAATGAATTACCCATGTTGTTCCGTGCATCCCCAACATACGCAAAAGTAACCTGATGTAAAGGTTTATCCGAATGTTCCATCATGGTTAAAAAATCAGCCAAAATTTGTGTCGGGTGAAACTCATTGGTTAACCCATTCCAAACAGGTACACCTGCATATTTGCCTAACTCTTCTACAACTTCCTGACCAAAACCACGATATTCAATACCATCATACATTCTTCCCAGTACTCTTGCCGTATCGGCCATCGATTCTTTCTGCCCGATTTGGGAGCCGGACGGGCCCAAATAGGTAACATGAGCACCTTGATCTAAAGCAGCTACCTCGAAGGCACAGCGTGTTCGGGTTGAAGATTTTTCGAAAATAAGAGCAATATTCTTACCTTTTAATTTTTGTTGTTCTGTTCCGCTGTATTTTGCTTTTTTTAAATCAGCAGAAAGCTCTAATAAAAATTTAATTTCCTGTGGAGTAAAATCCAAAAGCTTTAAAAAGCTTCTATTTCTTAAATTAAATGCCATAACTGAAAAATTTATTAATTATTATTTTACGATTTATTATTTCTTTTTTTTGTCAGATAATTAATCAATATTCCATTAAAAAATATTCATCCCAATTATCTAGTCTTCGTATTCCATGGTTATTTTAGTACCAAAAGAACGGTCTTCCAATTTAGTTGCTTCAGTAATTACACTCTTTTTGCCGCCTTTTTCGATAAACTGTAAACAAGCACCAATTTTAGGAGCCATACTACCCTGGGAAAACTGTCCTTCTTCCATATATTTATCAGCATCAGCTTTACTTAAAAACTCTAATTTCTTCTCACCGGGTTTTTTATAATTAATATATACATAAGGTACATCGGTTAAAATATAGAATTCATCCGCTTGAATACGGGCAGCTAATAATGATGAGGCAAAATCTTTATCAATAACGGCCTCCGAAGGTCTTACATCTCCTTTTTTATCAAAATAAACGGGAACTCCGCCACCGCCGGCAGCAATTACAATATTTCCCTGGCGAGCTAATGCTTCAACTACCTTTTCATTCATGATACTGATTGGTTTTGGTGAAGGTACGACTCTTCTCCAACCACCATGTGCTTTAACTTCTTCTTTAAACTCCCATCCTTTATCTGCGGCTAATTTATCAGCTTCCTCTTTGGTATAAATTTTGCCTACCCGTTTTTGAGGATCCTGAAATGCAGGATCATCTTTATCAACCTGAACACAAGTTACCAACGTAACAATATCTTTTTTGATATTGTGCTTTTTAAGCACATTGTGCAACATTCGCTCAATCATATATCCAATACCACCCTGTGAATCAGCAACACAAACATCCAACGGCATTTGCGGAATATCATACATATGTTCACCTGCGTCATTACGCATTAAGATGTTACCCACCTGAGGGCCGTTTCCATGACCAATAACAATGTCGTAACCCTCTTTAATTAAATATACCAGATTTTCAAGGGTATCAAAAGTGTTTTGCTCCTGCTCATCTATGGTGCCTATCTGATTACCGCGCAAAAGAGCATTACCTCCTAATGCAACTACAGCTAATTTATTCATACTCATTAGTTTATATATTATTAATATTTAAAACTACAAATCTATAAAAAAAAATTGGATCTAAAATCTCTTATTAAACATAAACGGTAATAAACCAAACGAATAAAATAATTCTTTGTTCGTTAATCAAATTATTAGAACCAAAAATCAATACTTTTTGTTTTTTGCAGATTGTTTATTTATATTAGTTAACTTAATAATAACATACAAATTTATATTAACCCTTAATATCTAAACATGAAATTTAGATTACCTGCCGCCATTTTAATACTTGGATTAACAACGTTTTACTCTTGCAATACATTTCAACAAAAAGACCGGATAAAAGAAGGTTATATCGAATATAGTATTGAATACATGAATGATACGTTAGACAAATTTATGATTGGCTTGTTACCCAAAAAAATGGTCATTAAATTTAAAGACAATAATACATTAAATAAGATTGAAGGTTTTTCGGGAATTGTTAGCTTTACCCATATTCAGAATTACAAGCAAAAGAAAAGTACAACCCTGGTTAAAGTTCTCAATAAAAAATACAAATACGAAGAAAAAATTAATGAGTCATCGATGTTTTTTGAAGAATTACCCGGGATGCAAATAGAATTACAGGATGAGGTAAAAGAAATTTGCGGATTTCAGTCTCAGAAAGCCAAAGTCTTTTTTCCCGATACCAGCATAAAACCCTTTCATATTTATTATACCAATGAAATCAGCATTAACAATGTTAATGCTCAAACGCCTTTTAAATCCATTGATGGTGTCCTTATGGAGTTCCAGGTTAAATTTTACGACTTAGATATGAAATTAACGGCAACCAAAGTTCAGGAAACCGAAATAACGTCAGATCATTTTAAAGTGCCTGATAGTTATCAAAAAATCAACCGCAAAACCATGGTAGAAATCATTGAGTTGCTTAAGCAATAATTTCATCCCCGTTGAGTTTTCAGAATTAAAAGAATTTGTGACTATATTTGCATTAATTTATTTTATTACTTTGCAGGTAATAAAAAGCAATCAATTAATCCAAAAAGAATACACCAATAGATGGCGAAAAAAAACGACACAAAAAAGAAAAAAAACAAGTCGTTGAATGACGAACGATTAAAAATTATCATAGGAATTTTTATTCTTTTTTTAGCAGCATTTTTAACCCTTGCCTTTATTTCCTATTTCTTTACCTGGAAAATAGACCAAAGTTTTCAATACTCAAAAGTCATTTCAGGTATTGATATTAATGTAGAAAACTGGTCGGGTAAAGCGGGAGCACATTTTGCCAACCTTTTTGTAAATAGATGGTTTGGGATTGCTTCGTTTATATTCCCCTTTTTATTTATTGTTATTGGATTGCGTTTTTTTAATATCAAATTATTCTCCATTCGCAAAACCCTCCGATTATCAATTTTCGGTGTTATTATATTATCCGTCTTACTGGGATATTTATTGGGTGACATGAACGGGTATCTGGGTAGCGGATTAGGTGGCGGACACGGTTATTTTATAGCCCTCTGGCTTAACGCTTTTTTAGGGAAAGTAGGCACTGCATTTCTTCTTACGCTTTCAATTATAGCATTCTTTATCTTCTCTTCCCATAAATCTATTGTTTGGAGTAAAAAACTCATTGCCGATTTATTCAACAAAGAATACAAAGAACAGGAAAATATTATTCCTGAAAATGAAACCGAAAAAAGTACGGGTAAAACAGAAATTGAAGATAGAGAACCTGAAGTTACAGAAGAAGAGATAGATGATCAATTAAGTTTTACTACGCGAAGAATAAAAAAAGAAGAAGTTCAGGAAACACAAGCAAGTCCTAAAACAACATCAGCAAAAGATGAAGAAATTGAGTTAACCATTGAAGAAAAACATGCCGAAGATAAACTAAACGGTTCGTTAAAAAATCATCAATTCGAAAATTATGATCCAACACTGGAATTATCATCGTATAAACTCCCCCCGATAAGTTTACTGGAAAAACACGGAGATGAATCGAATGGAGAGATTGACAAAGAAGAAATTATTGCCAATAAGAACCGTATCGTAGAAACGCTTGCAAACTACAAAATAAAAATCGACAAGATTAAAGCCACCGTAGGTCCAACCGTTACATTATACGAAATTATACCGGCTCCAGGTGTGCGTATCTCAAAAATAAAAAACCTTGAAGATGACATTGCCCTGAGCTTAGCAGCATTAGGTATTCGTATTATCGCCCCTATTCCGGGGCGTGGTACCATAGGGATTGAAGTACCGAACCAAAATCCCGAGATTGTTTCCATGCGTTCGATTATATCATCTAAAGCATTTAGCGAAACAAAATATGAACTGGCTATAGGATTAGGTAAAACCATATCAAATGACACATATGTGGTTGACCTTGCCAAAATGCCACACCTTTTAGTTGCTGGTGCTACCGGACAAGGTAAATCGGTTGGATTGAATGCGATTATTGCATCGTTACTGTATAAAAAACATCCGGCCCAGTTAAAATTTGTAATGATTGACCCCAAAAAGGTAGAATTAACGTTGTATACAAAAATAGAGAATCACTTTTTAGCGAAATTACCCGATTCGGAAGAGCCGATTATCACAGAAACGCAAAAAGTTGTTAATACGCTGAACTCGCTGTGCATTGAGATGGACCATCGTTACGATTTACTAAAAGCAGCCCATGTCCGGAATATCAAAGAATACAATGCGAAGTTTATTGCCCGCAAATTAAACCCGGAAAAAGGACACAAATATCTGCCTTATATTGTTGTAATTGTTGATGAATTTGCTGATTTAATTATGACCGCCGGCAAAGAAATTGAAGGCCCCATTGCCCGTTTGGCTCAATTAGCCCGTGCTATTGGTATCCATTTAATTATTGCAACCCAGCGGCCTTCCACCAATATTATTACCGGTGTAATTAAGGCTAATTTCCCGGCCCGAATGGCATTCAGGGTTTCATCCATGGTCGATTCGCGAACAATATTAGATACTCCGGGAGCAAACCAGCTTATTGGCCGCGGAGATATGCTGATTACTTCGGGAAGCGATTTAATCCGTTTGCAATGTGCCTTTATTGATACCCCCGAGTTAGATAAAATTACCGACTATATCCAGTCGCAACAAAGCTATCCGTCAGCTTTTATGCTGCCTGAATACACTCCCGAAGGAAAAGAAGAAATTGGCGAAGTAGATTTTACTAAACGCGATGCTCTCTTTGAAGATGCAGCAAAACTTGTTATTCGGCATCAGCAGGGTTCAACGTCATTAATACAAAGAAAATTCTCTATCGGGTACAATCGTGCAGGGCGTATTATTGATCAACTGGAAGCGGCAAATATTGTTGGCCCATTTGAGGGAAGCAAAGCCAGACAGGTTTTATTTCAGGACGAATATGCATTGGAACAATATTTGAGCGACTTCCTTGAAAACAACTAAATCATCGATGAACATGAAAAATTTATTTCTTTTAACAGGGATATTACTATCAACATTTATTTTTGCACAACAAGATCCCAATGCAAAAGTTATTCTGGATAAACTCTCTGAAAAAAACAAATCCTATCAAAACATACAATCCGATTTTACCATTGAGTATAAAAATTTAAAAGATAATACCCAAAATTCATCCAAAGGAAGCATTACGATTCAGGGAGAAAAATACAGGCTCAATTTTATGGGCGTACAGTCGTTTTTTAACGGTAAAACATTATGGAGTTATCTGGAAGAGGTCAACGAAGTTAATATTTCTGAACCCGATCAAAACGAGAAAGATATCTTTAACAATCCACAAAAGATATTTACCATATACAACAGGGATTTTAAATACCAATTGATTGATCAATATAACGAAGAAGGAGATTCAAAAGCTATTATCGATTTATATCCTTATGACATTGATGAGGATTATTCAAGATTACGCTTAGAAATCAATACGTCCGATTATCAATTACAATCGGTGAGCATATATGGAAAAGACGGCTCACATTATATGATTCGTTTTTATAATTATAAAACCAACCTCGACCTTGAACAGACTTATTTCACCTTCGATACTTCAGATTATCCAAATGCAGAAATTATTGATATGCGATGGTAATAAAAAAGGCCCTGAGTAAAGGCCTTTTTTATTCGTTTCTTTTACTTCTGGTTCTCTTCCGGATATTCAATCCTTGCATGATAAATATTCACTAATTTTTTCTTAAGAATGCTTTTTATCGTGGCAATATCTTTAAAGGTGATGTTGGCATTATCAAACTGTCCCTGTTTTATTTGATCTTCAATGATTGATTCAACCAGGTCATTAATTTTTTCCTCGCTAATATCCGAAAGACTTCTTGAAGCAGCTTCTACAGAATCAGCCATCATTAGCGTAGCTGTTTCTTTGGAATAAGGTTTTGGCCCGGGATAAGTAAAATTATTGATATCTACCTCTTTATCCGGAAACTTATTAATGTATGAGCGATAAAAATATTGCACTTTTGTTGTTCCGTGATGAGTCCGTATAAAATCGATTAAAGGTTCGGGTAACGAATATTTTTTGGCCAGTTCAACTCCATCTTTCACATGACTGATAATAATATTTGCACTTTCATCAAACTCATGCATATCGTGTGGATTAAAGCCTGCTCTTTGATTCTCTATAAAATAGGCGGGATTAACCATTTTGCCAATATCGTGATACAAAGCACCTGTACGAACTAATAATGAGTTTCCTCCAATTTTAAAAGTTGCTTCTTCGGCCAGGTTAGCTACCTGCATTGAATGCTGGAAAGTGCCGGGTGCTTTTTCAGCCAGTAATCGTAATAATTTCGAGTTGGTATCGGAAAGCTCCATAAGGGTCAAATCCGATAAAAATCCAAATGCTTTTTCAAAAATATATATTAACGGATAGGCTAACAAAACAAACCCTCCGTTAAAGGCAAAATATACAAAATTATTAAGCTCAATATTCGAAAAATTTCCTTCCTGAGTAATCGCTAAACCAAAATATACAAAGCTGTAGGTTAAAAAAACCAGTACCGCAGATAAAAACAGCTTACCGCGACGATAAATATTGGTCAGACTAAAAATAGCCACAATTCCGGCAATAAAATTTAAAAAGATAAACTCAAATCCATTAGGGGCAAAAAAACCTACAATTAAAACGGTAATAATATGGATAAATAATGCCAGTCTTGCATCGTAAAAAGTTTTTATAATGATAGGGACCAAAGCAAAAGGAACGATATAAAGAATCTGTGTGGTAAATCGCGAAACAATTACAATAATCAAAACTAACATTAAAATAAAAATCGTTTTTAAGGTATGTTCCAGTATCTCTCGTCTAAAGTTCCATAAAAACAAAAACAAAACGGCTATACATGCAAAAACAAATATGAACTGGCCAATTAAAATAATCTGATAAAAATAACCGGACCCCAGTCTGTTTTCTGAATCGTGTTTCAACGATTCCAATATTCTATACAGCTGGTTATCAATTATTTCACCCTGAGAGATTATCTTCTCACCAGCCTGTACCATCCCTCTGGTTTTCGATATATTAGCAAGCATCTCATTCTTAACATTTTCCGAAGTTTTTTGATCATAGAAAACGTTCGGTTCAATAAATTCATAGAGATTAATGGATTTATAAAAATCGGGGTGTTTAATTTTTTGCTGTTGACTCTCTAAATATTGATTGACATGATTAATAACTTTTTCATAAGCTTTTTTCTCGGTATAAACCTCTTCATATTCATAAGTGTCGGCCAGTTTATTTTTTAAAATAATGATCTGATCATTTTCATTCAGACCCTCCGTTACTTCGCTCGATTCGATAATCCCTGTCCAATAAATCTGATTGAACATTTCCCGGGCAAATGCTTTAAAGTTATTGGCATTCGTGCTAAATAACTGTTTTTGATAATTAGATCCCTTTTTCAGTGCACTGGAGGTTACATATTCACTCCTTTTGGCATCAAAATGGATAGAGAATTTGTTCTTTTGCACTTGGAGTACACTACTATCATAAGTAAAATAGGGATTATAATTGTTTAAGATACTATCCCTTTCTTCCTGTAATTGTTTATCATTTTTATAAATTGGAAAATCAAAGGGTGCAATTAAGTTCGTATGCATCCATGGCCGTCCTTTTTGGAATTCATATCTGAATTTCCCTTCACGGGGAAAAATATAAACGATTACCGCGATGGTCAGCAAAAATAAAAATACCCTGAAAATTATTTTATAATGCTCTCTTAAAAAGTTAAATATCTGTTTCATTCTTGTTTCGTTAATAAAAAACACATTTATACAAATGTAAAAATTTAACCCGAATAATGAATAAATTATTCTATCCTACAATCCATTATAACCATAAATATTAAATATTGTTTCTTCCCATCTTAATAACTTCTTTTATTTACACCTAATCTTTATCAGATTTATCAAGTTATTTGTATTTTTATACCATAAAACATAATAATATGATCCAATACGGAATAAGTGAAATAAGTATTATTCCGGTTCGTAAAGAACCATCAGAAAAATCGGAGCAGGTAACCCAGATATTATTTGGTGAAACTTACGAAATTCTTGAAGAACAACTGAAGTGGTCTTATGTTAAGCTAACTTTTGATAAGTATGAAGGCTGGATAGATAATAAAATGATTACTCCTCTTGATCCCAAATCTTTTAACGAGATGATTAATCGTTCTTCCTATATAACCAAACAATATACTGAAACGATTGTACATGTGGATAAAAACGAAATAATTAATTTGCCTCCCGGATGTACATTGCCCAATTTCGATGCCGATAACAAACATTTTTCTATCCATAAAAACAACTATTTATTAAAAAACAATCCCTCAAATAACGCGGATATTAGTGATTTGTGCAAAACATTTTTAAATGCTCCCTACCAATGGGGAGGTAAAAATCCCTTGGGTATAGATTGTTCCGGATTTGTTCAGGTTATTTATAAAATTTTAGGAATTAAGTTACCCAGAGATGCCGGTATGCAGGTTACTCTTGGACAAACTATTAATTTTATCGGAGAGGTTGCAACAGGGGATTTGGCATTTTTTGATGATGAAGAAGGCTCTATTATTCATATGGGTATTATATTAAATAAAGATGAAATTATCCATGCCTCGGGAAAGGTGCGTATTGACAAATTCGATCATCAGGGTATTTTTAACCGGGAGAAAAAAAAATACACTTATAAACTACGGATTATTAAACGGTTAATTTAAACATTATGGGCAAATTATATATCTTGGTTTTTATTATTTCGGTTATTGTGGTTATTTATATTATTGATAAAAGAAAAAAAGAGAACAGAACAAACAAAGAGGATTAGTCACAATGATTTACACTTATGCTTATCCAAGGCCTGCAGTAACGGTTGATATTGTGGTGTTAAAAAAAGAAAAGAACGAGGTTCGGGTACTTCTTATTGAACGAAAAAACCATCCCTTTAAAAACATGTGGGCTTTGCCCGGAGGGTTTGTTGACAAGGATGAAGATCTTGAAACAGCAGCTTACCGCGAATTAAAAGAAGAAACATCCATAGCAAATATTCAATTAGCCCAGTTACACACCTTTGGCAAACCGGGAAGGGATCCCCGGGGGCATACTGTTTCAGTTGCTTATATCGGATACCTTAAAAACAGCAATCAAAAAATTGAGGCCGGAGATGATGCGAAAAATTTACAATGGTTTTCAGTGGATCATTTACCAGAACTGGCTTTTGATCATAGAGAAATCATTCAATATACCTTAAAAAATATTAAATAATAAAAAGATGCTGTTCAAAAAGTCTCTATGAAATCCTGCTTGCAGGTAATTTCGTACTTCCGAAAGGGTAAAACTATATATATAATCATTATTGTCCGATAAAAAATAAATAAAATCAAGGCTTCATATCCAGTGGTGTATTATGATTTCACTATTCCGCAGCATGTTTGTTATCTGCAAGGAATGGTCTGTGGTGCTTGCCGCAGGCTA
>Ga0209936_1000382_pt1 | contig 27583 bp, 20 predicted proteins | sample SalPonR1_A_D1_MG_FD_185694 | JGI IMG/M metagenome (GOLD analysis project Ga0209936, IMG submission 185694) | Salt pond soil microbial communities from South San Francisco under conditions of wetland restoration - Salt Pond MetaG R1_A_D1_MG... ...
ATGATGATGATGAATGCGGTCGAGGAACAGATGATGGCGGTATCGATGAACACGCTGAGCATCTGAACGATGCCCTGGTTGACCGGGTGCGGCACCCACGCCACGGCCGCCACGTTCGGGCCGCTGCCCAATCCGGCTTCGTTGGAGAACAGGCCGCGACGCGCCCCCATCATGATGGCCGCACCGATGCCGCCGCCAATTGCTTCGTCGAGGCCGAACGCGCCCTTGAAGATGATGGCCAGCGCGCCGGGCACGCGATCGAGGTTGAGCAGCACGACGACCACGGCAATGACAATGTAGGACACTGCCATGACCGGCACGATGATCTCGGTGACGCTGGCGATGCGCTTGACACCGCCGAAGATCGCCACGCCGACCACGGCGGTCAGCGCGATTCCGGTCCAGAATGCCGGAATGCCGAACGCGTCTTCGAGCGACGAGGCCGCGGTGAATGACTGCAGCCCGACGAATGCCATGCCGAAGGTGAGCAGCAGGAGTACCGAATAGACCGCTGCCAGCCAGCGCTTCTTCGTGCCCCGCACCATGTAATAGGCAGGGCCGCCGCGATACGTACCATCCGGTTCGTTGTTCTTGAATACTTGGGCCAGCGTGCATTCGAAGAAGCTGGTCGACATCCCGATCAGGCCGATGACCCACATCCAGAAGATCGCGCCGGGACCGCCCAGCGTGATGGCGACCGCCACCCCGGCGATGTTGCCGGCACCGACGCGGCCGGCCACGCTGAGGGCGAGGGCCTGGAAGGAACTGACGTGGCCGGGCTGGTGGTGGAATGCCTGCCTCAGGACCCGGAACATCTCGCCGAAATGCCGGATCTGCACGAACTTCGAGCCGATGGTGAAGACCAGTCCGATGCCGATCAACACCACGACCAGAATGTACGACCAGAGAAAGTCGGTCACTGCCTGCAGCATTGTTGTTCTCCCGCACTCGAATGCGGCACATCATACGCGAGCCGGCGGCCACGTTTTCGAGCAGGATCGGCGGGACGCGGCGGCTCAGCAGCGGGTGATGCGGCTTTCGAGGTCGGCCAGACGGGCGACGGCATCGGTGAGCACGCGCTCGAACGATTCGACCGGTCCGAGCGCCTCTGTCACTGAAAGCTGCGGTCGAACGTCTCGGGGCCTGTCCGGTGAAACAGATGCCGGGACCACGGCGCCGCGCTCGCCGGTTGCCGATATCCGAACCGGATCGGGCAGCGGAAGCTGACTCCTGAAGACCAGAACAAGTGCAAGGCTCGTGGCAATCAGCAGCACTTCCAGAACGCGTTCACCATCTCTTGTCAGCATTTTCCACACCTTCCAAAGTCTCTGGACGCCGGTCAAGATTGGCCCGACTTCCTTTCGTCCCTATCCTGTAGACGCGTCGGACCGCGAAAAGGTTGCATCGAATACGGTTTTCGCGCCGGAACACGGCTGAACCGGTCGCGGCATTACCGTCATTACGAAATTGCGCGCCGGCCTACATGACGCCCTGAGCGAGCATCGCATCGGCCAGCCGAAGGAAGCCGGCGATATTGGCACCTCTGCGGTAATCGACGGCATCGCCGTCTCCGCGACCGTGTTCGATGCAGCGGTCGTGGATGGCCTGCATGATCCGTTTGAGCTGATCGTCGACGTCCTTCTTGGGCCAGGCCATGTGCTGGGCGTTCTGGGTGCGTTCCAGGCCGGAAACCGCCACGCCGCCGGCGTTGACGGCCTTGCCCGGTGCGAAAACGGTCGACCCGGCGGCCTGCAGGCGCGCCACGGCGTCGAGCGTGCAGGGCATGTTGGCACCTTCGGCCACGATCCGGCAGTTGTTGTCGATCAGGCAGGCGGCGTCGTCTTCGCCGAGTTCGTTCTGGATCGCGCAGGGCAGGGCGATGTCGCACTCGACGCCCCACGGCTTGCCGCCGGCATGGTAAGTGGCGCCGATGCGGTCGGCATCGAGATCCTCCAGGCTGCCTCTATCGCGCTCCTTGAGCTGATGCAGCGTCCCCACGTGCTCCGCGCGCAACCCATCCGCAAAGTGCAGGAAACCCTTCGAATCCGACAGTGTGACCACCCGGGCACCGAGTTCGACTGCCTTCTCGGCGGCATAGCGCGAGACATTGCCGGCGCCGGAAATAGCGATGCGCTGGTCTTCGAGGTCGCCGCCGAGGCGATCGATCATGTGGCGCACGAAATAGATCGTGCCGTAGCCGGTCGCCTCGGTTCGGAGTTCGGAACCGCCGAAGGCGACCCCCTTGCCGGTGAGGGCTCCGACGAACTGATGGGTCAGCCGCCGGTATTGCCCGAACAGGTAACCCACCTCCCGCTCGCCGGTGCCGATGTCGCCGGCCGGGATGTCGCGATGTTCGCCGATGTAATGGAACATCGAGCTCATCAGCGCCTGGCAAAAGCGCATGATTTCGTTGTCGCTCTTGCCTTTCGGATTGAAATTCGCCCCGCCCTTTGCGCCGCCGATGGGCAGGCCGGTCAACGCATTCTTGAAACATTGCTCGAAGCCCAGAAATTTCAGGACCGATTCGGTGACGTCCGAATCCAGCCGCAGGCCGCCCTTGTACGGTCCGGTCGCGTTGTTGAACTGCACCCGCCAGGCGCGATTGGCGCGTGTGTTTCCTTCGTCGTCCATCCAGCAGATCCGGAAAGAGACGATCTGGTCGGGCTCGGTCATGCGCTCGAGCAGCAGCGCGTTCTGATATCGCCGCTCGTCGGCGACGAACGGAATGACGTCGGCAGCCACCTCACGCACGGCCTGGTGAAATTCGTGTTCGCCGGGGTTGCGACGCTCAAGTCCCTTCATGAAGCATTCCAGGTCATTGGCGTCGGCCCCGGAAAAACAGTTTTGTCTCTTATGGTTCATGGATTTCCGATGACGGAACCTTGTGTCCGCGCGATTTGGATTTCGCTGTCAATGATAGCCGCTTGGGAGAGTCGCTTCGGGCGGCAACTTTTTCGGCACTGAAGGCTGGGGTGCTTGCGGTGAGCGTTTCGGGGCGGGCGCACCGTGTCAGACCCTGATGTTTCCGGCCGGCACCGACGAGGGTCTTGCGTTGCAACTGAAGACTCCGGCTGGGGTAGCATTGAACCGGGGGCGACGATGCGAGACGGTTCAGCTTTCGTGCCGACCTCGCTGAGGATCGCCCGCAATCCATTCAAACGCAGGGTGACGGAAGATGGAAATTGCATACCGAACCGAATACGGCATTCTCGAGATCCGGCCGACCGGAGCGCTGTCGGAAGACGATTTCAAAAGCCTGTCCAGTGAACTGGAAACGGTCAGCAAGGATGATCGAAAATTCCGCGGCATCCTCATCCATACCGAGGACTTTCCCGGCTACGAGAGCTTTTCGGACCTGCTGACGCACGGAGAATTCATCGCCGAATACCGCGACCAGATTCCGAAAGTGGCCGTCTGCACCGATTCCATGGTGGCTGGATTGCTTCCGGTCCTGGGCAAGGTGTTCACCGAGGCCGATGTCAAGAAGTTCGACTATGACGATAAGGATGATGCGGAGAAATGGTTGCTGGCCTGATGCCGGCAGCTGACTTTTCGCCAAAATGATCCGCCGCGCCCTGAAATGGACGATGGGCGCATTGCTTGCGCTGGCGGCCCTTGCGGCGATCGCCGTGGAGCTGGTGTCCTGGAATTTTCTGAAGCCGGCAATCGCCGATCGGATTGAACAGGCGACCGGGCGCGAAGCCGTCATCGGCGGCGATGTTTCGCTCAGCCTCTTGCCCCGGCCGAGGCTTTCGATCGAAAGCCTCTCGCTGGCAAACCCCGCCTGGGCCCGGCATCCGCGGTTCATCGAGATCGAGAAGCTACAGATCGCACCGGGGCTGGTCGGGCTTTTGATGGGCAGGGTGAATCTGGCGCAAGTCGACGTCGACGCGCCGTTGATCCGCCTGACCGCGCGTTCGGACGGCGCGCCCAACTGGGTGCTGGAGGGCGTCGGGAACGACGGCTCCGCCGACGCGGTCGGCGATTCGGTGATCGTTGGCGGACTTGCCGTGTCGAATGCCGTCATTCGATACCGGCCGCCCGGTGCCGAGACTGATCGGGTTTTTGAAATTCCCTCGCTCCGGCTCGGTGACGATGGCGATTCGCTGAGCGCCAGCGCCATCATCTCGGCCGGTGACCAGGAGATCGAACTGGAGGCCGAGACGGATTCCTTGTTCGCACAGTTCGGCGCCAGGGAATCGTTTCAGGGTGAAATCCGCGCCCGCGCCGGCGACAGCCGCATGCGCGCAGAATTCTCCGCGTCGGGACCTTCCCCACTGGAGCATTGGGACAGCCGGGTCGAGGTCGACCTGCAATCGGACCTGCAACCAGTCATTCGGCGGGCCGACCTCATGCCGGGAATGCCGGCCCAAAATATCGGTCCACTGATGTTGACGGCATCGCTGCAGCGCTCGGGTCCGGTCTGGAAAGCCGAACGGATCGAGATGACGGTGATGGAAAGCAGTCTGAAAGGCCGGCTCTCCCTGGATGTCGGCGAAGAAGTGCCGGTTGTCGAGGGCGCACTCGAATCGCGCTCGATCAACGTCGCGGCGCTGCAGGCCGCTATGGGAAGCGATGAATCCCGAATCGCGATCGACTCCTTGCCTGTCTTGCCCCCGTTGGCAGGAACCGTGGAACTCGAAATCGCGCAAATTGCCGGGATGGCAATGGTATTCACGGACTTCAGCGCACGGCTCGAACTGGCCGAACGTCGCCTGGCTGCCGAACAACTTTCTTTTGCCGTCGCCGGCGGCAAAGTGGAAGGCGCGGCCGAAGTCACGAGCGCACCGGATTCGCTGCAGGCGGGGCTCGACCTTTCGGCAGCCGACATTCGGTTCGGCGACGTGGCCTCCGGGCTTGAGGCGGCCGGCCGCATGCCGGAAGGGACGCTGCAAGGAAGACTGAAAGGAAGGCTGGCCGCATCGCTCGGCCCCATCGACCGGGCAAGCCTGGAGCAGGCAGGCTCGCCGACAGCGATGCTCGCCTCGAATTTTCGCCTGCCGCACGCCGAATTTTCGTTTGAAGGCAACAGGTTCGAAGACGGCGTGGAAGATGCGACCCGGCTTTCGATCAACGCGGATGTGTCGCCTGAATCGACGGTGCCGTCGGTGTCGGTTTCCGGCGTCGTGGCCTCGCGACCGCTGGACCTGAACATCGAAGGCGATCCGTTGGCGGATTTTGAATCCGGATCCGGCTACGCCCTGAAGGCACGCGCTTCGTCGGGCGGCCTGGCGTTGGCTGTCGATACGACGCTTGAGGCCGTTGTCCAGCCCGCCGAATTCTCCGGCCATGTCTCCGTTCATGCCGAGAACGGCCGGGACCTCGAGCGGTGGACAGGCCGGCCGGTGATGGCGCTGCCGGCCTTCGATGTGACTGCAGGGCTGCAGCGCCGGGGCGAGCTCTGGACTGCCGAACCCTTCCGGATCGAGATAGCCGAAACGGACCTGCAGGGGCAGCTGCGTTTCAGCGCCAGCGAACGGCCGCGATTCGATGCCGAGCTGACCACCGAAACGCTGGATTTGGCGGGGCTTTCACGCTTGTCACGACAAGCGTCATCACAAGCGGGCACTCCGTCACACGGCAATGCCGAATCCAGCGCTGCGCGAGGCGTTGTCGATCTTTCGGTGCTTCGGTCCTTCGATGCCACCCTGGATCTGAGTGCAAGCGAGGTGGCTCTTCCGGACTTACCGGCGCTGCGACAGTTCGAACTTGACGGCACGCTGGATGGAGGCGAACTTAACGTGGATTCGCTGGGGTTCGAATTGGCCGGCGGTACGGTTGCGCTGCAGGGGTCGATGGACGTCAACAGTCTGCCGGCATCGGCACGCATGGAGGCACGGTTCTCCGATCTGGCGCTGGGGCGGATGGCCGACACTTTCACGCCGCTGGAAGAGCGGCTGGGATTGCTGTCGGGGGAGCTGCATGCGATCGTGACGCAAAGCCTGGACGACGCGGTGCGCGACGACGTGATTGCGCCCGTGATCGGGCGTCTGAAGATCGAGCCGTCGACGCTGCAGTTCGCCGACGCCGAGGCCGGAACCGAGCTCAGGATTACGGCACAGACCCGCGGTCTCGAAGACGGCGAGCAACAATTTGAAATGGACGGCCGGGGCACCTACGACGGCGACGCGCTCTCGATCCGCTTCCGTGGTGACGCGCTGCTGGATGCGCGACTCCCCGACCGGCCTTATTCGGTGGACCTGGATGCCCGCGCGGTCGAGAGCCGCATAGAACTGGACGGAACGCTGCTTCGTCCGTTGTCGCTGGCGGGAATGGATCTCGAATTGTCACTGAAAGGTCCGGGTCCGGAGCGGCTCAGTCGGTTGCTGGGCGTGCCGTTGCCGGAATTGCCGCGGTACGAACTGTCCGGCCGGCTGGGACTCGACGATGGCCGATGGTCACTGTCGAATTTCGACGGCACGGTCGGGGAGAGTGATCTCCGGGGTCGGCTGCAGTTCGATGCAGGGGTATCGCCGCCCCGGCTGACAGGCCGTCTGCGTTCCGATTCGCTGGACATCGAAGATTTCGGTGAAATTTTCGGGGTCGAGCGCGGCTCCGAAGCGGCGGGAACGATTGCTGCGTCCGAAGAAGGGCGAGCCCAAGGTGAGGATCGATATGTCCTGCCGGATGGACCATTCGCCGGCGACGCCTGGCGGCAGGTTAACGCCGACGTGCAGTATCGCGGCGCTTCGGTGCGTGCCGGCGATGTGCCGTTGAGTGAAGTGGTGGTCGATTTTCGCCTGAAAGACGGCATGGGGAAATTCGAACCGGTAGGGTTCGGCGTCGGGGACGGCAGGCTCGACTTCACGCTGGCGCTGGATGCAAACCAGGATCCGCCAACCGGCACACTGGGTGTGCGGGTGCGCTCGGTAGATCTTCGCGATGCACTGCGCGATTGGGATCTTGCCGAGGAAAGCGTCGGCATCATCGCCGCGGAGGGCAAGTTCTGGGTTCGCGGGCGGTCGGTGGCGGCGTTGCTGGGATCGGCCGACGGCGGCCTGGTCATTCTGATGGCCGAAGGAAGCCTGGATGCGCTGCTGGTCGAACTTGCAGGACTGGATGCCGGTGAGGCGTTTCTGAGCTGGGTGGGCGAGCGCGACACCGTTCCCATCAATTGCACTTACGTCGATCTGCAGTCGAGGCAGGGAAGCGTCCGGTTCGATACGTTCGTGGTCGATACGCCCGACACGATCTTCACGGCCGGCGGCCACGTGGACATGAACGACGAACGTGTCGATGTTTCCATCATCGCGCACCCGCGGGACGCCAGCGTGCTTGTCGGGCGCACGCCACTTCATGTTGGCGGTACATTCGATGCCATCGAGGTCGGCATCCACGGGGGTGAACTAGGAGTGCGCGCCGGCGCAAGCGCCGCATTGGGTGCAATCGGGGGCCCGCTGGGCGCGTTGCTGCCTTTGCTGGACGTCGGAGACAACGAGGGCAAGGGCTACTGCCAGGGCTTGGCGTCCCGCACGCTCGATGCAATCAAGGTCAGTGGGCCAAGCCAATGAATCCGTTGAAATCGAGCATGACGCGAAGGGTAATGCTGATAGGGTCGATCGTCGCCGCGACGCTTGCGATGGGATGTGCCAATCCCTGGGCCGATGACTCGGCGAAGCTCGAGAACCAGGATGCCGTCGCCGCGGTGCGGATCAAGGCGGCGTTGATCGCCGAACCGGGCCTGGCCGGCTCGGCCATCGATGTCGAGATCGACAACGGCAAGGCGTTGTTGACCGGCTTCGTGGAGAGCGAGGCGCAGTCGCGCGAAGCCGTGAGGGTCGCCCGCCTTCAGCAGGGCGTCTCGACCGTAGTCAACAGGCTTGTCGTCAAGTAGCGTCTTCGTTGCGCCCGCGCTTGTCCTGCGGCGGGAGGTTCTGCCGACCTGTGAGCCGGAGACGGGATCGTTATCATGGGTGGGTTCGTTGCCTCGTGTGCCTGTGAATTCCCCGGCGGCCGGCTGGCGGAGGGCGGGAAGGCAACGCCATGATCCGGATTCGTCAGGGTGATTCATGTCGTCAGCTGCAATCGTCTTTCTGATACTCGTCGTTTCGTTCGCGCTTCTGGTCAGCGGAAAAATGAAGCCGGACATCGTTGCGGTGCTGGTGTTGCTGGCCCTGGTGTTCACAAGCGTGATCGAGCCGGCCCAGGCATTCGTCGGTTTCAGCAGCTTCGCGGTGGTCACGATCGCGGCATTGATGATCATCGGCGACGGCCTGGAGAAGACCGGTGTCGTCGACTGGGTCGCCAAAAAGCTCGAGAAGGCGATCCGCAAGCGCTACGGCCGCCTGCTGTTCATCAATACCGCTGTGCCCGGCCTCCTGTCGGGGGTGATCAATATCGTCGCGGCCGCGTCGTTCTTCATTCCGGTGATCCTGCGCCTGTGCAAGGAAATGGGCGTCGCGCAATCGCGGGTTTTGCTGCCTATGGCGTGCGCGGCCCTGATGGGGGCCAATCTGACCCTGATCGGCGCCTCGCACAATCTCGTGGTCCACAGCCTGCTCGAGGAGGCCCAGGGGACCGGCTTCGCATTCTTCGAGTTCACGGTCATCGGTGCAGTCCTCTTGGTCGCCGTGATCGTGTACACCTTCGTCGTCGGCCAGCACCTGTTGCCGGGGCGCGAGGAGGTGCAGGATCCGGAACAGGTCCCGATCACCACCCGGTTGATCGATGTCTACGGACTGGAGAATCGGCTGTTCGAAATCTGGGTAGGCGAGGAGGTCGAGGACGGAGAGCGGCCGTTCACCATCGGCGATCTGCGGCTGGGAACCGATCACGACCTCGAACTGGTCGCCGCGGTGCGCGAGGGCAACCATCTCGAGGCCGAAGACCGCGACACTGTGCTGGAGGGCAGCGACATGCTGCTGGTGCAGGGTCGCGAGGACGATGCCGAAGCGCTCGCCGGGCAGCACCGGGCACTGACTTTCATGGGCCCGCCGGAAGTTCAGGAGAAGTATCCGCTGAGTACCGCCGAACTGGCCGAGGCGGTGGTGCCGCCGCGTTCGCCGGCGGTCGGCCGGACGCCGCGCGAGCTTGCGCTCTCCGACCATTACGGGCTTCGGGCAATTGCCTACTATCGCGACGGCAAGCCGCATCGGTGGCGCGCTCGGGATACGCAGCTTCGCGAGGGCGACAGCCTGCTGTTCTATGGTCCGCGCGCGAAGATGCGCGAGTTCAAACCGGAGAAAGACCTGCTGGTTTATTTCAAGCCCGGCGACGCGGAGGTCACTTCGGCCAAGCGCCACCAGGCGCCCTGGGCGGCGGCAATCCTGGCCGCCGTGATCCTGATCGCGGCGATGGGCTGGTTCCCGATCGCGGTCAGCGCGCTGGCCGGCGCCGCGGCGATGGTGCTCACCGGTATCGTCGACTGGAAGCGGCTGTACGAGGCGGTCGACTGGAAGACCCTGGTGCTGATCGCCGGCATGTATCCGCTGGGAACGGCGCTGAACCAGTCCGGCGGCGCGGAGATGATCGGGGACTTGCTCGTAGGTCATCTGGGCGACTTCGGTCCCCTGGCTGTGCTGGCCGGCATTTCACTGCTGTGCATGCTGCTGACCCAGCCGATGCACAACGCCGCGGTCGCGATCATCATGACGCCGATCGCTATCACCGCGGCCAACGCGATGGATTCCAGCGTCACCGGTTTCTGCGTCGCGGTCGTGATCTCGTCGTCAGCGGCCTTCCTGCTCCCCTACGGCCATCCAGCCCCTTTCCTGGTGCAGGAACCCGGCGACTACACCATCGGCGACTACATGCGCTTCGGCGCCGGGCTGAGCATGATCACGCTTGGCGTGGTCATAGGTCTGGTGCCGGTTTTCTGGCCGATCTGAATTCCCGCCCGTTGTTGACCATGGTCGAACGTGCCGCCCAATGCCCGGGTACGATGCCGTGCCGGGCCGGGTAAAGTAGGCCGGTATCTTCGGAACCGGCTCATGGCACAGATTGAAATTCTCGCAGTATTGAGCGGCGCCATTGCAGCGTCCCATTGGCTGGGCAACAAGCCCGGGGGGCGGATGGTCGGCGGGGCGCTGCTGGTCATCATCCTGGTCGCGCTGCTGGCCAATCTCGGCGTTGTGCCGCTGGCAAGTGCAGACGTGCCGGTCTACAACCAGCTTCTCGGCACCGCCGCTCCGATTTCGATCTTCCTGTTGCTGCTCAACGCGCGGCTGGGGTCGCTGCTCAGTGCCGGAGGCCCCATGCTGGCGATGTTCACGTTTGCCGCGCTGGGCACCATCGTCGGGGTACTCGTCGCGGGCTGGCTGCTGGGCGCTTCGGACTGGATGGGAGAATGGTACGGGCCGATGTCGGGCATGTTCGCCGCAACCTATATCGGCGGCGGGGCGAACTTCAATGCGCTGGCGCTGCATTACGATTTCATGCAGAGCGGCAACCTGTACGCGGCCGCGGCTGTTGCAGACCATGTGCTCACGGTGGTCTGGATCGCGGTCTTGCTGGTATTCCCGCGGCTGGTCGGCGGCCTGTTGTCGAAGCGCGACGAGGTCGCGTGCGGCGAGGCGCGTGTGGAGTCTGCGGGCAGGCAGGATGACCGGCCTGCGCTCGGCGATATGGTGATGTTGCTCGCGCTGAGTCTCGCCGCGTTCGTGATTTCCGAACAGCTGGCCGCGGGGCTGACGCAAATCGTCGGTTGGGACGTGCCGGCCATTCTCATCCTGACGACACTGGCCTTGTTGCTGGCCCAGACGCGAGCCGTGGCTCGACTACGCGGGGCCGAGGTGCTGGGGATGTACGGCGCATATCTTTTTCTTGCCGCACTTGCGGCCTATTGCGAAGTTGCCGCACTGCGCGAAACCGGCCGGATCGGCTTGCTGCTGATGGTTTTCGTGGCTATTCTGATCCTGATTCACGGCACCATTGTCGTGCTCGCCGGACGGGTCTTGCGCCAGTCCCCCGAGGTGGTCGCGGTAGCTTCGGCCACAACCGTGGGCGGGTCAACCGTAGTGCTGCCGCTGGTCGAGCGGTTCGGGCGCAAGGATCTGCTGCTCCCCGGCATCGTGCTGGGCTCGCTCGGCAACCTGCTGGGGACTTATATCGGTTTCATGCTGGTCTATGCGCTCCAGCTTTGACTGCATGGCGCCGGTGATCGCAACCAGCGACGCTGGTCCGTGAATCGGGGATCAATCGAAATTTACTTGTAAACGGGAGTGATTCAATGGCTGCATGGATTCGATTCGCGGTGCTGCTTGCGGCAGCATGGTCTCCTCAATTCTCGACGGCCCAGGACGAGAAGGGTGATTCGCACGATACCGTCGGGCCGATTGTCGTGATCGACGGACTTTCCGGGCCGGAAGCCGTGCACTACGACGCCGGCCAGGACGTCTATTTCATATCCAACTTCAACGACGATGCGGCCGGCGACGCGAACGGATTCGTTTCCAGGGTCGCGCCTGATGGCGAGATCGAGACGCTCAGGTTCATGGTCGGTACATCGGCGTTCCCGTTGCACGGGCCGCGCGGCATGCGGATCGTCGGCGACGTACTTTGGGTGGCCGATGCCGATGGGTTGCACGGTTTCGATCGATTTTCCGGCAAACAGCTGGAATTCATCGATTTTTCGGAGCACGCGCCGCGATTTCTTAATGATGTCGAAGCAGATTCTGCCGGCGCCCTGTACCTGACCGATACCGGCGATGCGCGGTTGTTCAGGGTCGATAACGGCGAGATCGAGGTGCTGGCCGCCGAAGCGCTCGAATCGCCGCCCAACGGCATCGTCTGGTACTCCGAGATCGACGCGTTCGTGCTGGCGCCCTGGGGCGACGGCCTGGACCTGAAGGCCTGGCGGCCCGCCGAAGGCAAGCTGGTCGAGATCGGCCGGCTGCCGGAGGGCGGCAATATCGATGGCCTGGAAGAGTATGACGGGCGCCTGATCGTGGCCAGCCAGGCAGATCAGGCGATCTGGTCGTGGCGCAACGGCGAAGCGGTCAAACTGTTCGGCACCCCGGGCCGGCCCGCCGATATAGGCATCGATTCCCGCCGGGGCCGGATTGCCGTTCCGTATATTGCACTCGACCGGGTGGAGCTCTGGGCGCTGCCGGAGAAGTGGTGAACGCGCGCCGGCAGTCTGTGTAACCGCGGAGCATGGCTCAGTCCGGGCGCGAGCTTCGGCTTTTCCGGCGATTCTCATGGCACTTGCCTTTGCGGGATCTCCAACTTGTTTGGGCTCGCTTGTCCGGAACAACCAAACCACGCTCGCCCGAGCCAGGCCGGGGCCTCCCGCAAAGACTTTTGCACCTGTGCAGAGCTATTCAGATGTTTCCTGGGTCCAGAGCCATAGGTGAACCACGCAAATATCTTGATCTGTTACGGTGGGTGTAATTGGGCGACAAACTATTCTGTCGCCTTTTTTCGATTCAGTCACCAACACATTCATCAGGAGGATATAGATCCATGTTGAAATTCGGATTGATCAGTTCAAGAGTACTGACCGGTATTGCGCTGACCCTGTCAGCGGGCGCGGCAGTGTCGCAGCAGACCGCACAGGAGGCGGTGCCGGGCGCACAGGCCGGTGGATTGATACAGCAGGTGCAGCAGAAGCAGGCCGAAATCCAGCAGCTGAACCAGCAGTTGGCGCAGATTCAGCAGGCCACCATCGAGGCGAATCCGGAGCTGGCCGATCAGCGCGACGAATTGCTGGCCAACGTCGACGAGAAAATGGTCGAGGCAGGTCATGATCCCGAAGCCTCGCGCGAAGAGATCGGAGATCTTCAGGCACAACTGCAGGGCGGCGAGCTTTCAGCCGAGGAAAGCCAAGCGGTAACCCAGCAGATTCGTCAAGAGCAGACCCAGCTGCAGCAGGCACAGCGCCAGGCGATGCAGGATGAGGCGATTCGAACCGAGATCCAGAGCCTGAACGAGGGCCTGGTCGAAGCCATGTCCGAACAGAATCCGCAGACCGAGCAGCTGATCGCGCAGCTCCAGACGGCGCAGCAGGAATATCAGGCCATGATGCAGCGAGCTATGCAGCAGCAGGGGGGCGGAGGCGGCTGAACTCGCCACCGGCGGGCTGGACGTACCCCGGGTGCGTCCAGCGCCCTATCGATTCACTTGATCGCACGGATCCCAGGTCCTGCTATCGGCCGGATTCGCTTTCCGTTGCGCCCGGCGAGGCCTCGCCGCTGTAAAATCAACGGTTGAGCATTCCGGCCTACCGACAAGCAATGTCGAGATACTTCTTTCTCCTGACGGCAGTTATCTTGCCGGTCCTGTCGCTTCAGGCGGCTGAACTGGCAGCTGGCCCAATGCCCGGTCACTCGGCCATGCGGGCGGTGAAAATCTGGGTGCAAACCGATCAATCCGCTTCAGTGGCCGTGCGCTACTGGCCCGACGGCAAACAACAACTGGCTCGCGTCAGCCGGGATGTTGTCACGGAGGCGGCCAGCGCCTTCACCCTGGAAGTCGACGTGACCGACCTGGAGCCGGGCACCGAGTACGTCTACAGCGTGCTGATCGACGGGGAAGCCGTCACGCCGGCATTCGAGCAGCGGTTTCGCACCCAACCACTGTGGCAGTGGCGAAGCGATCCGCCGGCCTTTTCATTTGCCCTGGGCTCCTGCGCCTACGTCAACCAGCCCGAATACGATCGCCCCGGCCGGCCTTACGGCGGCGATTATCAGGTATTCGACGCGATCGCCGACAGGCAGCCCGATTTCATGCTCTGGCTGGGCGACAACGTTTACTACCGTGAAGCCGACTGGCATTCGGTTTCGGCAATGTATGCACGCTACAGCCATACCCGCCAGCTGCCCGAGTTGCAGCGGCTTCTCTCCAGCACGCACCACTACGCGACCTGGGACGATCATGATTTCGGTCCGAACGATTCGGACCGCTCGTATCGGCTTCGCGGGCAGGCGCTGAAGATTTTCGGGGAATTCTGGCCCAATCCTGAATTCGACTCGACCGTCGGCGGAGTCACGCACTATTTCGAGTGGCACGACGCGGCCTTCTTCATGCTCGACAACCGCTACTTTCGCCAGGCCAACGGGCGTGTTACCGGACAACGCACCGTGCTCGGCCGCGAGCAGGTCGAATGGCTGCTGGACGCACTCAAGGCCAGTTCGGCCTCGTTCAAGTTCGTGGTGATGGGCGGCCAGTTCCTCAACAGCGCCGAGACCGGTGAAAACTACATCAACCTGGCACCCGGCGAACGCCGCGAGATCCTCGACCGTATAGACGCCGAGGACATTCCTGGCGTACTGTTTCTTTCCGGCGACCGCCACCATTCGGTGCTGATGAAAAAGGAAAACGGCGTGGACTATCCGCTCTACGAATGGACTGTCTCCCCGTTGACGGCGGGTCCAAGCTCCCCCAGGGCCGGCGAGAATCAGTACCGGGTCCCGGAAAGCCTTTTTGAGCGGCGAGGGTTCGGTCTTGCGGAAATCAGCGGACCCCGCGACGACCGGGTGCTGCGTCTCGGACTGCACGACAGCGATGGTGAGCGCGTCTGGACGACAGAGATATTCCAGCGCGACCTGCGCTGACCGCGCAAGGGCTTTGCGGACGCTGCTCTGTGTTCTGGCCGGCGTTTGTGCAAGATCTGTCACGACCCGGCAAGGATGTTGAGAGGCACCCTGAATAGGGGCTGGATTCGATCTGATATAGTTTCGCGTTGCGCGTGCCGAGTTTCGGAAAAGGGTGCGGTGTTGCCCGGCAGGCTACCCAATAACCGGCGCGCAGACCGCGATTGCGGTATTTTCCAACTATTGTCCTTGGTACGCGGAGTGTTGTATGAGAAATACGTTCAAGCTGGTCGGATTTTTGTTGTTTGCCATGCCGGCCCTGACATTCGCGCAGGGCATGAGTCTGGAGCAGATTGCCGATCTCAGCCAGGTCGGCAACGCGCAGATCAGCCCCGACGGCGAGAGAATCGCCTATCTGCGTTCGGTACCGCGCGACATCCCCGAAGAAGAAGACGGCCCCGCCTGGAGCGAGCTTCACGTTATCGAAAACGGCGAGTCGCGACCCTTCATTACCGGCCAGGTCAACGTTGACGGAATGGGCTGGCACCCCGATTCACGCCGCATCGTGTTTCTGGACAAGCGTGGCGACGACGCCACGACCCGCCTATACGCGATTTCGGTCGATGGCGGAGAGGCGCGTGCCATGGCGTCACTGGAAACCGACATATCCGGCTACTCGTTCAGCCCGGACGGCAGTCAGGTTGCATTGCTTGCGTTCGAGCCCGACGATGAGGCGGATGAAAAGCTCGAGGAACAGGGCTTCAATCAGGTCATCTATGAAGAAGGCCTGCAAGATCGACGGATCTGGATTCTCGATCTGGACGAAGTTGATGCCAGTCCGCGCAGGATTGCTCTGGAAGGCTCCATCCAGGACGTGGCATGGTCGCCGGCAGGCGATCGCCTGGCCGTCAAGATCACCCCGCAGCAGCTGGTCGACGACACGCTGGTGTTCACGCGGATCCGGATCGTCGATCTGCAGGGCGAGGAGCTCGGGCGCATCGAGAACCCGGGAAAGCTTGGAGAAATGGCCTGGAGCCCCGGCGGGCGATATCTGGCTTTCATCGGCACCAACCTTATCAACGATTCGCGTGAAGGACGCTTGATGTTGGCCGGGCGCGACGGCGGCGAATTCACCGATCTGATTCCCGGGCTGGAAGGGCACGTCTGGCACCTGGGCTGGCTGGAGGACGACCGGATCGGTTTCCTGAGCTACGAGGGCACCGGCGTTCGCATGGGCGCTATCGATGCCGACGGCGAAAATCGGGAAACCCTGATCGAAGACGGCCCCGTCTTCACCGGCCTTTCGATATCCGGCGACGGCGACGTCGCTTTGTACGGCAACACGCCGTCCCATCCCAACGAGGTCTACAGGATCAGCGGCGGCCGGGCCGAGCGCCTGACGAATTCGAACCCGTGGTTGGCGGACGTGGCGCTTGCGAGGCAGGAAGTGGTCAGCTACCAGGCGCGCGACGGGCTGAGGATCGAAGGCATCCTGGTCTATCCCCTGGACTACCGGGAAGGAAACCGGTATCCGCTGATTCTCAATGTGCACGGCGGCCCGGAATCGCATTATTCCAATGGCTGGCTCACCGGCTATTCGTCCCCGGCGCAACACGCTTCGAGCGAAGGTTACTTCACGTTCTTCCAGAACTACCGAGGTTCCACCGGTCGCGGCGTCGAATTCACGCAACTGAGCTTCGGTCGGCCGGCCATGGAGGAATTCGACGACCTGGTCGACGGCGTCGATTACCTTGTCGAGCAGGGCATGGTCGATGGCGACCGCGTCGGGATCACGGGCGGTTCCTACGGCGGCTACGCTACCGCCTGGGGCGCGACGCAGTATTCGGAGCGATTCGCCGCGGCCGTGATGAACGTAGGCCTGAGCAACCAGATTGCGGCGTTCGGAACCTCCGACATCCCGTGGGAATTCAACCTCGTGCACCTGGGCAAGTGGCCGTGGGAGGACTGGGAATTGTTCCGGCAGGCCTCGCCACTTTACTATGTCGAGAAGGCGGCCACGCCTATCCTGATCCTGCACGGAGATGCCGACCCGCGGGTCGATCCGACCCAGTCCCGGATGTTCTACCGTTTCCTGAAGCTTCAGGAAAATCCGCCGCCGGTGCGCCTTGTGCTTTATCCTGGCGAGGGCCACGGCAACCGACGCGCCGCCAGTCGCTATGATTACTCACTGAGGCTGATGCGCTGGATGAATCACTACCTGAAGGGTGAGGGCGGAGAGCCGCCACCGTACCGAGTGGATTACGGATTTGAGGACCAACCCGACAATGATTGACAAATCAGCATCTTGAGCGTAAGTTCGACACTTGGCTTTAACATGCAGCAAGGCTCGGTCATCGCGCATCTCGCGCGGTCGCGGGTCGGGGAAAGAATTTAATGGCATCTACTGTTGAATCTTTGACCAGCGCGCGCCTCCCGGGTACGGGCCGCCGGCTCGTCGAGGAAGGCCTGCTCAGCGAGGAGCAGGCAACCGAAGCGCTGGCGAATGCTGCCGAACTTGGCCGCACTTTCACCAGCCACCTGGTTCGCGAAAACCTGATCGACCCGGCCGACTTCGCGCACGTCGCCGCCGACGAATTCGGCCTGCCGCTACTCGATCTCAATGCAGTCGACCTGCGCAACGCCCCCGGCGACCTGGTAAGGGAAGACTTGATGCGCAAGCATCTGCTACTTCCGATGATCAAGCGTGGCAAGCGTTTATTCGTGGCTGTGGCTGATCCGACGAACCAGTCGGGGATCGACGAGGTGGCCTTTACCACCGGGCTCAACGTCGAGGCCGTGCTGGCGGCCGCCGATTCGATCGGCCAGGCTATCGACCGGATCATGGCCGGCTCCAACCAGGCCTTCGAGGAACTTACGGCCGGCGACGAGGATCTCGAATCTCTCAGCTTCGAGGCCGATCAGCAGGCAAAGGAAAGCGTCGAGGAAACCTCGGATGACGCCCCGATCGTGCGATTCGTCAACAAGGTGCTGATCGACGCCATCCGCAAGGATGCTTCCGATATTCACTTCGAACCCTACGAAGACAGCTACCGGATTCGCTTCCGCATGGACGGCGTGCTCAAGACCCAGATGCGCCCGCCGAACAAGATGTCCAGCCGCCTGTCGGCCCGGCTGAAGGTCATGGCCAACCTGGATATCGCCGAGCGGCGCGTACCTCAGGACGGTCGTATCAAGCTCAACATCTCCAAGAATCGCGCGTTCGATTTTCGTGTCTCTACCTGTCCCACGCTATGGGGCGAGAAGGTAGTGCTGCGTATCCTGGACGGATCGGGCGCATATCTCAGTCCTGAAAAACTCGGCTTTGAGCCCCATCAGAAAGACATTTACCTGGATTCCATCAGCAAGCCATACGGCATGGTACTGGTCACCGGCCCGACCGGCTCCGGTAAGACGGTGTCGCTGTATACAGCGCTGGGACTGCTCAATGACGAGGGCCGCAACATCTCCACGGTCGAGGATCCGGTCGAAATCCGCATGCCGGGCATCAATCAGGTGCAACAGAACACGAAGCAGGGCCTTACGTTCGCCAAGGCGCTTCGTTCATTCCTGCGCCAGGATCCCGACATCATCATGGTCGGGGAAATCCGGGACATTGAAACCGCAGAAATCGCCATCAAGGCGGCTCAGACCGGTCACCTTGTGCTTTCCACATTGCATACCAACGACGCACCCCAGTCCATCACCCGGCTGGCCAACATGGGCGTACCACCCTATAACATCGTTTCGGCGGTTCACATGGTGATGGCCCAACGGCTTGCCCGTACCCTGCACAAGTGCAAGGTGCCCGAAGACGACCTTCCACCCGAGGCTCTGAAGAAAGCGGGCTTCAGCGAAGAAGAGATCGAAGAGGGCCTGCAGCTCTTCCAGGCCAAGGGTTGCAACATGTGCAACGAGGGCTACAAGGGGCGTTCCGGCGTATTCCAGGTGATGCCTGTCACCGAGGAAATCGAGCAGATCATCCTGCAGGGCGGCACCGCCCTGGAAATCGAGCGCCAGAGCAAGGTCGAAGGCATCATCGACCTGCGCCGCGCGGCCCTGAACAAGGTCAAGAGCGGTTCGATCAGCCTGCTTGAAATGAACCGGGTAACGAAAGACTGAAAAATCAGAAATCGTCCAGGGCACCACTGAGCACTTGACCGGCGGCCACCGCCAGTCAAGCGCTCAGCAGCACCCTGAACGATTTCTAGCCGGATCAGCTTCTCGGAATCCACCTTCCGCCGGTTCCTTCGCGCGGACCGGTTCCCTCAGGCCCTTTTTCCATTTATAATACGCGGCTTCGTATCACCCAATGCCGGTGTAGCTCAGGTGGTAGAGCAACGCATTCGTAATGCGTGGGTCGGCGGTTCGAATCCGTCCACCGGCACCATTAAATAGTAGAAACCTCGGAACCATCCGGTCCTCCGAACGACACGAAACCCCATTCGAACCGCCGACCATCACAATAGGTTCGAACCGAGCGGCGAAGCCGCGAGCTCACTGGCGCGCCAGCGCCAGTAATCCGTCCACCGGCACCATTAAATAGTAGAAACCTCGGAACCATCCGGTCCTCCGAACGACACGAAACCCCATTCGAACCGCCGACCATCACAATAGGTTCGAGCCGAGCGGCGAAGCCGCGAGCTCACTGGCGCGCCAGCGCCAGTAATCCGTCCACCGGCACCATAACTAGCAGAAACCTCTTAACGCTCCAAGCCTCCGAACGCTCCAGGACTCCCCCGATTCGAACCGCCGACCATCACAATCGGTTCGAACCGAGCGGCACAGCCGCTCGCTCCCTTGAGCGCAGCGAAAGCAACCGCTCCAAGTTGCGCTCAGCAATCGGCTTGCGTCAGATCGAACCGCCGATCAACAAAGGCTCGGCCTCCAATTTGATACCGAAGCGGTCGTGCACGCTGGCTTTGATGTCGCGGCCAAGGCTCAGTACATCCTGGCCGCTGGCATTGGCCCGGTTGATCAGCACCAGCGCGTGACGGTCGAAGACTTGCGCGCCGCCCACCGATTTGCCGCGCCAGTCGAGCTGGTCGATCAGCCAGCCGGCCGAGAGCTTGGTGAAGCCGGGCTTGTCGGGCCAGTTGGGCAGGTCCGGATGCTGATCGGTCAGTTCCTGTGCGGCGGCGTTCTTCACAACCGGGTTCTTGAAGAAGCTTCCCGCGCTGGGGATGAGGCCGGGGTCGGGCAGCTTGCGCTTACGAACCCGCATGATGGCGGCTGCCACGGTGCGCGGATCCTCGGGCTTGGCGTGCCCATGTCGTTCCAATTCCTCCAGCAGCGACGGGTATTCGAGAACCGGCGTGCCGTGCATCATCAACTCCAGTCGAATGCCTAGGATGACAAACCTGTCCCGGTCGGCGCTCTTGAAGCGGCTGTCGCGGTAGTCCAGGCCGCATTCTGAAGCATCCAGTCTTTCGATTCTTCCCGTTTGCCGGTCGAACACTTCCACCGATTCCAGGCAATGCGCCAATTCCACGCCGTAGGCGCCGATGTTCTGCATCGGCGCGGCCCCGACCAGGCCGGGAATCATCGCCAAGTTCTCGATGCCCCAGAGGCCGCGATCCAGCGTCCAGCGCACCAGTTCGTGCCAATCCTCGCCGGCGGCTGCGGTCACCAGCACCCGGTCGCGGTCGATGATTTCGCTGTCGACGCCGCGCAGCCGGTTGACGATGACCCGGCCGGGGAAGTTGTCGACAAAAAGCGTGTTGCTGCCGCCGCCCAGGAGCAGCACGGGCAATTGCGTGTCGAGCAGGTCGGGCAGGTCGTGGGTGTCCTCGAGGCGTGCAAGTTCGATCGCGCGGGCCGGAAGCCGGAAGGTGCTCAAAGCGTCCAGCGGCGCGTTTCTTTGGACCTCACTAGGCATTGTCGTACTCCTCGTCGTACTCCGCGGCGATGGACCGCGCGCAGTCGCCCACCAGGTCCGGCCCGTTGTAGATGAACCCGGTATAGAGTTGCACTACATCGGCTCCGGCGGCGATCTTGGCGACCGCGTCAGCGCCACTCATGATGCCGCCGCTGCCCATGATCGGAAACGATTCGCCGAGAACCTCGCGGCAGCGGGCCAGTACCTTGTTCGACGGGGCCAGCAGCGGCGCACCGCTCAGGCCGCCTGTCTCGTCGACGTGCGGTTGGCCGGCAATCGCGTCGCGAGCGATTGTCGTGTTGGTTGCGTTCAGGCCGTCGACGCCGGAGGCAGCAATTGTTTCAAGCGCATCGCTGAGCGCGGCGTCCTCCCAGTCGGGCGCGATCTTGACGACGATGGGGCATTTTCCGCCAAAAGTCTCGGCGTGGCGTTCGCCGGCCTGCACGATTGCTTCGAGCAATTCGCGGAGATGCCCGCTGTCCTGGAGCTGGCGCAGGTTCTCGGTATTGGGAGAAGAAATATTCACAGCGACATAGTCGCAGTGCGGATAGATCTTTTCCAGGCAAATCAGATAATCTTCGGCCGCCCGGTCGACCGGCGTCTCCTTCTGCTTGCCGATGTTCGCGCCGACCACACCGGCGTAGCGCCGCGCTTTCAGGCGTTCGACCAGATGGTCGACGCCCTTGTTGTTGAAGCCCATTCTATTGATGATGGCCTGGGCCGGCTTGACCCGGAACATGCGCGGCTGCGGATTGCCGGGCTGCGCTTTGGGCGTGACGGTGCCGAGTTCCAGGTGGCCGAAGCCGAGTTGGCCGAGCGCGTCGATGTAGTCGCCGTTCTTGTCCAGCCCGGCGGCCAGGCCCACCCGGTTGGGAAATTCGATGCCCATGAGTACCAACGGGTCGTCGACCGCCGCACCCGCCATCAGGCGAGGCAGGCCGAAGTGGCCGCCGAACTTCATCGATTCCATGGCCAGTTCGTGCGCGGTTTCCGGCGGCAGCGAGAACAGTCCTTTTCTCAGCCAGCTGTACATGGTTCAGGCGACTCCGAGGAAAAGCATCCACAACAACACGGCCAGGCCCGCAGCAAAAAGCAGACCGACGCCGACCAGGAAAAGCAGGGCAAGACCGCCGATCGCTCCGGCGAATGCAGCAAAGACAATCCAGCCGGCAAGCGCCAGGATCAGCAGACCTAGCTGCAGCCAGCCCAGGATCAGACCGGCGATTGCCAGACCCTCGCCGGACTCGAGCCCAGCGGATGCGCGGATCTGGTTGAGTGCGGCGTGTCCGGTGAAGACCGCGACGAGGCCGCCGATAAGCGGTACTGCAACCCAGGCCAGAATGCCCGAGACCAGACTGACGATCGCCGCCGTATTGGTCGGCGGGGTGGCATCCATGGTGCGAGCTACCTCCCTGGGTCGGGTTGCCGGGACAATGAGGCGCGGTTTTTCCGCGCCCTTGCCTTCATTTTACCCTCTTACAAGTCGAACTTGATGCCCTGCGCCAGTGGCAGTTCGGTGGAATGGTTGATCGTGTTGGTCTGCCGGCGCATATAGTTCTGCCACGCGTCCGAGCCCGATTCCCGGCCGCCACCGGTTTCCTTCTCGCCGCCGAAGGCACCGCCGATCTCGGCGCCCGATGTGCCGATGTTGATGTTGGCGATGCCGCAGTCCGAACCGAGGTGGCCGAGGAAGTACTCCTCGTTCCTCAGGTCGGTGGTGAACAGCGACGAAGACAGGCCCTGGCGCACGTCGTTGTGCATTTCCACGGCTTCTTCCAGGGTCTTGAAGGTCATCACGTACAGAATCGGCCCGAAGGTCTCTTCCTGCACGATGTCCCAGTGATTCTCGGCGCGTACGATCGCCGGTTCGACGAAGTAGCCGTCGCCCTCGACGCGATTGCCGCCGGTGAGCAGCTCTCCGCCCGCTGCCTTGGCCTGTTCGATGGCGTCCATGTAGCGTTCGATGGCAGCCTCGTCGGTCAGCGGGCCCATCAGCGTGCCATCGTCCAGCGGATCGCCGATGCGCACCTGCTTGTAGGCGTCGACCAGGGTGCCGATGACGTCGTCGGCGATGGATTCGTGCAGGAACAGCCGGCGGGTGGACGTGCAGCGCTGTCCGGCGGTGCCCACGGCGCCGAACACGATGGCCGGGATGGCCAGCTTGAGATCGGCGGTTTCGTCGACGATCATCGCGTTGTTGCCGCCCAGTTCGAGCAGGCTCTTGCCCATGCGCGCGGCGACGCGCTCGCCGACCTTGCGGCCGATCGCGCTCGAGCCGGTGAACGACATAAGGTCGACGCGCCGGTCGTCCATGAAGCGTTGGGCCAGGTCGTGGCCCGATTCCATGAAGCTGGTGAAGATCGGCGGGAAATCAGTGCCTTCGAGCGCCTCGTTGGCGATGTTCTGAACCGCGGCGCAGCACAGCACGCCCTTGGGGCTCGGCTTCCAGATCGTGGCGTTGCCGCAGATCGCCGAGAGCAGCGCGTTCCAGGCCCAGACCGCGACCGGGAAGTTGAACGCGGTGACTACGCCGACCACGCCCAACGGGTGCCACTGTTCGTACATCCGATGGCCGGGGCGCTCGGAATGCATGGTCTTGCCGTAGAGCATGCGCGACTGGCCCACCGCGAAGTCGCCGATGTCGATCATTTCCTGGACTTCGCCGTCGCCTTCAGGCTTGATCTTGCCCATTTCCATCGCGACCAGGCTACCCAGCGGATCCTTGTATTTGCGCAGCGCCTCGGTCACCAGCCGGACGGCTTCGCCGCGCTGCGGCGCGGGCACTTGGCGCCAGGCACGCGCGGTTTCCACGGCCTGTTTCAGCACCCGCTCGTAATCCGCCTCGGATGCGGCATGGACGGTTGCGATGACTTCGCCGGTGGCCGGATTTATCGAGTCGATCCTGCCGGCATCGGTTGTGGTCGACCATTGGCCGGGACCGAAGCATGCTCCGGAGTTTTCGGCCTTCAGGCCGAGCGAATCAAGAATATTGCGTGCGCGCTTGCTCATTGCGTGCTTCCCTTCCTTAGGTATGTTCAATGCGGTAATCATCCATTATCGCATCGCTTGGCGGATTCGTTAGGTTCGCGGAGGTGTCGTGTACCTGTCCTTCCGGTCGTTCAGCACTTCAGTCGGTCAGCCAGTCGGCAAGCGCCGGAACCACTTCCCCGAGCACCGCCTCGAAGCCGCCAACGACTTCAGCCGGTCCGGCGCCGCCGACGGCATGGCGGGCCTCGAACAGCTCGCGCGCAAGCAATTCGGCCGAGCGGCTGTCGTAGAGGCGGGCCTCGAGACGGATTTCAGCTTCCAGTTGGCCGTCTCCGGTCTCGACCAGCTCGAATCTGCGCAGGTCCAGCGCCAGCGTTCGGTCCAGTCCCGCGGCACCGGCGCTGACCTGGTCAATCGATTGCGAATCGCGCAGATATCGCACCAAACGGGTGCGCACCAATTCAGGCGCGGCGGCCACCCAGCGAGCGTTGGCGTGGACCTGCAGTTGGCCCTCGCCGGTTCTTACCAGCACCCGTGCCGAATCGCGCGCCGGGTCCGACTCGGGCCTCGCCACGTTAAGCGTCCAGTCAACGCCCTGGCTTGCAGCAGCGGGAGAATCCAGCTGCGGGTCGAGCAGCTGCACCGGCTGGGTTTCAGGGAGAATCGAGCAGGCGGCCATCAAAAGAAGAGCGGCTGCGGCCTGAAGTTTCAATAGGGTCTTCATCGTGAGGGGTACTCCTCCGGTTGTTCGCCGCCGAGCAGGAAGCGCGCCGGGTTGTTTTCGATCTCGCGGACGAGGTCGGAAAGATCGCGGATCAGACGGCGGATTTCCTCTATGCCGCCGGAGACCTGGCGCATTCCGACGCCGCCGATCTGGCTGAGCTCATCCTGGTTGCTCGCGATGATGGTGTCGAGCCGTCCGGAGAGCGATTCCAGGTTCGCCAGCGTGCCGGAGAGCCGGGTCTTCAGCTCGGGGAGATCGCGGACGAGACCGTCGTCGATGTCGGCAACGAGCTGGTCGAACCTTTCGGTCGTGGCGGAGATTCTTTCCAGCAGAGCCGGGACCGAATCGCTGGCCTGCGCAGTGTTGGCGAGCAGCCGGTTCAGGTCGCTTTCCGGTCCGGCCAGCGCGCCGCTGAACTGCTCCAGCGACGCCAGCGTGGCATCGATTCTTTCGAGATTCTCGTCGCGAACCAGTTTGTCGATCTGGTTGAGCACGGCGTTGGCGGTCACCACGATGCCCTCGGAAGACTCCATCAGGCGATTGAGTGGCGACGAAACCGACTTTATCTGCGGGAGATCTTCGTCGGAACGCTTCAGCAACGGGCTGCCGGGACTGCCGCCGCTGAGCTGGATTGCCGCGGTGCCGGTCAGACCGGTCAGCCGGATGGTCGCCACGGTGTCTTCGTGTACCGGCACCTGTGCCTGGACCTCGACCGTGGCCAGGACCTGCCGGACGTCCTCCGGATTGAGTTCGAGCTCGGTCACGCGGCCGACATTGACACCGTTGTACAGCACCGGGCTGCCGTCGGACAGGCCGATGACGGATTCGTTGAACAGAATCGTGTAATGATTCCAGGCGCTTTCGGTCGCGTAGCGCGCCGCGAACAGGCCGAACAGCACGGCCGCGATGGCGACGACGAACGTGAATGCGCCGATGACGACGTAATTGGCTTTCGTTTCCATGCCTAGTGCTCCATTACCCTGGGGCCGTGTCTTGATTTCGCGCCGCGCGTGCGCGCGGCCCGTGAAAGTAATCGCGTATCCAGTCGTGGTCCAGTTGCTCGATTTCGCTGAGCGGCGCTGCGGCCAGGATCTTTCGGTCGGCAATGACTGCCACCCGGTCGCATATTGCGTACAGCGTATCGAGATCGTGCGTGATCAGGAATACGGTAAACCCCAGTGCGCGCTGCAGTGTTCGCAGCAGGCGGTCGAAATCGGCGGCGCCGATCGGATCGAGGCCGGCCGTCGGTTCGTCCAGGAAGAGCAGTTCGGGTTCCAGCGCCAGGGCTCTGGCCAGCGCGACGCGCTTGCGCATGCCGCCGGAAAGTTCCGACGGCATTTTCGAACTTGTCGAGGCCGACAGTCCCGACAGCTGAATCTTGGACCGGGCCAGGTCGCGCCGCAATTGCGCCGGCAGGTCCGGCCGGTGCGATTTGAGTGGAACCTCGACGTTCTCCAGCACCGTCAAAGACGAGAACAGCGCGCCGTCCTGGAACAGCACGCCGGCCCGGCGGGACATCACCCGCTGAGCGTCTTCGGCGTCCTTCAGCTGCTGTCCGAAAACCTGGATACTGCCGCCGTCCGGCCGCAGCAGCCCCAGGATCGAGCGCATCAGCACCGACTTGCCGCTGCCAGACCCGCCGACCACGGCAAGGATCTCGCCGCGCCGGACATCCAGGTCCAGTTCCCGGTGCACGACGTTCGAGCCGAAGCGGTTCAGCAGGCCGCGAATCCGGATGACCGTCTCGTTATCCCGCTCGCTGTCCGGCGTTTTCGCCGGTGTCTGCTTCGCGGCGGGCGCGGTTGTGTGTTCGCCGGGCATCACCAGCCGATCTCCATGAAGTAGACCGCGGCCAGCGCGTCGATGACGATCACCATGGTCAAGCTTCGTACCACGGCCGTGGTCGTGTGTTCGCCCACCGATTGCGCCGTACCGGCGACCCGCAGGCCTTCCAGGCAGCCGATGAGCGCAATCACCACGGCAAATATCGGCGCTTTGAGGACACCCACAAGGTAATGCTTGAGGGTAACCGTCTGCTCCACGCGATCCAGGTAAAGCGTCAGGTTGATGTCCAGTGCGAGCACCGAGACGATCAGTCCGCCGGTGAGGCCCGCCAGGGTCGCAATGAACGCCAGCAGCGGCAGAGTGATAAGGAGCGCGATCAGGCGCGGCAGGACCAGGACCTCGATTTCATCCAGCCCAAGGGTGCGAATGGCATCGATTTCCTCGCGCGATTTCATCATGCCGATCTGGGCGCAGAAGGCGCTGGCAGTGCGTCCGGCCAGCAGGATGGCGGTCAATAGAACGCCGAATTCGCGCAGGAAGGCGAAAGTCACCAGATCGATGACGAACAGTTCAGCGCCGAAGTCGCGCAGCACGGTGGCGCCCAGAAACGCGACGACCGCGCCGATCAGCCCGGAAAGCAAAATCAGCAGCGGGACCGCGTCCAGACCGGTCTGTTCCATGTGATAAACCGTCGAAGTCAGGCGCAACCTGTGCGGCATTGCTGCGGTTCGCGCTAACCGATGGACCGTGATCCCCATGAAATTCAGCAGTTCCCGTGTGCTGGTGCCGACCTCCACGGCGGTGCGGCCGATGCGCTCCAGCACCTGCCGCCACTGTGGCTCGCAAGCCGGCTCCGGCTCGTGTTCGTCGTCACAGGCCGAGTCCACAGCCTCGAACAGCGTGCGCCACTGGCCGGTCAGGCCTGACTCGGCCGGATTCTGTCCGGTCTGGCAGAAAAGCCGCTCCAGCAACAACGCGCCGGATGCGTCCAGGCGGGAAATGCCGCTGGCGTCGAGCTGCATTGCCGGCCCGGTGAGCGAGTCGACCTGTTCGCTGAGCCGTTCCACGTTGGCCAGCGTCCACTCGCCGCGCGCCGACAGCACATCTCCCCGGCCGGATTCCCGGACAAGTTCGGCATTGCTTTCGGACGATTCGCTCGCGCTCACGGCTTCACGGCCCATCTCGATTCATTTCCGAAATTACCAACACATGCATTTCCTGGTAAATAGTATGCGGCCTGCGGCGTTCACTGGCCGGGATCCCGGCTGGCCTCCGCGTTGAGCCGGCGCACGCCACTGTCTGCGGCTGGCCGGAGGGGTCAATCCGTTCCCGCAATGCTTTCCAGTCGTAATCGAGTCGGCCGCGTCCGCACATCCTCGATGCGCCACTGAGATCCGGGTCTCATCATCGAGGAATGGTACGCCAGCCGTGTCGTCACGCCAACCGCAAACATTATTGTTGGCGCTTTCATATGGACACTTCGTATGGAAAACGACTATACTAGAGGGCTTGACAAAACAAGCCTGACCGCAGCCCGTGGGCAATCAGGAAAAGTGTTTTCCGGGGAATACCCGAAAACCGCTGCGGAACCGGCATTACCAAGAGGAGTACAACATGCCCAAGATGAAATCGAACCGCGGTGCCGCCAAACGGTTCCGCGCCACCGGAAGCGGGCGCATCAAGCGCAAGCACGCATTCCACAGCCACATCCTGACCAAGAAGGACACCAAGCGCAAGCGT
>Ga0209936_1000383_pt1 | contig 27581 bp, 24 predicted proteins | sample SalPonR1_A_D1_MG_FD_185694 | JGI IMG/M metagenome (GOLD analysis project Ga0209936, IMG submission 185694) | Salt pond soil microbial communities from South San Francisco under conditions of wetland restoration - Salt Pond MetaG R1_A_D1_MG... ...
CGCCAGGGCGCGCTCGAGCTCCGGCAGCAGCCGGTCGACGCTGAATCGCGACACGCCGGGCAGCGAGCCGATCGGCTGGGTCTGCTCGCGGCCGGGCACCACGAAGTAGGGGGCGATGAGGCGTTCCGGATGCAGCCGCGTCTCGGCCACCATCTCGCGGAGCGCCTTCGTGCGGCGCAGGCGACGAGGGCGCCGGACGGGGACGGGGATGGTCGCGTCGCTCATGAGGTCCTCCCAGGCAGGTCGGCGGCGTCGGCCCGCTCGGCGTCGGTCGTTTCGGCGGTGGCGCGTCGCGCGTCGTCGATCCGCGCGAGGATCGCGTCCGCGTCCGGACGCGCAGCCGTCCACGGACGCAGCCCGCGGGCGCGGAGCGCCGCGGCGGTGGTCGGTCCGATCGCGACCAGCGCGGCGGTCTCGTCCAGGTCGTCCGGCAGGCCCTCCGCCGCCGACGGACTGGCCACCACCACGGCGTCGGGCGGCCCGTCGCTGCGCCACGGCCGCCGCTCGGTCTCGTACAGGGTAAGCGCCCGGGTGGCCAGACCCGCGTCGCGGAGGGCGCGCTCCAGCGTCGCACGTGCCCGGTCGCCGCGCGGCAGCCCCACGGGGCCCTCGGCGTCGCCGCGGGCGAGGAACGTCCGGGCCAGACCCTCCGCCGTCGGCGGGGCGCCGATCACCTCGACCCGTCCGCCGATCCGCTTGAGCGCCGAGGCGGTTCCCGCGCCCACGGCGCCCAGCTTGGGGCCGTGCGGCGACGCGGGAAGCGGCAGGCCCAGCGCCGCCCACGCCTCGACGGCGGACCGGCTGGGGAACAGCAGCCACGGCAACGCCACCAGCCGGCGCGCCTGGGCGCGCGTGGCGGCGTCCGTGCGCCACCGCACCTCGATCAACGGCGTGCGCACCACCTCGTCCCCGCGCCTTCGAAGGGCGGCTTCGAGCTCCTCGAGCCGTCCTCGCGCGTGCGTCAGGACGACCCTCACGCCCCCGTCCTCACGGCGACCTCCCGTGCGTCTCGAGGCGCGCTTCCTCATGCGGATCGGGCCTGCCCAGCGCCTCGTACGCCAGCATCGCCGCCCCCTCGCTCGAGGGGTGCTCGACCACGACGCCGCGGCCCTCGTACCAGGCGTGCAGCCGGAGGGTCCCGTCCTGCAGGGCGGCGTGCGCGCCCAGCGCCAGCTGACAGCCGCCCTGGATCATGCCCATCAGGCCACGCTCCGCCGCCACGGCCCGGTAGCCGCGCACGTCGTGCAGCTCCGTCAGCAGCGACGCCAGGCCGTCGTCGCCGCGACGGATCTCGAGCGCCAGCGCGCCTTGGGCGGGGGCGGGCACGAACGCGGAGGGCTCGAGCGCCACCACCTCGAGACCGTCCAGGTCGGTCTCCAGTCGCGCGAGCCCGGCCGCGGCCAGCACGATCGCGTCGTAGCCGCCCTCGCGGAGCCGCTCGATGCGCGTCGGAACGTTGCCGCGCAGCTCCGCCGCGGTCAGGTCCGCGCGGTGCCAGGCGAGCTGCTTGCGGCGCCGCGCCGCGCTGGTCCCGATCGTGGCGCCGGGCCGCAACGGAACGAAGGCGGCGTCCTCGTCGAACGCCTCCGGCCGGACGAGCAGCACGTCGCGCGGGTCGGCCCGCTCGGGCACGGCGGCCACCTCGAGCCCCGGAGCGGGGGCGGAGGGAAGGTCCTTGTACGAATGCACGGCGAGATCGGCCGATCCGTCCAGGACCGCGTCTTGGACGGCCTTGGTGAAGAAGCCCACGCCGGCGATCTGGGCGAAGGGGCGCCCGTCCGTGTCGCCTTGCGTCGTCACCTCGACCAGCTCGGAGGTGGCCCCCACGGCGCGCAGCCGCTCGGCGATCCAGCGCGCTTGCCAGAGCGCCAGCGCGCTGGCGCGGGTCGCGATGCGGACGTGTGCGGGGTGCGGCGGAAGGTCGGACCGGCCTGCGCCTTGCGTTGTCGTCATTCGTCGAGTCCCGTCTCGCCCAGGTAGGTGCGCGCGACGTCGACCCCGTGCTCGCGGGCCAGCGCACGCAGCCCCTTGATGGGGTCGTGAACCAGCCGGCCGACGAGCCTGCGTGCCTGCTCCTGGGGGAGGGACGCCTCGAGCGTCTCGAGCGTGCGCTCGCGGAGCCGCCGGATGGACGGCCCGAGCTGCTTCTCGTTCCATTCGTCGGTGGCGTCGTCGAGCTCGTCGAGCACCAGCCGCTCGGCGATCGCGAGCTTGTCGCGCAGCTCCGCGCGGCGGGCGGCGCCCGCCTCCTGCAGCCCGTCCACGTCCAGGAGCCGGATGCCGGTCGACCGAGCGCCGCTGGGATCGACGTTGCGGGGCACGCCGAGGTCCACGCAGATCCGGGCTCCGGTGCGCCTCAGCAGCTCGGCGTCCACCAGGCCGCGGACCGGCGTGGCGCACACCAGCGCGTCGACCTGGGGCGGCGCGGCCCGTACGTCTGCGAGCGAACGCGACGCGACGCCCAGCTGCTCCGCCAGCGCGTCGGCCCGGTCGACGGTGCGGTTCGCGATCAGGACGCGAAACCCCATGTCACGCACGGACCGTGCCGCGAGCGCGCCCATCTCGCCGGCCCCGAGCACCAGAACGGTCGCTCCGGGCGACAGCGAGCGCTCGAGCTCGGGCCGGGCAAGGCTGAACAGGCTGGTGCTCATCGGGGCCAGCGCCACCTCGCGACGGACCCGCTTCGCGGCCCGGAGCGAGCGCTCGAACGCGTAGGAGAGCATGGCGTCGGTACGCCCCTCGTCCCGGGCGGCCAGGTAGGCGGTGCGGACCTGACCCATGATCTGATCCTCGCCGGGGTTGAGGCTGTCGAGCCCCGCGGCGATGCGGATCAGGCGCTCCAGCGCGCCGTCTCGGACGAACGCGTAGGGAAGAGGGCCCCCGTCGGCCAGTCGCCTGCGGGCCTCGTCCGCGACGACGCCTTCGGGGAGGTGCACGACCGCTTCCCAGCGGTTGCAGGTCGCCAGGATCACGGCGCGCGGCAGGCCCAGCGCGTCGAGCGCGCGGACGTCCGTGTAGCGCTCGTGCCAGTCGGCGAGGGCGTCCGCCCCTCCCCGCCTGTGCGAGACTCCGATTACCGCCAGTCGTTCCACCGAAGACACATGCTAGTCGCTATCGCGAGGCGCGTGTGTCATGAAACTGTCACGTGCCCGTGGGCCCGCGCCGGCGACGCTGTCCGCCGGCGCGCAGCGTCGCCGCTCACTCGAACCAGGCGTCCACGCGGTCCTCGTTCGCGGCCAGCCAGCGCCGGGCGGCGTCGCGCGGGAAGGTGGTCGGATCCTCCATCCACACCATCACCCGCTCCATCGCCGCAGGCGTCCAGGAGAAGGCGTCCAGGACGGCGGTCGCCTCGGGAAGGTCGTCTTCGAGCCCTTCGCGCACCAGGGTGTGGATCGCGCCCTCCTGACCGAACACCCCGCGGGGATCGTCCAGGAAACGCAGGTTCCAGCGAGCGTTGGCCCAGAGGGGCACCCAGGCGGTCACGACGATCCGCTCGCCGCGGCGGACCGCGGCCGAGAGCCGCTCCAGCATCGCGGCTTCGCTGCCGGTCGCCAGCACCGACCAGCCGTCGAGGCCGTACGCCTCGAGCGCCTCGCGGGCCTGGCGCATGACGCCCGCCTCGGGGTCGATGCCGACGACGACGCCGCCGTAGCGGTCGGCGCGGCCGGCGAGGTCCGGGATCGCCGTCAGGTCGGCCGCCGTCACGCCGCGCGCGCCGGCGGCGTCCGTCTGCCGTGCCGACCCGATGTCGGGAACGGCCAGCCCCGTCCGCGTGCCGTCGAGGTTCGGCCCCAGATCGCGTAACGCATCGCCGTGGCGTTCCAGGTACGGCGCGTGGGTGTCGGGCAGCCAGGCCGACAGCAGCACGTCCTGCTCTCCGGCGGCGACGGCGGCCCAGGCGTCGTCGATGGAGAGCTGCGTCAGCGTCACGTCCAGGCCCAGTCGCGTACGCAGCGCCTCGGCCACGACGTGCGCGCTGGCGCGCGACGACGACCAGGAGACGTGCGCGATCCGGAGCGTCTCCTGCGCCGGCGCCGCGCCGGCTGCGAGCAGCGCGACGATCGCGATCACGCCCGCCAGGCGACGGAGCGGGGTCCAGCCAGGCATCGCCGCTCCGGCCGTTTCGGAGGAGGGCGTACGGATCTCGCGCGAGCGGTACGCGGCCTGTTTCGCCGTCATTCGTGGCCTCCTTCGTCCTTCTCGGCAGGCGGCTCGCGGCGGTCGCGACGGGCCCTCGGGGGCCGGGGCGGCCGCGGAACGCGCGGCTCGACCGGGCGCTCCACCGCCTGCGGGTAGCGTTCGATGTAGCGCTGCATCCCGCGGTGGACGCTGACGCACATGAACAGCAGCACGATCGCGAACGGCAGGCCGGTCGTGATCGCCGCGGTCTGCAGCGCTACCAGCCCGCCGCCGATCAGGAGCGTCGCGGCGACGACGCCTTCGGTCACCGCCCAGAACACGCGCTGGGGAACGGGCGGATCGGCCTCGCCGCCGGCGGTGATGATGTCGATCACGAGCGACCCGGAGTCGGAGCTGGTGACGAAGAAGCTGATCACCACGATCACGCCCAGCAGCGAGGTGACCAACGCGAAGGGGAAGGTCTCGAGGAACACGAACAGCGACACCGGGATGTTCTCCTGAACCGCCGTCGCCAGCCCGCCGGGACCGAAGCGCTCGACCCAGAGCGCGCCGTCGCCGAACACGGTGATCCAGGTGAACGTCACGAACGTCGGGACCAACAGCACGCCCAGGATGAACTCGCGCACCGTCCGCCCCTTGCTGACGCGGGCGATGAACATCCCCACGAACGGCGACCAGGCGATCCACCAGCCCCAGTAGAAGACGGTCCAGCCGTTCTGCCAGGTGGTCGCGGTGTACGTCTCGTTCCACGTCGCCAGCGTGGGCAGGTTCTGGAGGTACATGCCGATGTTCTCCGGCAGGGCGTTCAGGATGAACAGGGTCGGCCCGACGATCAGGACGAACAGCAGGAGCGAGGCGGCGACGACGATGTTGAACTCGCTGACGCGCTGGATGCCGCCCTCGAGCCCGCGCACGACCGACACGGTCGCGACCGCGGTGATGGCCGCGATCAGGATCAGCTGCACGCCGGTGTTCATGCCGATGCCGAACAGGTGATCCAGCCCGGCGTTCACCTGCTGCACCCCGAGCCCCAGCGAGGTCGCGACGCCGAACAGGGTGGCCACGGTGGCCAGGATGTCGATCGCGGCGCCCATCCAGCCGTCGATGCGGTCGCCCAGCAGTGGGTAGAAGATGGTGCGGATGGTGAGCGGCATGCCGCGGTTGAAGCTGAAGAACGCGAGCGCCAGGCCGACGAGCGCATAGACGGCCCAGGGGTGGAGTCCCCAGTGCAGGAAGGTGAGCTGCATCGCCTGCTCGGCCGCTGCGACGGTGCCCGGCTCGGCGCGCGGTCCGGCGACGTAGTGGAACATCGGCTCGGCCACGCCGTAGAACAGCAGACCGATCCCCATCCCGGCGCTGAACAGCATCGCGAACCAGCCGAGGGTCGAGAACTCGGGCTTGGCGGCCTGGCCGCCAAGCCGGATCGACGCGAACGGCGTGAACACCAGGTAGATCGTGAAGAGCAGAACGACGTTCATCACCAGCACGAAGAACCAGCCGGTGTTGTTCGCGATGCCGGCCTGGACGGCGCCGAACGCGTTCGCCGCGGTCTGGTCGAACAGCACGGTGAACACGACCATCGCCAGGATCAGGCCGGAGGAGACGAAGAACACGGGCGGGTCGATGTGGACGTTCAGGCGTCGTTGCCAAGCGGGTCTGGGGTCGGTCTCCGGGAGCGCCATGGGGCTCCTTCCGGAGGGGCACGGACTCGTCGCGGCGGCTGGGGCCCCTCGCTCCCGAGGCCGCCCGGGCGCGTGGCCACGTCACGGGCTCTGGCGACAGGGTAGCGCGAGCGGCGCGGCCCAAACCGCGGATCGCGGCTTGGGCCAGACCGCTAGGCTCGGGCCGGAGCGCGTGAGGCCGAGGCTCGCCGCAGCCGATCGATCGCCAGATACAGCCCGGCCGAGCCCGCCAGGATCGCGCCCGCCACCGTCCAGACGACCGGAATCCCGGCGTGCTGCGCCAGGGCGCCGAAGCCGGCGCTGCCGGCGAACGCGCCCAGGTAGCCGGCCAGCGACACCACGGAGAGCGTGGACGACCGCCGCTCGGAGGGGACCTGCTCGTTCAGGATCGTCGCGATCGGCGAGCCGGTCAGGGCGTTCGCGAAGTAGGCGAGCCAGAACAGCCCCACCGCGGTGGGCAGGCCGCTGCGCCAGGCCAGCACGACCAGGGCAGTGCCGCCCAGCAGCTGGCCCGCCGCGGCGACCAGGGCGTAGCGCCGGCCCAGCCGGCGAGCCAACGGGATCGAGGCGAGGTTGCCGGCGACGCCTACGGTGAACGCGCCGGCCATCAGCGCGCCGAACGTCAGCGGCGAGGCGGGACCGGCGCCGGCGCCGGCGCCGGTGGTGAGGAGCGTGTCGAAGCGCGGCTGCCAGAACGTCTCGAGCGCGGCGACGGAGAGGCCGGTCGCCGCCGTGGCGATCATCACCAGCGTGACGATCCGGTCGTCCCGGGCGGCGCGCAGCGCGCTGGCCACGATCGGGCCGACGGCGGCGAGACCGGTCGGCGCTGCCGCGGTCATGTCGGTCGCCGCGCCCTGGACCGTGCCGGAGCGGTCTTCGCGGATGAACAGCGCGACGACCGCGAGGCCGACGAACTGCACGACGAACGACGCCAGGAACGGCAGGGACAGCGGCGTCAGCACGGCGGCGCCGTCGGCCGGCAGGCCCGCGCCCCAGACGGCCGGAATCGCGCTCCCCGCCAGCGTCCCGAGTGCCAGCCCCGCGATCGTGAGCGATTCGGCGTGCGCCAGCGGCGCCTGCAGGTCGGTCGCCGGATCGTGCTCCAGCAGCGCGTCGACGAACCAGGCGTCCAGCGCGCCGGACGCGAGCGCCCGACCGGTGCCCAGCAGGACGGCGGCCAGGGCGAAGAACGCGAACGAGAACGCGAAGAGGAACGCCACCGTCGACGCCAGCGTGACGGCCTGGGAGAGCAGCGCCGTGGGCTTGCGTCCGATCGCGTCGGCCAAGCCGCCGGTCGGAATCTCGAGCACGACGATCACCGCCGCGTGGAGGCCCATGATCATGCCGACCTGCAGCAGGCTCATGCCGCGAGCCTGCATCAGCAGGACCATGAGCGCCAGCGGCAGCGCGATCGCGAACCAGCGCAGGAACACGGCGGCGTAGTAGCTCGCCTGGATTCGGTGGACGCTCGGCAGGGTCTCGTGGCTCATGCCGGCAGCGTGGCACCGCTCCAACCGGACGTGAAACCCGTGAAGTTCGGTTGAGGGTCGGGCGCGCGGCGGCCGTGGTCAGGGCGCGGCCGCCCGCCGCTCGGCAAGCGGCCGCGCCCGCCGCCCTCAGCTGAACAGGCCGCGAAGCACGAACGCCAGGTTCGCCGGCCGCTCCGCCAGGCGCCGGGTGAAGTAGCCGTACCAGTCGGCGCCGAACGGCAGGTACACGCCGACCGACTCCTCCTCGGCGACCAGCGCCGTCTGCAGCCGCTGCGCCACGCCGTAGAGAAGCTGGAAGGTGGTCCGCTCCCGCGGCACGCCCAGCGCGTCGCGGCGCTCCTGGGCGAAGCGGATCAGCGCTTCGTCGTGCGTCGCGACGTGCACCGTCCCGCCGCCCTCCAGCATGCGGATCAGCAGGTCGCGGTACGCCAGGTCGACGTCACCCTTGTCCGGGAACGCGACCGAGGCCGGCTCGCTGTACGCGCCCTTCACCAGCCGAAGCTCCGGGACCGGGTCACGGGCCAGCAGCCGCTCCAGGTCGTACGGCGTGCGGCGGAGGTAGCTCTGCAGCACCGTCGAGACGTGATGATGCCCTTCGTCGTGGAGCGTCTCGAGCATCTCCAGGGTGGCGTCGACGCGGGGATGATCCTCCATGTCCATGCAGAGCAGGACGCCTGCGCGGTCCGCCTCCTCGGCCAGGCGACGCATGTGCCGCAGCGCCACCTCGGTCGAGATGCCCAGGCCCAGCTGCGTCGGCTTGACCGACAGGCGCCGCGGCTCCGGCACCTCCGTGAACGCGCGGATCGCGTCGACCACGCCGTCCGCCATCGCGGCGGCGGCGCTCTCGGTCTCGACGAACTCGCCCAGCAGATCGAGGATCGCGTGCTTGCCTTCGGCCGTCAGCTCGTGCGCGACGCGGATGCCGTCCTCGAGCCGCTCGCCGGCGACGAACCGGCCCGCGCCCAGCCGCAAGCCGCGCCGGCGCGCGAACCGCTCCAGCGGTCCCCAGCCGGACACGGCCAGGACGACGTCGCGGTAGCGGCTCACGTCCGACCTCCCGCCGACGGTCGAGGGAGGAGCGTCATCGCGTGCCGCGGCTCGCGCCGGCAGGCGGCGCGTCGTCGCTCCTGGCGGAGGGAACGGGACGGTCGCCGACCTCGGCGAAGCGCTCGCTCAGGACGCGCGCGAACCAGGCGACGTGCGCCCGCATCGCCGCCTCGGCCGCGTCGCCGTCCTCGGCGAGGATCGCCTCGGCGACCGCCCGGTGCTGCCCCCGGGTGGTATCCGCCGCGTTCTGGTCGCGGGTGTGCACCTTGAGCGGGGTGACGTGCCCGGCCAGCGTCTCGAGAGCGCGGATGAGCGACTCGTTCGCGGAGAGCTCCGCTACGCGCCGGTGGAACGTCAGGTCGGCCTCGACCTGGGTCGCCTCGTCCTCCGCGGCGGCCGCCTCGACGGCCTCGAGAAGCGCGAACAGCTCGCGCCGGTCGCGCAGCGAGGCGCGGCTCGCCGCCTGCCGGGCCGCCATGCCCTCGAGCCGCTCGCGTACGTCGTACGCGTCCAGCGCGGCGCGGAGGTCCGGACGGCGGACCTGTACGCCCTGCCTGGAGCGCGCCTCGAGCAGGCCCTCCTGAAGCAGCCGGCGTACCGCCTCGCGCACCGGGGTGCGCGAGACGCCGAAGGTGGCGGCCAGCTCCGCCTCGCGTAGGCGCGCTCCGGGCGGCCACGCTCCGAGCAGCAGCTGGTGCCGGAGGCGACGGTGGACCTCGTCGCCCACCGTGGGCGGCCGGGCGATCGGGGCGGGCGGGGTCGTCACCCGCGGTCTCAGAACCGCTCCGTGACGGTCTTCGCCTCCATGAACAGGCGCACGTAGTCGGGACCGCCGGCCTTGGCGTTGGTGCCGCTCATGTCGAATCCGCCGAACGGCTGGACCCCGACCAGGCTGCCGGTGATCTTGCGGTTGATGTACAGGTTGCCGACGCGGAACTCGCGGCGGGCGCGCTCGATGCGCGAGCGGAGGCGCGAGAACAGGCCGCCGGTCAGGGCGTACGGCGTGCCGTTCGCGATCTCGAGCGCGTGGTCGAAGTCGCGCGCCCGCAGCACGGCGACGACCGGCCCGAACACCTCCTGCTGGGCGATCTCGGCGTCCGGATCGACGTCCGTGAGGATGGTGGGCTGCACGTACCAGCCCCCCTCGCGGCCACGGTCGCCGCCCAGCGCCAGCGTGGCGCTTCCCTTGGCGCGGTCGACGAAGCCCAGGATCTTGTCGAACTGGATCTGGTCGATCACCGCGGCCACGTCCGGGTTCTCCTCGGCGGGCCCGATCTCGAGGCGCTGGGTGCGGGCCACGACCTTCTCGACCATCTCGTCGTGCACCTCGTCCACGAGGATGAGGCGGCTCATCGCCGAGCACTTCTGCCCCTGGAAGCCGAACGCGCCGGCGACGGCGGCGTCCGCGGCCGCGTCGAGGTCGGCGGTCTCGTCGACGATCATCGCGTCCTTGCCGCCCATCTCGAGGAAGGTCCGCTTCAGGAACCGCTGGCCGGGCTGGACCTTCGCGGCGCGCTCGTGGATCCGCATGCCGGTGCCGACGGAGCCGGTGAAGTTGATGAAGCGCGTCTCGGGATGGTCCACGAGCGCGTCGCCCAGCACGTCGTCCTCGCCGGTCAGAAGGTTCACGACGCCCGGCGGGAATCCGGCCTCGTCCAGCATGCGCATGAACAGCCCCGCGATGATCGGGGTCTTGGGGCTGGGCTTGAGGATCACCGCGTTGCCGGCCACGACCGGCCCGACGGTCGTGCCGACCAGGATGGCCAGCAGGAAGTTCCACGGCGGGATGACCACGCCCACGCCCAGCGGCTGCAGGGTGAGGGTGTTCTCCTCGCCCGGCCAGGGGTAGGTCTCGAGCCGCTCGTCGAGGTCCATCGCCTGACGGGCGTAGTACTCGCAGAAGTCGATCGCCTCGGCGACGTCGCCCTCGGCCTCCGCGTAGGTCTTGGCGGCCTCGAACACTTCCCAGGCGGCGAGCTCCCACTTGTGCCGACGCATCACCGCGGCCAGCTTCACGAGCGCGCGGGCGCGGTGCGCCATGGGCAGGGCGCCCCACGACGCTTGCGCCCGCTGGGCGGCGGCGAAGGCGTTCTCGATCTGCTCGGGTCCTGCGGCGGCGGCGCGACCGACCAGGCGGTCGACCGCGCTGGGGTCGTAGCTCGCGATCCAGGCTCCGGTGACGACCGGCTCGCCGTCGAGGATCAGCGGCCAGTCGGCGCCCAGGCGGCCGCGGACCGCCTCGAGCTCGGCGCCGAAGCCGTCGCGGACGTGCGGGTCGTGAAAGTCGGAGTACGGCTCGGGGGCGTACGGCTCGAACGGATCGATCATGGGCGGCCTCCAGGAGGGGACGAGGGGGCGCGCCGGGCGCGCCGAAGGCGGTGGGTTCGCCCCTGATCGTATACGGTATACAGAACGCCCGCAAGCCCTCGACGCGAACGAACGCGGGGCCGCCCGAGCGGCCCCGCGATGCAACAGCGGACGGCGCTGAGACCTTACGGCCGGCGGATCTCCGTGTCCGGGCGGAACGCCGCCCACGCGAACCAGAGCGTCTGGTCGTGGACCACGGGGGTGAGGCGCTCGCCCTCGAGCGGTCCGGCGACCGCGCGGCCGGTCACGTCCCACACCGTGCCGGTCTGCACGTCCCGCAGCGCGCCGTCGTCCGCCGGCTCGAAGCGCAGCTCGCGGCCGTCCACGGCGGTCTCGAACACCGAGGCGGTGCCGACGTCCGCGGAGGAGGCGATGCGCGAGCCGCCCAGCGCCGTGGCGGTTCCCGGACGCCAGGCCACCACGATCCCGCGGCCGTTCACCTCGTCGTGCACGATGCCGACCTCGCTCAAGTGCGAGAACGGGTAGGCGACCGGCGTGGGGGCGTCGATCGACACGACCCGCTCCTTCGGCAGGAGGCGGTCGTCCGCCTCGCCGCGGAACAGGAACGCCGGCGTGTCGACGTCGTCGTAGCCGACGTACGGGTTGGTGCCGTAACGGCGCGAGAACCCTTCCGGCCGGTCCATCACGCCCGCCTCGGCCGCGACCGCGCGCGCCTCGTCGAACGACACGATCGGCGCGCCGTAGCGCACCAGCTCGGTGCCGGCCAGCGCCCCGACCGTGCCCTCGCCGATCGCCTGCGACCAGAGCGTGCCGGTCACCGGGTCGAACATCAGCAGGTTCGAGGCGTACAGGAGTCCCGACACCCCGAAGCCCCCGACGTTCACGGTCGCGACCACGTCGTCTCCGTGCCGCAGGTCGCTCAGCGACGCCGCCAGGTCGGCCGGCACCGGCTGCGCGTCCAGCTCCTCGCCGTGCGAGGCGGCCCGCTCCTGAAGCACCTCGAGGCCCGCCGGGTCCAGGGGAACGCGCAGATCGAACACCAGCGCGCTGTTGCACAGCGGGCAGAACGTCACGGCGACGGGAACGCCGCCCACGCGGTCGTTCGCGATCTCGTGCCACATCAGGATCTGAAGCGGGTACACCTTGCGCTCGCCGCCGAGGTCCACCAGGATCACCGGCTCGCGCCCGCCCAGCCAGGCCGACGCCTCGTCCTGCGAGACGAAGGTGGGATCGACCGTGGCGGGGGCCACGCCGTCCATGCCGGGAAAGCCGATCGCGGGAATCCCCTGGGGCGGCGGCCCGCCCCGGTGGATCTCGGCGAGCGGCACGACCGATTTCGAGGTGTCGACGTCCAGGCTGGACGGGATCTGCGCGAACGCCAGGGTGGCGACGGATGCGGCGGCCGCGATCACGATCGTCCGCAGCGCGTCGCGTGGCGCGGCCGTCAGGACGGCCGTTACGAAGTCGATTCGACGGTTCAGCACCGGGTACCTCCTTCTACGGCCCGCGGTCGGGCCACAGGGGGAGGCTAGTCGTTTCGCTCGGCGCCGTCGGTCCGGATCGCGACAGGATCGAGGGCCGTCGCGAGCGCCAGCCGTGCCGCGGCCTCGACCGGGGTGCGCTCGGCCACGTGCACGCGGGTGCCGGGCGGCAGGCTGGCGACGACGGCCTTCCGAAGCGGCGCGCCCAGGCCGGACGCGCCGCCGGCCAGGGCGACCGGCAGCGCCCCGCCCAGTCGCGCCGCGAGCACGTCGGCCAGCCGCGCCAGCTCACGACCGGCGGCCGTGACGATCGCGGCCGCGGCGGGATCGCCTGCCGCCAGGGCGTGCCGGACGGCGGGCACCAACGCCGCGATCCCGCTCCGGCCGCCGCCGTAGACGCGGCGGCGGATGGCGGGCCAGTCGCGACTCCCGAGCTCCGCGTAGATCGCGTCGGCCAGGGCGCCCGAGGCGGGCTCGCCGCGCCGGTCGGCCTCGCGCAGCACCGCCCTGAGCGCGTGACGACCGATCCAGAACCCGCCGCCCGCGTCGTCGATCAGGTAGCCGTGCCCGCCCGCGCGGTGCAGCACGCCGTCCCCGTCCACGTGCACCGCGATCGAGCCGGTGCCGGCGTAGACGAGCACCCCCTCGCCCGGCCGGAAGGCGCAGCGGTAGGCGAGCGCCATGTCGTTCACCACCCGCACGCGCTCCTCGGCGACGTTCAGCCGCGCGCTGAGCATCGTGCGCAGCGCCGTGGCCGCCGCGTCGCCGTCGGACAGGCCGGTCACCCCGGCGTAGACCGCGTCCAGCGCACGATCGGCGCCGGTCCGCTCGTGCAGACGGGAGCGCACGTCGTCGTGCAGGGCGTCGACGACGCTCTGGGCCGCCCGCTCGCCGTCGCTGCCCTCGCCGGCCAGGAACGACAGGCCCGACAGCGGCGCCAGACGGCCGCGCGCGAGCTCCTCGGAGGCCTCGGGGCCGTCGCCACGCCGAAGCACCCAGCGGGTGCTGGAGCCGCCGGCGTCGATGCCCAGGGCGAAGACGGGAAGGGCGCTCATCGGGTCCACCGTACGCCGATGGCGGCGCCCCATGCCTCGGGTGCCGGCCTCATCGCGGTTCCGGAGGCGGCTCGTACAGCAGCGCGGGCGCCGCCGCCTCGGCGAACGCGACGCCGGCGGCGCGCCACGATTCCAGGGCGTCGTCCAGCGAGCGCCGTCCGTCCACGACCTCCCGCACCTCGCTGCTCCCCGTCAGCCCGTCGACGAGGGGACCCCGGCTGGGCTCGTGCCAAACGCTACCCGCGTCCGGGTCGCGGCTCCACGGCAGGTCGGCCGCGTCGCGCCAGGCGAGCCGAGCACCGTGGTGCCGGCGCAGGTGCGCGAGGATCCGGACGCCGGACTCGAACGCCCGCAGCTCGGAGGCGTCGGTCACGTGCAGCTGCACGCCGTGGCACGCACGGCCCGCGAACGGTCCGCTCTCGGGCAGGAAGTCCAGCGGGCGCGCCCACAGGCCGGGGAGCGCCATGGCGTTCAGCGCCCGGGCCAGCGCGTACCCCTCGAGCCACGGCGCGCCCAGCAGCGAGAACGGCGCCGGCGTGCCGCGACCTTCCGAGACGTTCACGCCCTCGAGCAGCACCAGACCGGGGTAGAGCGCGACGGCGTCGCGGCCGGGAAGCCCGGGGGAGGGGGGCACGAACGGTCCGAACGCGCTCGGTCGGTCGCGCCGCCAGCCACGCATCGGGACGACGGTCGGGTCGGCCGCGTCGCCCACCCCGTCGCTCATCGCGCGGGACGCGTGCCACCGCATCGCCTCGCCGAGGGTGAGGCCGTGCTGGAACGGCACGTCGAGGTAGCCCAGGAACGAGCGGTGGGCGGGGTCGAGAGGCGGCCCGGCGACGCGCGGGCCCAGCAGGTTGGGCCGGTCGCACACCACGACCCGGGTGCCGACGCCCGCTGCGGCCTCGAGCAGCAACGCGACGGTGGTGGCGTAGGTGTACGCCCGCACGCCGACCTCCTGCACGTCGACCACGACCGCGTCGAGGTCGTGGAGCAGCGAAGCGTCGGGGCGGCGCCGGGGGCCGTACAGGCTGTAGCGCGCAAGCCCGCTGCGAGGGTCGCGGTCGTCCGCGACAGGGCGCGCGTCCTCGCCGAAGCCGCTGAAGCCGTGCTCGAACGTGAACAGGCGCGCGAGGCCGACGTGGGGCGAGGCCCGCATCGCCTCGAGCGTGGGGCGGCCGTCGCTCAGGACGGCCGCCTGGTTCGTGAGCAGGCCCAGGCGCGGGCCGCCTGCGTACCGGACGGGATCGTCGAGGAATCGGTCGATGCCGAGGGCGGGCCGTCCTTCGCTCATCCCTTGACGGCACCCGCCGTCAGGCCGGCGATGAACTGCCGCGACATCACCAGGTAGATGATCAGCAGCGGCAGGCTGGCGAGGACCATACCGGAGAACACCAGGCTCCAGTTCGTCATGTGCTGCCCGAAGAAGATCTGCATGCCCAGCGGGATCGTCTTCCAGGTGTCGCTCTGGATGAACAGCAGCGGAAAGAAGAAGTCGTTCCACCACGGCACGACGTTCACGATCACGACCGTGGCCAGGCCCGGCCGCACCAGCGGCAGCATGATGCGCCAGAAGATCTGCGTCTCGCTCGCGCCGTCGATGCGGCCCGCGTCCTCGAGCTCGCGCGGCAGGTTGCGGAAGAAGATCGACAGCAGGAACACCGCCATCGGCATTCCCGACGCCGCGTACGTGAAGATCAGCGAGAACGGCGTGTCCAGCAGGTTCAGGTCGCGCATCAGGATGTAGAGCGGAAGGATCCCGAGCCGGATCGGGATCATGATGCCGGCCAGGAAGAACAGGAACAGGAACGTCTGCAGCCGGAAGCGGTAGCGGGCCAGCGCGTACGCCGCGGGCGCGGCGCAGAGGAGCAGCAGCGCCGCCGAGGCGCCCGTGACCAGCAGGCTGTTCCTGAGGTAGGTGCCGAAGCTCGCGCGGCGCCACACCTCGACGAACGTGTCCAGGCTCCACGTTTCCGGGAGGCCGAACGGGTTCCGGAACATCTCGGGCGTCGACTTGAACGCCGAGAACACCATCAGCACGACCGGGTAGAGGAACACCGCCGCCAGCACGCCCAGGAACAGGTAGATCCCCACCCGTGACGCCCGCCTGCGCCAGCGGTAGCCGCGCTCGTCCCGCGCCGCCTGCCGGGTCACGTCTCGACCTGGCTACGCTGGCTGAAGCGCACGCCGAAGAACGAGGCGACGCCGATGATGATCAGCATCAGCACGCCGATCGCCGCCGCCAGGCCGATCTGTCCCGGCTCGCCGCCGGTGGTGGGGTCCCCGAACGCGGTGCGATAGAAGTAGGTCGCCAGCAGGTCGGTCGCGTAGTTGGGGCTTCCCGACGCCCCCTGCATCACGAACACCAGCTCGAACGCGTTGAAGTCCCAGATGAAGGTGAGGATCGAGACCATCCAGATCGTCGGCATGAGCATCGGCAGCGTCACGAAGCGGAAGTCCTGCCAGGCGTTCGCGCCGTCGATGAGGGCGGCCTCGTGGTACTCGCGCGGGATCCCCTGCAGCCCCGCCAGGTAGACGAGGATCGGAAACCCGAGCCACGCCCAGGCGTTCACCAGGATGATCGTGACCAGCGCGGTGGAGCGGTCGCCCAACCAGGGACTCACCCACGACTCGAGCTGCAGCGCCCGCAGCCCCTGGGCGATCGGACCCCAGGTCGGGTTGAGCAGCAGCAGCCAGAGGAACCCGACGACGACCAGCGAGAGCGTGTGCGGCAGGAAGTAGACGGCCTGGAAGAAGCCGAAGCCGGGCCACTTGCGGTTCAGCAGCACGGCGACGAACAGCCCCAGCGTGGTCTGGATGGCGAAGGTGAGGACGAAGAACACCGCGTTGTGTCGTAGCGCGCCCCAGAACCGGTCGTTGTACGGCCACTGGGTCAGCACGGTCACGAAGTTGTCGAAGCCGGCGAAGCCGCCTCGCACGAAGCCGTCCCACTCGAACACGCTGTAGCTGAGCGACGCCGCGAGCGGGTACGCCATGAAGAGGCCGTACAGCACCAGCGCGGGCGCGAGGAAGAGGACCAGGTGGCCGTTTCGCTGCAGCCAGCGACGCAGCGGGCTGCCGGCGCCGGAAGGGGACGGGGGACGACTCATGACGACGCGCGACGTGGCGGGGAGAGCGAACGCCCTCCCCGCCACGCGACGCTCACGCGCTCACTCGAAGTCGAACCACTCGGCCACGCCGCGCTGGATGTTCGCGATCGCCGTGTCGAGGTCCTGGTCGCCGCCGAGCACGGCCTGCATCTCGTTCTGCAGCAGGGTCGAGCCGCTGGGCTGGCCGAACCGGAACGAGGTCAGCATCAGGTAGGGGGTCCCCATCTCGCTCATCATGTTCGCGAGCTCGGCCAGCGGCTCGCTGGTCGGCTGCACGCCGGGCACGGCCGAGATCTGCTGCAGCTCGTCGGTGAACATCTGGCCGTACTCCTGCGACGCCAGGAACTCGACGAAGCGCAGCGCCGCGTCCGGGTAGTCGCTGTTCGCGTTCACGCCGTACGAGCCGTCGACGTAGAACGAGATGCACGTCTCGTCGCCTGCGCTCGCGGGCGGCACCGGGAAGGCGCCGATCTCGAGCTCGGGGTTCAGGTCGGCCATCACGCCCAGCTCGTAGCTGCCGCCGATCAGCATGCCCGCCTGTTCGAACGCGAACAGCGTCTGCATGTCGGTGTAGCCGATGCCGGGGTGGTTCTCGGCCAGGTACGGCTCGACGGCGACCATACGCTCGAGCCCGGCGCGGAAGCGCGGGTCGGTGAAGTCGGTGGCGCCGCTCGAGACGTCCTCGAAGAACGCGGTGCAGCCGTAGTAGGACGGAGCGATGCCGCCGAACAGCGTCTCGACGGTCCACGGGTCGCTGGTGCCGTTGGCCAGGGCGTTCACGCCGGAGGCCTGCAGGGCGTCCGCGACGGCGATGAACGCATCCCAGCTCTGCGGCTCCTCGAGGCCCAGCTCGTCGAACATCGCGACGTTGTAGAGCACCTGGATCGTCTGCAGCGCGAACGGCACGCCGTACACGTACCCGTCGGCACGGTTCGTCGCGCCCAGCAGGACGCCGGGATCGTACTCCGCCAGCGCGTCGATCTTGTCGTCGAGACGGACCAGGTGGCCGGCCTGCGCCAGCGGCTCCATGCCGCCGTAGGCGCGGAGATGCACGATGTCCGGGCCGCCGCCGCCCTGCAGCGCGGTCGAGACGATGGTGTTGTACTCGGTGTTCCGGTACGGCTCGAACTCGACGTCGATGCCGGGCTCCATCTGTTGGAACGTGTCGATGAACGTGTCGTAGGCGTCCACGTCCTCGGTGCGCCAGCTCCAGAAGCTGAGCTCCTGGGCCAGCGTGGTGCCGAGCAGCAGGACGGCGAACAGGGCGACGACGATGCGTGCGGGTCGGGGCATGGGCTCCTCCTCGAGGGTCTCGGGCGTCCGGGCACGCTTCGTGCGCGCTCGGCCGGTCACGGCTGGCCTGGGCGTTCGACGATTACCGTACCTATTGCATACCACATCGTCAACGCGGCGGACGGGGCGAGCCCGAGGACGGGGGCGGCCGCGAGATCCGTCCCGCCACCGCCGCCCTGCGCGCACCGGTGGCGGAGGGCAGGGTGTTCACGCGCCCGTGCCACGCTTCGTACCCCATCACGGCGAACGCCAGCGCCTCGCGGTCGGCGCTGTCCATGCCGTGCTCCTCGAACGTCGACACGCGGGCGCCCAGAACCGTGAGCGCCGCCTTCAGTCCCGCCACGAGGGTCGGGTTCTTCGCGCCCCCGCCCGCCAGCCACACCTGGTCCAGGCGGCGTGCGCCTCCTGCGAGCAGGTGCTCCCGGTAGGCGTGGGCGGTGGACGCCACGGTGAACGCCGTCGCGGTCGCCAGCGCGTCTTCGGTGGGCAGCGACGCCAGCCCGGACTCCGCCAACTCGCGCAGGTTGAACGCCTCGCGCCCCGTGGTCTTCGGCGGCTGCAGGCGCAGGTAGGGGTGCGCCATCAGCCGCGCCAGCACGGCGTCGTCCACCCGTCCCGCCGCGGCCAGCCGTCCGCCGTCGTCGCGGTCCAGGCCGGCCTTGGACCACGCCAGCTCGTCCAGCAGGCAGTTCGCGGGACCGGTGTCGAACGCCGCTACGTGCCGGGGGTCGAGGTCCGGCGGAAGCCAGGTCAGGTTGCCGATCCCGCCCAGGTTGTGCACGGCGCGCGCGACGCCCTCCTGGCCGTACAGCAGGAGATCGCCGAACGGCACCAGCGGCGCCCCCTGCCCGCCCTCGGCCAGGTCCGCCTGGCGCAGGTCGGACACGACCGGAAGGTCGGTCCGGGCCACGACCCGGGCGGGCTCCCCCAGCTGCAAGGTCGCCGGAATCCGTACATCCCGTGCCGCGTCCGCCCGCGGCTCGTGCCAGACGGTCTGTCCGGAGAGGACGACGAGGTCCACGCGCTGCCCGGCCCGCTGGGCCCGCTCCGCCATCTGCGCGACCAGCTCCGCGGCGTGCTCGCCCAGCTCCGCATGGAGAAGCGTCAGCTCGACCGCGTCCGCCCCGCCCGGCGTGATCGCGCGCCCCAGCCGGGCGCGAAGCTCCGAGGGGTAGGGCGCCGAGCCGCGAGCCGTCACCGACCAGGCGAACGGCCGGTCGCCGCCGCCCGAGAAGTGGACCAGCACGGCGTCCGCGCCGTCCATCGAGGTGCCCGACATCACGCCCAGAACGTTCATGCCGGGTCCTCCCCGGGGCCGCGACCGGGTCCGAACACGACGCGGTGCGCGGCCCGGCGCAGCGCCCCGATGCCGTGACCGCCGTGCCGGGTGGGGTGGACGCGGTTCGTGAGCAGCACGCAGAAGCGGCCGACGTGCGGATCGATCCAGAGGCTGGTGCCGGTGAAGCCGGTGTGCCCGAAGCCGCGCGGGCCGCGCCAGTCGGAGGCCGGCTCGGGCGTGGCGTCCCCCTCCTCGCCGTCCGCGGCCAGCACCCAGCCCAAGCCGCGGGCCGGCTGGCCGTGCGGGGTGGCGCGCCGGGTCGCGGCGTCCAGCAGCTCGGGCGCCGCCAGCCGCGAATCGCGGCGAAGCCACGCCTGGGCGTAGCGCGCCAGCGCGCCGGCGGTCCCGAACAGGCCGGCGTGCCCCGCCACGCCGTGCATGATCCAGGCCGCCTCGTCGTGCACCTCGCCCTCGAGCAGGCGCATGCGCCAGCCGCACGCCTCCGTGGCGGCCAGCGGCACGGGCGCAGGCCGGGCGGCGCCCCGGGCCCGCAGCGGCCGGTAGCCGAGCTCGTGGTCCGCGAGTCCCAGCGGCGCGTACAGCGCGTCGCGCACGAACGCGTCCTGGCGCGATCCGCAGCTCCGCTCGACCAGCGCGCCCAGGACGATGAAGCCCAGGTCGCTGTAGGCCACCTCGCCGTGGGGGGTGGGAAGCTCCGCCGACAGGGCGTGACCGATCACCGTGCGTCGCTCGGACGCGATCCCCATGTACGGCGCCCAGGCGGGCAGACCGGCGCTGTGCGTCAGCAGGTCGCGGGCGCTGCGCTCGCCCAGCGAAGGCTCGCGAAACCAGCCGGCGTTCGGGAACGGCTCCTTCAGGGGCGCGTCCAGGTCCAGCCGCCCGTCCGAGGCCAGCCGGAGCACGGCGGGAAGCGTCGAGACGACCTTCGTGAGCGAGGCGAGGTCGTAGCGGACGTCGGCGCCTGCCCGGGGGCCGCCGATCCGGCGGACCCCGTGGGCGATCGGAGCGATGGCGGCGTCCGCGTCGCCGGCGATCGCGACGCACGACGGCACCTCTCCGCGCTCGATCGCCGGAGCGAGGACCGCGTCGAGCTCGGCGCGCAGCGACGAGAGGTCCAGAGGAGGTCGTGCGCTCTGGGCGGGCATGGCGCGACGCTAGCACGCCTTGCCGCTTTGGTCTAGAAGTGGTAAGTTCCAGGGCGACGACCACGACTCGCGCTCCCCGACCGCCCTGCGATCCGCCGGCCGGCCGGCGACGCACCCCCAAGGAGGACCCCATGCGCAAGCTTCTCCCCGCCCTGCTCACCGTGCTCGTCGCGGCCTTCCCGGCCCTGGCGCAGCAAGGCACGCTCGAGATCGCGGTGGATCAGGCGCCGGTCGGACTGGACCCGCACCTGGTCACGGCGTTCAGCAGCTTCGTCGTGATCGGCCAGATCTACGACGGCCTGATCGAGTTCGACGCCGACCTCAAGATCGGCCCGGCGCTGGCGACCTCGTGGGAGGTGTCGGAGGGCGGCCTCGTCTACGACTTCGAGCTGCGTGAGGACGTGGTGTTCCACGACGGCAGCGAGATGGCCGCCGTGGACGTCGTCTACAGCTTCGAGCGGATCATGGCCGAGGAGACCGGATCGCCGCAGGCCAGCCGCTTCTCGCAGGTCGAGAGCGTCGAAGCCACCGGCGAGTACGCCGTGCGCTTCACGCTGGCCGCGCCGTTCGCGCCGTTCCTCGGCAACCTGTCGAACCTCAGCGTCGTGCCGCGCCACGTGGTCGAGGCGGAAGGCGATCTGCAGCGCGTCGCGGTCGGGACCGGCCCGTTCATGCTGGAGGAGGTCGTGCCCGACACCTACGTCCGGCTCGTCGCGAACCCCGACTACTACCGTGCCGGCCAGCCGCAGCTCGCCGCGCTCCGCTACAACGTCGTGCCCGAGGCCTCCACCCGCGCCGCGGGGCTGCGCACCGGCAGCTACCATCTGCTGCCCGACGTCGATCCCGCCACCGCCCAGACGATCCAGGGCGCTCCCGGCGTCGAGCTGCTCGAGGTCCAGGACCTCGCCTACACGCTGCTCGGCATGAACGTCGAGCGCGAGCCGTTCGACGATCCCGCCGTGCGCCGCGCGATCAACCTGGCCATCGACCGCGAGGAGATCGTCACCGCCGTCTACTTCGGCAATGCCGTTCCCGGCGGGCCGCTCAGCCCCGGCCTGGACCAGTGGGCGCTGGACACGGACGAGTTCGCCTGCTACGACCACGATCCCGAAGCCGCCCGCGCGCTGCTGGCCGACGCCGGCTACGAAGACGGCTTCGAGCTCGAGATCCTCACCTTCGGGACGATCAAGGTCGTCAGCGACCTCGCCCAGGTGCTGCAGGCCCAGCTGACCGAGGTCGGCATCGACACGACCGTCAACGTCGCCGAGTTCGGCACCTTCGTGCAGGACTGGCGCAACAGCGACTTCCAGGCGTTCGTCAGCCTCAACGGCGGCAACGCCGATCCCGACGGCTACCTCTACCGGACGTTCCATTCGACCGGCGCCACGAACGTGTACCAGTACGACGACGGCACGGTCGACACGCTCCTCGATCGCGGCCGCACCACCGCCGACGACGCGGCGCGCTTCGCGACCTACGCCGAGCTGCAGCGCATCCTGGCCTGCCAGGGGCCGGTCGCCCACATCGCCTACGCCACGCTGTTCAGCGGCGTGCGCGAGAACGTCGACGGCTTCCGCCAGATGCCCACCCGCGGCATGCGCTACCTGCGCGAGACCGGCCTCGACTGATCCGGCCGCGAGGGGCGGGCCCCGGCCCGCCCCTCGCTATCGCCAGGAGGAGACGCCCGTGTGACCGGCTACATCGTCCGCCGCCTCGCCGACCTCGTCTTCGTGCTGTTCGGCGTATCGGTGCTCGTCTTCCTGATGATCCGCCTGATCCCGGGCGACGCCGTCGACATCCTGCTCGGCGCCAACACCGACATCACCCCCGAGCGCGTCGCGGCGCTCCGTGAGCGTCTGGGCCTGGACCTGCCGATCCACCGGCAGTACCTCGACTGGTTCGCCGGCGTGCTGCGGGGCGACCTCGGGGTCAGCGTCTGGACCGGGCGTCCGGTGACCGAGGAGATCGTCTCCCGCCTGCCCGTCACGCTCGAGATCACCTTCCTGGCGCTGGCGTTCGCGCTGATCGTCTCGTTCCCGCTAGGCATCCTGGCCGCGCGGGCGCGCGGCGGCCTGGGCGACGTCGCGGTCCGGCTCGTCTCGATCGTCGGCCTCACGCTCCCCTCGTTCTGGGTGGGCGTGCTGATGCTCTACGCCGCCTCGATCTGGCTTCCCGCCTGGCCCACCATCGGCTACGTGCCGTTCGGCGAGGACCCGGTCGGCAACCTCTCGCGGATGGTGCTGCCGGTGCTGGCCGTGTCGTTCCCGATGATCGCCGGCCTGACCCGGATCCTGCGCAGCAGCCTGCTCGAGGTGCTGTCGCTGGACTACATCCGCACCGCACGCAGCAAAGGCGTCTCGCAGCGACGCGTGTTCTCCAAGCACGCCCTTCGGAACGCCATGATCCCCGTCATCACCGTGATCGGCGTGCAGCTCGGCTACCTGCTGTCGGGGGTGGTCGTGATCGAGCAGGTCTTCGCCGTGCCGGGCCTGGGTCGCCTGGCGATCGGCGCGATCAACGAGCGCAACTACCCGCTGGTGCAGGGCGTGATCCTGGTGGTCACCGCGGTGTTCGTGTTCATCAACCTGCTCGTCGACCTGACCTACACCTGGATCGATCCGCGGGTGGAGGTCGCATGAGGCGGTTCATGATCGGCCTGTCGCGCAACCCGGTCGGCATGATCGGCCTGGTGCTCTCGCTGGTCGTGCTGATCGGCGCGATCTTCGCGCCCTGGCTGGCCAGCCACGACCCGCTGAGGCAGAGCATCGTCGAGCGCTTCCAAGGCCCGTCCGGCGCGCACCTGCTGGGCACCGACAACTTCGGGCGGGACGCGTTCAGCCGCATCCTGTACGGCACCCGCACCAGCCTGGCGGTCGCGTTCGGCTCGGTCGGGCTCGCCACCCTGTTCGGCGCCACGATCGGGCTGCTGGCCGCGTTCTACGGCGGCTGGACCGACCGCATCCTGATGCGGATCATGGACGTCTTCCTGGCGTTCCCCATCATCCTGCTGGCGATCGGCATCCTGGCGGTGCTGGGACCCGGCGGGCAGAACACCGCGCTCGCGATCGGCATCGTGTACACGCCGATCTTCGCGCGGCTGGCCCGCGGGCCCGCGCTGAGCGTGCTCAGCTGGGACTACGTCGCGGCCGCCCGCGCGCTGGGAGCCAACGGGCCGCGGATCCTTGCCCGCCACGTCACGCCCAACGTGATGGCGCCGATCCTGGTGCAGACCACGCTGTCGCTCTCGACCGCGATCCTGGTCGAGGCGTCGCTCAGCTTCCTCGGCCTCGGTACCCAGCCCCCCGCCCCGTCGCTGGGGCTGATGCTGTCCGACAGCCGCGACTACATGCTGATCAGCCCGTGGGTGTCGATCTTCTCGGGCCTCGCGATCCTCACCGCCTCGCTGGGGTTCAACCTGTTCGGCGACGGTCTGCGCGACCTGCTCGATCCCGCGCTGAGAGGCAGGGCCTGATGACCGCGCCGCCCGGCGAGCTGCGCCGCCACCTGCACGACGAGCTCGGCCTGAGCGTCGACAAGGGGGCGCCCACGCCCGCCTACCTGCAGCTTCGCGGTCGCCTGGCGGCCGCGGTGGCCGAGGAGCGGCTCGCGCCGGGCACGGCGCTCCCCTCCGAGCGTGCGCTGGCCGAGGGCCTGGGCCTGTCACGGATGACGGTGCGCCGGGCCGTCGAGGCGCTGGTCGAGGAGAAGCTGCTCGAGCGGCGCCACGGCAGCGGCACGTACGTCCGCAACAGGCCGCTGGAGCAGACGTTCGACCGCGTGCAGGGCTTCACGGACGAGGCGCGCTCGCTGGGGTTCGTCGCGGGAACGACGCTGCTCGAGGTGCGGCAGGAGCCCGCGGACGACGAGACCGCAGCCGCGCTCGGCCTGGATCCGGGCGAGCCGGTGCTGGTGGTGACGCGCCTGCGCACGGCGGACGAGCGACCGCTGGCGATCCAGAGCGCCGCGCTGGCGCCCCCCTACGCCACGCTGTCGTTGGATCTGCTGCGGCGCGAGGAGAGCCTCTACGCCACGCTTCGCGCCCAGTTCGGCGTGGTCCCGCACCATGCGCACCAGACGGTCCACGCGCGCCTGCCCAGCGCGCTGGAGCAGCGCTGGCTCGAGATCGGCCCGCACCAGCCGGTGCTGGGGCTGGAGCGCGTCACCTGGTCCAGCGACGGCGAGGTCGTCGAGTACGTCCAGAGCGCCTATCGCGGCGACCGCTACCGGCTCGCGCTCGATCTGGGCCCACCCGATCTGGGTCCGGCCGACCCGGGTCCGGCCGAACCGGCTGGCGCCGGCGAGGACCGTTCGGAACAGGAGGAACGCACGTGAGGACCGAGGCCCGTCACCCCGATACCACCGACCTGGACGCCTGGCCCGCCGAGCGGGCGCTGGACGCGATCGTCGCCGGACAGGAGGGCGCCGTCGCCGCGGTGCGCGCCGCGATTCCCTCGCTGGCCGCCGCGACGCGCGGCGTCGAGGCGCGCCTGGCGCGGGGCGGCCGGCTGGTCTACGCGGGGGCCGGGACGAGCGGTCGCCTGGCGCTCCAGGACGCGGCCGAGCTGCCGCCCACCTTCGGCTTCGACCGCACGGTGGTGCTGCTCGCGGGCGGCGAGGAAGCCGGCCAAGCCGCGCGCGAAGGCGCCGAGGACGACGAGGAGGCGGCGATCCGAGCGGTGGACGCCGCGAGCGTCGGTCCCGACGACGCGCTGGTCGGGCTGGCCGCCTCGGGTGGCACGCCGTACACGCGGGCCGCCGTCCGGCGGGCGCGGGAGCGTGGAGCGTTCACCGTGGGCATCGCGAACAACGCGGACGCCCCCCTGCTGCGCGACGCCGAGGTCGGCATCCTGCTGGACACCGGCCCCGAAGCGTTGACCGGCTCCACGCGCATGGCGGCCGGAACGGCGCAGAAGGCTGCCCTGAACGCGCTGTCGACGGTCGTTCTGGTGCGCTCGGGCGGCGCCTACGAGAACCTGATGGTGGGGATGCGGCCGGTGAACGAAAAGCTTCGCGTCCGGGCGCTTCGGATCGTCCAGGAGGCGACGGGGGCGGACCGGGACGCTGCCCGGCAGGCGCTGGCCGCGTGCGACGACCGGATTCGCGACGCGATCGTCGTGGTTCTCGCCGGCGTCACGCCGGACGAGGCGCGCGCCCGACTCCGGGCGACCGGCGGACGGGTCCGAGAGGCGCTGGAGCCGGCCACGCCTCCGAGCTGAGGCGCGGCCCCGTCAGGCCACGCGTCAGCGGCCGTGGCCGCGCGTGAGTCCGTCGACGAGGAAGGCGGCGCTGCCCGCGATGAACAGCCACACCCCGAACGTCTGCGACACGTCGGAGAGGAACGCCACGCTCCCGATCAGGAAGCAGGCGTTGCCGAACGTCCCCAGGTGGAGGCGCGTCGCGACGCGTCCGATCCAGGCGCGGTCGATCGACGCGCGGTCGGTCCAGGCCCGCTCGATCCAGGCACGACCGAACGGGGCGCGACCGAACGGGGCGCGACCGAAGCGCCCGCGGCCCAGCCCCGCGTGCGCGATGCGCGCGCCGGCGGCGGGCCCCGCCGCGGGACGGCGGCGAGGAACGGCGCGGCGAAGAACGGCCTGGCGGAACGAGCGTCGCATCCAGCCAGTCTAGCGCTCGCTTCGAACCGTGGGAAGCCCCACCAAGACACGCGTACGGACGACGAGGCGAGGCCGCGGGCGCGGCTCGGATCGGGGGCCGCGGGGGCGCCGGAGCGGCCGGCGCCAAACGGCGAACGGGGCGAACGTGGCGTCCGACCTATGCTGACCGCGTGGTCCCCGTCGTTCGCGCGCTCCCGCTTCGTGGCTTGGCGATCGTCCTCCTCGCCGCCCTGCTGTCCAGCGTGGCAGCGGAGAGCGCCGCGCGCACCGCGGCGACCGCCGCCGAGGGCAGCGCGTCGCTTCCGTTCCAGATCGAGCAGGCGCCGGGCGCGCTGCCGATCTTCGTGCTCGGCCCGAACCGGTTCACGCCCCGGCAGCTCTCGCGCTTCATCGTGGGCGTCGACGCGTTCCTGGCCCGCGCCTCGGCGAACACGGACGGAGGCCAGGTCGTGTACCGGGAGGAGGGCCTGCGCGGCTACATCGCTCTGGCGACCTCGCCGTTCGTGGACGGTCCCGCGTACCTGCTGACGTTGCGCGGCGAGCCGGTCCGCTCGTTCGAGGACGACGCCGCGTTGCTCGACGCGGTGTCGCGCCTGGGAGACCGGCTGCTGGCCGCATGGCCGGGCGCGCCGTCGGGATCGGGCGGAGCCGGTCCACGCGCCCCGGCGGGCAGCTTCCCCATGTTCCTGGTCCCCTGACGTCACGGTAGACTCGCGGCCATGTCGGACCCAGACGGTTCCGCGACGGCGGACGCGCCGGCTCCGCTCGATCGCGTCGAGCGCCTCCACGCCACGCCGCATCGGACGGTGTTCGCGTTCGCGGGCGCAGGCTCGCGCGTGCTGGCGTGGCTTCACGCGGTGGGGGGCAGCAGCCGCACGGTCCTCGAAGCGCACGATCACTACCACGCCGCCTCGCTGCGCGAGGCGTTGGGCCGCGAGCCCGACCCGGCGGTGTCGCCCGAGGTGGCGATCGACCTGGCGCGCCGGTCGCACGCCCGCGCCTTGCGTCTCGTCGCGTCGGACGCGGTTCCGGGACCGGTGTTCGGCCTGGGCCTCACGGCGACGATCGCGACCGACCGCGTCAAGCGGGGCGAGCATCGCGCGGAGATCGCTTCGGCGGACGGGCTGGGCGTACGCCGGGTGGGAATCGAGCTGGCCAAGGGCGTACGCGACCGCGCGGGCGAGGAGGGGATCCTCGGTCGCTGGCTGCTCCAGCTCGCGGCGGAGGCGTCGGGCCTGCAAGGCTGGGCGGAGCCGGAGCTGGGGCCGGACGACGAGCTCCAGAGCGCGTTCGTCCCCTCGCCCGTCTTCGCGGCGTTCGTGGACGATCCGGAGGCCGTGCTGTGGATCGACGCTGACGGCCGCCCCGGCGGCCGCGAAGGCGCGGAGGCGCCGCCGGCGCTGGTATCGGGCAGCTTCCACCCCATGCACGCAGGACACCGCCGCCTGGCCGAGGCGGCGGAGGCGCTGCTGGGGCGGCCCGTCGCGTTCGAGATGGCGCTCTCGAACGCCGAGAAGGATCCGGTGACGCCGGCGGCCGCGCGAACGCGCGCCGCGCAGGCGTACGGGGTTCGCTCGATCGTGCTGACGCACGCGCCGCTCTTCGCGGACAAGGCCGAGCGCCTTCCCGGCGTCACCTTCGTCGTGGGCGCGGACACGGCGCGTCGCGTGCTGGAGCCCCGCTTCTACGGCGGCGCGGCGGAGCTGACGCGCGCCTTCGAGCGGATCCGCGAAGCGGGCGCCCGCTTCCTGGTGGCCGGTCGGGCAGGCGAGGAGGGGTTCCGAACGCTGAGCGATCTGGGCGTGCCCGCCACCTTCGAGGACCTGTTCGAGCCGTTGCCGGCGTTCCGGGTGGACCTGTCGAGCACCGAGCTGCGCGCGGCGTGGCCCGAGGACGGA
>Ga0209936_1000391_pt1 | contig 27043 bp, 18 predicted proteins | sample SalPonR1_A_D1_MG_FD_185694 | JGI IMG/M metagenome (GOLD analysis project Ga0209936, IMG submission 185694) | Salt pond soil microbial communities from South San Francisco under conditions of wetland restoration - Salt Pond MetaG R1_A_D1_MG... ...
ATATTTTAAATAAAAATCATTAGTGTCCGATAAAAAAATATTTTTTTGATTGACAATTCGTTTTCCGATTGGCCTTGTCCGGCGAGCCGAAAAACAAGCACAGTGAGCGTTAAAAAAAATCTACTGATTGAACCGAGCATTTTGAGCGAGCTCGCCGAAGGCAACCACTGACCCTAGGGAAGTGCAAGTTTAGATTTTTTAGCTTACATCGCGTAGTTTTTCGAGTGAGGCGGGCGTAGCTTTGAATTTCTTTGCGTACTTTCTTGTTTCAAGACAAGAAAGTATGTGGGGTCAGGGGCAAAGCCCCTGAAATAAAAAATCGTTAAATGATAAACAAAAATCAAGGTTTCAGAATAGATGCAATATTTTTATCGGACAACAGGTGAATAAAAATATAATGATTATTGTTTATTTCTGATATAGATAAGTTTGATATTAGGATTATCGGATTCCCGCTCATCAATTTCAAACTTTTTAAGCGATGCAATTAATGGAGTAAGTTTTTGGAATCCATAGTTACGAGGGTCGAAATTGGGTTGTTTTTTTAAAAGCAATGTCCCAACTTCACCTAAAAAAGCCCAGCCATTTTCATCAGCCACATCATTAATGGATGATGAAATAAAATGAATGAGTTTTTTATCGGGTTGGTAAATACTTTTCTTCGTTTTTTTCGATTTTTGAGTCGATACGTTTTCTGTCGGTTCATCTTCAGAACTGATAATTTCCAGATAAACAAATTTATCGCAAGCTGCAATAAAAGGTTTGGGTGTTTTCTTTTCGCCCATACCAATTACATACATACCGGTTTCTCTTAATCGGGTTGCCAGACGTGTAAAATCGCTATCACTCGAAACCAGGCAAAAACCATCTACTTTACCCGAATATAAGATGTCCATGGCATCAATAATCATGGCCGAGTCGGTCGAATTTTTTCCGGTGGTATAACTGTATTGTTGTACCGGCGTAATGGCATTTTCAAGCAATACTGTTTTCCAGCCTTTAAGGGTAGGCTGTGTCCAGTCGCCATAAATTCTTTTAAAGGTAGGAATCCCATATTTTGCAATTTCCTCCATCATCCCTTTTATATTTGCGTAAGGGATGTTATCAGCATCAATAAGCACAGCGAATTTCAGGTCTTTTTTCATCTTTGATTTAAAATGTTTTTATTCAAAAATCACAAGATACAATATTTCTATGTTTTTTTATAGAGAACAAGCTACAAATATTGATTTATATTCCTGGATTATATATAGTTGGTCTGCTATTCTGAAGGTAGTGTAAAACAAAATTGACTACCCTTGCCTAATGAGCTTTTAACACTGATTTCTCCGTTATTTTTTTGGATAAACTCTTTACATAAAATTAATCCTAAGCCGGTACCTTTCTCATTGTTTGTTCCTTTTGTGCTAAAATTTCTGTCCACATCAAATATTTTGAGAATTTGATCTTTAGGGATTCCTACACCGGTATCTTTAATACAAATTTCATGGTGAAATTTACCGTTATCAGGGTTCTTAATTTTAATTGTATTTATTTCAATTTTGCCTTTCTGTGGAGTAAATTTTATGGCATTTGAAAGCAGATTCCGAAATACCAGTTTAATGGATTCTTCATTTGCCATTGCACTGATATCGTCAGTTAAGTTATTGATTAGCTGTATCTCTTTGTTTTTAATGTTTTCCTCATATATTCCCAGCGTCTCTTCTGCAATATCTTTTAGGTTTATTTTTTCGGGGGTAAAATCGATTTTGTTTAGCTGAACTCTTGACCAGGCCAACAAATTTTCTAATAATTCAAATGTTTTTTCCGATAAGTTCTTAATCAGTTTAATGTAACTCATCTTATTCTCATCATCGAAAGAATCATAATGTAGATCTAATAAAGTGGATAGTTGCATGATATTTCCCATCGGGCTTCTTAAATCATGCGCCAGAATGGAAAAAAACATATCTTTGCTGGCATTCGCTTTTTTTAAGTTCTGGGTGGTTTCCAACAGTTTTTCCCGGTCTTTTTTTCTTTCCGTAATGTCTTCTTTAATAGCCAGGAAATTGATAATTTTTCCGTTGTTGTCTGTAATAGGTGAGATGGTTGCATATTCCCAATAAGTAGAACCGTCTTTACGTCGGTTCAGAAATTCTCCCTCCCAAATTTTCCCCTTTAAAATTGTTGCCCAAAGATTTTTATATTCTTCAGAGGATGTATGACCTGTTTTTAAAATCCTTGGATTTTGACCTGTTAATTCATCGGGTGAATAGCCTGTAATTCTTGTAAATTGTGGATTGGCGTATTCAATATTTCCTTTTAAGTCTGTAATAACAATTGAAACGGGGCTTTGTTTTACAGCCGTTGATAATTGCCGTATTTCATTTTCAACAGCTTTCCTGTTGGAAATATCGTTAATGGAAACAACACGGGCAGGTTGATTGTTGATATCAATGGTTTTTACTTTGATTTCAGCAATAAACTCTGTATTATCTTTTTTTAATGCAACAATTTCATAGGTTCCGGTAAAGTTTTGAGCTAATTTATCTTTCACTATGTTTTGATAATCTTTTCTTATAAAATTGAAAACAGTACTTCTGGCGGCTATTTCCTCATCAATACCCAACATGTTTAGTGTCGCCGGGTTTGTATCAATAATTTTGCCGTTCTGATGAATGATAATACCTTCGTGGGTTACCTCTGAAAACATTTTTAGTCTTTTCTCAACCTGAATACGGGAAGTGATTTCCCGAACGATTCCGAATGCTTTTTTTTCTTTATTTATAACCAAGGGAACCGTATTAATATCCACGTATTTTATCACTCCTTCTTTTGTAATAATTCGTGCACTGTCATGAAAGCCATTCCCTATGTCGGGAATCGATTTGCTGGATTTTTTTATTTTTTTTAAATCATCAGGATGTAGGTAATCCCATGACTTTGTCCCAATAATCTCTTCTTTTTTTAAACCGAGGATCTCACTAAATTTATCGTTGACAAATTCAATTTTACCATTTTTATCTCTTATATAAATGCCATCGTTAGCATTTTCAATTAACGTGCGGTAAGTATTTTCCTTATCTCTTATTGCTAATTCAGAAAGTTTTCGTTCAGTAATATCTCTGCTTATGCCTAAGACACTTTCAACTTTATTTTTATCATTCTTTAAAGGAATCATAAGCGTGTCGAGCCATACCTTTCGCCCTGCATAACTACTCTCAGAAACAGCTTGTTTACATTCTCCGGATTCAAAAACAGATTGTATAAAATCACATTGTTTTTGAGCAATATCTTTAGGGAATATGGAATGTACTTTTTTACCAATAATTTCTTTTTTATTTAAATTTAATTCTTTGGTAGCATAGGTATTAAGGTATTCAATTGTGCAATTGGAGGAAATGATAAAAATACTTTCAGGAGCTGAATCGGCAATATTTTTATAAAAGGCAACCTGTTTTTTCAGGTTGGTAACTGGATGTTCAATTTCTTCAAATGATTGCTCTCTTGTGTCCATTTCCAAAAATGTAAATTTTATATGTTATTGAGACAATAACTCGGATTGTTTTGTTTAAAAAAAACAATTAATTAAAAACAACCTATGATAAATTTCGTGAAAACTAGTATTAAAGGCAAATAATAGTTATTAAAAAAATGTTATTTTTTGATGATGAGATATGGTCAAACAACTAATTTTAAAACAAAGAGCAGATATAATGATGAATGGCTGAGGGTAATGAATTGGTGTTGCAATAAAAACATTTAAAGATTTTATAATCTTTTATTAAACAAAATCTTCTGCTAAATGTTATTCAATAAATTAGTATATATAAGATGTTAAGATTACTAATACATATTTCTATAAGTCTGATATTGATGTTTTCAATAACCGGCTTTACTGTATCTAAACATTACTGTGGCGCTGAACTTGTTTCCATAGAAATAAATAAGGAGGCATCTCAATGTTGTGATATGGAAGAGAATTGCTGTCACAATGAAACGGATTTTTATCAATTGGACAATGATTTTTTTGTTTCAACCTATTATTTAGCAGAAAACCCTTCAGTACAGGAGTTTTTGTTTCCTGTAATTTTTCCATTTTTCAACACAGATATCTTTAGCAGTGATAGTTTAGTTCTTTATATCCCAGAATCACCACCACCTAAAGAAAGTCAGGAACGGTTATCGTTTTTACAAAGCTATTTATGTTGATTGATAGATTTACTGCTTTTGTGCTGGAAATCTATGGGTTAATTATTTGTCTATTGAATATTTTAATCAAATAAATATGCTTCATAAAATTATTAAATTCTTTTTAGAGAATAAATTAGTTACCTTTTTGGTATTAATAGTATTTATTTTGTGGGGAATTGCCACTTCTCCTTTTAACTGGGAAACAGGTGTTTTACCCAACGACCCTGTTCCTGTTGATGCCATTCCGGATATAGGAGAGAATCAGCAAATAGTATACACCGAATGGCCGGGACGATCACCCCAGGATATTGAAGATCAGATTTCATATCCATTGACAACTGCCTTGCTGGGAATACCCGGTGTTAAAACGATTCGAAGTAACTCAATATTCGGGTTATCCAGTATCTATATCATTTTTGAAGAAGATATAGAATTTTACTGGAGCCGTACCCGAATACTAGAAAAACTCAACTCATTGCCACCGGGTACTTTACCGGATGATGCCAACCCGGCGCTTGGTCCTGATGCTACTGCTTTGGGACAAATATACTGGTATACACTCGAAGGCAGGGATAAAAAAGGAAATCCTGCAGGAGGATGGGATCCCCATGAATTACGTACAATACAGGATTTTCATGTCAGGTATTCGTTAACTGCAGCTAAAGGGGTAGCCGAAGTAGCTTCTATCGGTGGTTTTATTAAAGAATACCAGGTGGATGTTGATCCAATTGCTATGAAAGCGCATGGGGTCACTATCGAGCAAATTATGGCTGCCGTTAAAAACAGCAACCTTGATATTGGAGCACGAACCATTGAGTTTAATCGTGCTGAGTATTTGGTTAGGTCATTAGGGTATGTCCGGGAACTTGAGGATTTAGAGCAAAGTGTTGTAGCCGTTAACGATAATGTGCCCATACGCTTGAAAGATGTGGCCAGAGTAAATTTTGGTCCGGGTACTCGTCGGGGCGGACTGGATAAGGGTGGAGCAGAAGCCGTGGGTGGAGTGGTTGTTGCCCGTTATGGAGCGAATCCAATGAAAACCATTGAAAATGTAAAAGAAAAAATCGATGAAATAGCTCCCGGGTTACCTTCAAAAACTCTTGAAGATGGAACAACTTCTAAAGTTACCATTATTCCTTTTTACGACCGTACCGGACTAATTAAAGAAACGTTGGGAACGCTTGAAGAGGCTATTACACTCCAGCTTTTGATTAGTATTTTGGTGATTATTATTTTAGTGTTAAACCTGAAAGCGTCATTTTTGATATCCAGTTTATTACCTATTGGTGTTTTAATGACATTTGTTACCATGCGGCAGTTTGGGGTCGATGCCAATATTGTTGCTCTTTCGGGTATTGCTATTTCGATAGGTATTATGATTGATGTTGGAGTAGTTTTTACCGAAAATATTATCAGACACATTGAGGCAGCTAAAGAACTTGGTACAAAAGGCAAAAAATTAATTACCGTAATTTATGAAGGGGCTGTTGAAGTAGCTGGGGCTGTTCTAACAGCAATTACTACTACTATCGTTAGTTTTCTTCCGGTATTTGCCATGCAGGCAGCCGAAGGCAAGTTGTTTAAACCATTGGCTTTTACCAAAACATTTACCATGATTTCTGCGCTAATTATTGGATTAATTATTATTCCCATGTTAGCTCATCTGGTATTTTCATTGAAATTTGATAAAAACAGATACAAGAAAGTAGCTAATCTTATTGCAGCATCAGCCGGTGTTGTGTTAGCTTTCGCTTCTGGTTATTATATTGCTTTATTTATTACCGTTATTGGAATAAATAATTATTTTGCTGATAGATGGCCGGAATATCGTAAACATTGGACGAACTATATTAATATTGCCATAACAGCAGCCATTGTGGTTTTCTTCTTATCGAGGGTTTGGATGCCATTAGGGGCACAAAATTCATTGTTTGCCAATTTCCTTTTTGTTTTATTAATTGTAGGTGTTATTCTGAGTTTGCTATCTGCAGTAGTTTTCTTTTATCCATCTCTGTTAAAATGGATACTTAATCATAAATGGACTTTTTTAACCATTCCCATTTTTGTTGTTTTATTTGGAATTACTATTTGGCAAGGTTTTGATAAGTTGTTTGGTTTTATGCCCAAATGGGTAAAAAATTCAGGAACCTACCAGTCATTAAGTGAAACAATCCCGGGTTTAGGTAAGGAGTTTATGCCATCGCTGGATGAAGGTTCCTTCCTTTTGATGCCTACTACAATGCCCCATTCAGGAATTCAGGAAAATTTAGACGTTATCCGTATATTGGATAAACAGGTAAGTGCTATACCTGAGGTAGAAATGGTAGTTGGTAAATGGGGACGTGTTAATTCAGCCCTCGACCCTGCTCCGGTTTCCATGTACGAAAATGTAATTAATTACAAACCGGAATATATTCTGGATGAGGATGGACACAGAATACGATTTAAAACAAATAAAGAGGGTGCATTTGTATTAAAAAATGGTAAAGATTACGACCGCGAAAAGGATGGATTTAAGTTAATTGCACGGGAAGAGTTAATTGAAGATAAGAATGGAGACTATTTTCGTCAATGGAGAGATGAGATTCATTCGGCTGATGATATCTGGAATGAAATTATTAAACAAGCAAGAATTCCGGGATTAACATCAGCACCTAAGCTTCAGCCTATATCTACGCGATTGGTTATGTTACAAACGGGCATGAGAGCTCCTATGGGAATTAAAGTTTTTGGCCCTGATTTAGAAACCATAGAAAAGGTTGGTTTAGAGCTGGAACAACATCTTAAAGAGGTGGAAGGGGTAGCTCGCACTTCAGTATTTGCCGACCGTGTAGTAGGTAAACCTTATCTCGAAATAGAAATTGACCGGGAAAAAGCTGCGCGTTATGGTTTAACTGTAAATAAACTGCAAACCATATTATCGAGCGCCGTTGGTGGAATGACTTTAACAACCACGGTAGAAGGCCGCGAACGCTTTCCTGTTCGATTAAGATATGCACGTGAGTTTAGAGATAATCCCGAGGATTTAAAAAATATGCTTATTCCTACCTCTTCAGGCGCACAGGTACCTTTAAGTCAGGTAGCTGATATTACTTATACACGAGGACCGCAAATGATAAAAAGTGAAAATACTTTTTTGGTTTCCTATGTCATTTTTGATAAAAAAGATGGATATGCCGAGGTCGATGTGGTGGAGAATGCCCAGGCATATTTGAATGGTTTAATGGATGCAGGAGAATTTGAATTACCGGGCGGGGTAAGCTATATTTTTACCGGAAATTATGAAAATCAAATACGGGCGACCAAAAGATTGGCTTTGGTAATTCCTGTTTCGCTAATTATCATTTTTTTTATTTTATATTTTCAATTCCGGTCTGTAACTTCTACAGGATTAATATTTAGTGGAATATTGGTTGCCTTTTCCGGAGGGTTCATTATGCTTTGGTTCTATGGCCAGCCATGGTTTTTGGATGGAACCCTGGCGGGAATCCACCTCAGGGATTTATTCCAGATTAAGACCATTAACGTGAGTGTTGCCGTGTGGGTTGGATTTATTGCTTTGTTTGGTATTGCAACCGATGATGGAGTGCTTATTAGTACTTATATCAAACAATTGAAGGAAAAACATAATCCCACAACGGTTAAAGAGTTACGGGAAGTAATTATTGATGCCGGGTCAAAGCGTGTTCGTCCGGCCATGATGACAACTGCTACTACATTAATAGCCTTGTTGCCTGTGCTCACATCAACCGGAAAGGGTTCGGATATCATGGTGCCCATGTCGATTCCTTTGTTTGGCGGAATGTTGATTGAGGTATTGACTATGTTCGTTGTGCCGGTACTTTACAGCATGTGGCAAGAACGTCAAATTAAGAAAAATATAAAAAATAAAAATATTAGCCATGAAGAATAATTATATTATAACAGGAATTATCTTTTTGCTGATTTCTTCAATGGTTGTTGCGCAAGAAGATTTAGACCGCTATTTGCAGATAGCTGCGGAGAATAATCCTGAGTTGCAGGTTAAATTTAATGAATATATGGCTGCTCTTGAAGTTATTCCGCAAGCTAAAGCATTGCCCGACCCTCAAATTGCTTTTGCCTATTTTGTGAGTCCTGTAGAGACCCGGATGGGGCCACAACAATTTAAAATTTCAGCATCGCAATTTTTCCCCTGGTTTGGAACGCTGGGAACCAAAAAAGATGCGGCAGCTGAATTGGCCAAAGAAAAGTATGAGGTTTTTGAAGAAACAAAATCAAAACTTTTTAAAGATATAAAAGCCGATTATTTCAATCTCTATTTTAATCAAAAATCGATAGATATACTGAGAGAAAACATTGAACTTCTCCGGTCAATAAAAAAAATGGCTACGGTAAAAGTAGAGGCCGGATTGGTTTCTATGGTTGATGAATATCGGATTCAAATGGAAATGAATGAGCTGGAAAACCAATTGGCTCTGCTAAGAAATAAGCAGTGGACGCTTGAAACAAGTTTTAAGAATTTGCTGAATGCTGATCGTGATTTGTTTATTGATTTGCCTGATAGTTTGTGGAGAACTGATTTCCCACTAACAAAACAAGCTGCTTTGGATTCTATACAATCCAAAAATCATCAGTTATTGCAATTAGAGTTCAAGCAGGCTGCGCTGGCATTTAAAAAGAAAGCTGCAAAACTGGAAGGGAGACCTGATTTTAAAATTGGAGTGGATTACATTTTTGTTGGCGAAGGCGAAAATAATCTTTCGGGTAAAGATGCCTTTGTGTTTCCTACAGTTGGTGTAACCATACCTCTTTATCGGAACAAGTACAAAGCTATGGTTCAGGAGGTGGCTTACCAGGAATTAGCTAATAAAAAAAAGAAAGAAAGTAAATTCAATGCGCTAGAAACTTTGTTTGAGAATACCTGGAAAGATTATCTGGATGCTGATCGCAGAATAAATCTAAATGAAAATCAACTGGAACTGGCCAGAAAATCGCTTAAAATTTTGGAAACCGAATATGCTACTGCAAACAAAAATTTCGAAGAGATTTTGCGTATGGAGCGTAAAGTTCTTCAGTATAACCTGTCTTTGGAAAAAGCAGTTGCTGATAAACAGGCAGTCATTGCATTTATATATTATTTAATGGGAAAATAAACGATAGTATTATGAAATTAATCATAAAAAATATAAAGGAGAATTATAAGTTGGTAATTGTTGTACTTATTACCGGAATTTTGTTGGGATGGTTAATGTTTCATTCTTCAGAGGACATTGCTCCAACAAAAGAAACAACAGAAATACATGATGAACAAGATCATGAAGAAGAGACCACTACATGGACCTGCTCTATGCATCCCCAGATAAAACAAGACCACCCGGGTGATTGTCCGATTTGTGGAATGGATTTAGTACCATTATCGAGCATGGATTCGGAAGGTGATGATTTTGATCCAAACGAAGTAATGCTCACGGAATCGGCAGCTAAGCTTGCTGATATTCAAACGACAAAAGTGATGAAAGGAAATCCCGAAAAAGAAATTTACCTTCAAGGGAAAGTGGCTGTCGATGAACGTAATATGGCAGAATTGACGGCAAGATTTGGCGGAAGGATAGAAAAACTATATGTTAATTTTACCGGAGAAAAAGTAAACAGGGGAGAACCCCTGGCTACTATTTATTCACCCGAATTAGTATCTGCCCAACGTGAATTAATTGAAGCATTGGCTATTAAAGAAAGCCGTCCGACAATTTATCAGGCTGCAAGAGCTAAACTAAGTCTTTGGGATTTAACCGAAGAGCAAATCGTTCAAATTGAGCAGGAGGGTGAACCCAAATTGTATTTTGATGTTTTATCGCCAATTTCCGGAACCGTAATGAAAAGACAGGTGACCTTGGGCGATTATGTAAAAATAGGAGACCCGCTTTTCAGGGTTGTTGATTTATCCACGGTATGGGTTATGTTTGATGCTTATGAAGAGGATCTTCCATGGATAAAAGAGGGCGATAAAATGGAGTTTACTGTAAAGTCAATCCCTGGTAAAACGTATCATGCAAATACACAGTTTATCGATCCCTTTATTCACCCTAAAACCAGATCAGCAAAAGTACGTGTAGAAGTGAGTAATCCGGAGCAAAAGCTGAAACCGGAAATGTTTGCCAACGGGAAACTATATTCTCAAAAGGCTGCTAATATACGGCAGTTGATGATACCAAAGTCATCTGTACTGTGGACAGGTAAAAGATCTGTGGTTTATGTAAAAGTACCTGAAAGGGAGAATCCAACTTTTTTATACCGGGAAATTGTTTTAGGACCTTTAGCCGGAGATTATTATGTGGTAGAAGAGGGATTGTCAGCAGGAGAAGAGGTTGCCACCAACGGAGTGTTTAAAATTGATGCTTCGGCTCAGCTGGAAGGGAAAAAAAGTATGATGAACCCTTCCGCTGGCAGTGCACCTGATGCAGGCCACGATCACGGAGATGGAGAAGGAGCAACCTCTGATGATGATCATGCAGCTCATGCTATGGAAACAACAGCAGATGCTTCAGGACATACCATGTTCGAAGTAGGAGGTGCTTGCGGAATGTGTAAGGACCGAATTGAAAAAGCTGCACTATCGGTTAAAGGTATTCAAGAAGCAGTATGGGAACAAGAATCCAAAATGCTCAAATTAACGTATAAGCCCGGACTTGATTTATTGAATGTTCACCGGGCCATAGCAAAAGCCGGACATGATACGGAAAAAATCGAAGCTGAGGATAGTGTCTATAATTCACTGCCAGCATGTTGTTTATATAGAGATTCAGAATAATAATAATCAATAAAAACCAAAAAGTTATGAAAACAAAAATTTTAAATTTAGTTGTAGGATTATTCCTGATCACAAGTTTAAGTGTAAGTGCACAGGAAGTAAAAACAGAAAAGTTTAAAGTCTACGGAAATTGCGGAATGTGCGAAAACCGCATTGAAAAAGCAGCTTCCGGACTTGAAGGTGTTACAAAAGCCGATTGGGATAAAGAAACCCAAATGCTTGAAATTTCCTTTGATAACAGTAAAGTGAAAGTAGATGATGTTCATCAAGCCGTTGCTAAGGCCGGACATGATACGAAAAAGGTTAAAGCCGATGATGAAGTGTATAATGCGTTACCGGCTTGTTGTTTGTATCGTGAAAAACAAAATAAATAAGTACAGTTGACCTGCGTGAAGATAGGAAAAAAACCCGAAATGCTTTTTTTAAGGCTTTTCGGGTTTTTTATTTTGTATAATTGGCTAAATAGAATAACAGGTTAAAAAACCAGTTTATTAATTATCTCTTTTACTTCCTTGGTTAATGATTCAAAGTTATGGCCTGAAGGATAAACCGGCTTTAAATATTCAACTTCAATCTTACGAAATGGCTTCGGAAATCTGGATCCGGCAGGTAATACATCGTAGGCCCCTTTGATTACAACCGGAACAATGGGTACATCTAATTCTTTACTTAAAATCGCAAATGTTTTTTTAAATTCTCCTATTTGACCATTTGTAGTTCTTGTGCCTTCGGGGAAGATAATAATTTTTTTGCCCTCTTTTAAAACAGCAGCCATCTTCTGGATGGATTCTTTAATATCCACATTCATATCCATGATAATGACATTGTTTCTGTGCGCCATAAATTTCAGAAAACGGTTCTTTACATGTTTTCGTTTAGCATAGAAATAAGTGTCTTTTATTGTTTTACGTTTTAAACAGGCTGTAACAAACAAACCGTCAAAAAAGCTCTGGTGATTAGGGGTAATAATAGCTGCACCCTCAGGGATATTTTCTAATCCTTTGGTTTTAAACTTAAAATACAGCTTAAAGAAAAATCTTGCTGTTTTAATAATAAACGATTGGGTGGGCCATGATTTAGGTAATTGAAAGTTTATTTTTTCTTTTAATATTTCCGACCAGTTGGGTAATTCAAAATTATGAAACAACTTGTTTTCTTTAACATAATCAACCATATTACTTATGGATGGAAAGTTAATCAATTTATCCTCTTCAATTTTAACACCAAAAGTTCGTTCAATAAAGTCAATCAATGTTATTTTTTCTAAAGAGTCCATTGAAATGTCAAACTCTAAATGATCCTGAGGTGATATTGTCATATCCACCTGAGATTCGATATATGTTTTTATTACCTGATATTCTTCAGATACAGGCTCTTCTTCTTTATGGGCTACTTTCTCTTTTGCTTTAGGCTTTTCAAATATATCTTCCAGTTTAAATCGTTGAATTTTTCCTAATCGTGTACGGGGAAGCTCTTCATTAATTAAAAGGAACTTCATAATCCGCTTGTACGAAGTCAGACGCTGATTAAGGTCAGGGATGAGTTCTTTTTTGAAATATTTTTCGGGGTCACTCACTTCAAGTTGAGCCAAATGCTCATAATCGGGAACAATGAGTGCATGCAATTTATCATTTTTTTGGAATACGGCGGCTTCTGTAACGCCTTCATAACCTTCCAGTTTTGTTTCCAGCTCTACCGGATTAATATTTTTTCCGTTTTGAAGTACAATGATTTCTTTTTTACGGCCGGTAATAAAAAGGTATCCGTTTTTGTCAACTCGACCTAAGTCACCGGTATATAACCAGCCATCTTTTAAAACATCATTGGTTTCTTCCGGTTTGTTATAGTATCCCTTCATGATATTATCTCCTTTGGCCACAATTTCATCATCACGGATTTCCATTTTCAATCCGGGAAGTGCCTGACCGGGCGAACCGATAACTGTTTTTCCGGGGCGCGTAAAGGTAATCATTGGTGCTGCTTCAGTCATTCCATAGCCTTCTAGTACATCAAAACCCAGGGTTTGGAAAAAAGTTCCTACCTCTTTATTGAGGGCAGCACCTCCCGATACAAGAAATTGAAGATGCCCGCCAAAACCCTGGTGTACTTTTTTAAAGATTTTCTTCGCCATTTTTCTACTGTGCAAAGCTTTTACAATTGTAAAAAATGTTCTTCCGATAAATGAGGCAAAGACTTTTGATTTTAAACTTTTATACAGCAAATCATATAATCGGGGAACCCCAATCATAATATTTACTTGATTGTTTTTTAGGGTTTCCAAAATATCTGATGATTGCATGGAAGGTGACATAACCGCTGTGCCACCAACATTTAATGGAGCAATCATTGAACCTGTCAAAGGGAAAATATGATGTAAAGGAAGCAACATTAAAACCTGTCGATCCTGTGTGTATATTTTAACTTTTTGAGAAACACCTTCAACATTCGATAATAAGTTTTTGTAACTTAACATTACTCCCTTCGGACTCCCTGTTGTTCCCGATGTGTATATTATTACCGCTGTTTTCTCGATATCTCCCGGAGCCTCCCATTCCACCTTTTGATTTTGCTCAATGGCTTCATCTGCTTCCCGGTCATCAATATTTACAATCTGTGGGGTATATTCAAGTTCTTTAGTAATCGTATCAAATTTGGAAATGGTATTATTACTTACAAAAAGTAATTCGGGTTTGCAATCGTTCAGAATATAGGTAACATCATCAGCAGATGCTAAGAAATCCACGGGAATTACGGTGCAATTATTCTTCCAGGCTGCATAAAAAGCGAAAATCCAGTCAGCCCTGTTCTCTGCATGGATAGCTATTTTTGAATTTGAAATATTGCTAAAGTATAGTTTAGAATATTGGTCTATCTTTTGAAATAATTCCTGGTAAGTAAAAGATTTTTCTTTCGTTACCAATGCTATTTTGTCTTTAAAATTTGTGTTAATCATCAACCACTCTCCTAAATTTAGTCCTTCTGTAATTTACTTTTACCGAAAAATATTTAATAAAACAAGATGCAAAGCTAAACATTTTTATTTCATAAGGAAAATATATATTTAAAACACTTTATATCTGTAACCTTATAAAATATAAATTGTTCGAAGGATTTAATGTTAATTTCACGTTTTTAAATAATAATAAATAAACATTATTTTAACAATTAGAATCCCATAATGAATAAAAGTTTATATAAGAAATAAAAATTTATTGAAAATTTTGTAATATTTTCGTTTAATCGATAACCAATGATTGTGGAGTTAATCATAAAAATAATTTACAATGGAATTAAAAATAACCAATCTGTCGAAAACTTATCCCAATGGGGTGCAAGCACTAAAAAATGTTAACCTGACTATAACTAAAGGAATGTTTGGCCTTTTAGGCCCAAATGGTGCAGGTAAATCAACCTTAATGAGAACCATAGCAACCTTACAGGAAGCAGACCAGGGAGAAGTAGAATTAAACGGGATCAATGTATTGAAACAAAAAGCCGATATCAGGAAAAAACTGGGTTATTTACCCCAGGAATTTGGCGTTTATCCTAAGATATCAGCTGAAGCGATGCTTGATCATTTTGCTGAGCTTAAAGGTATTACAAACAAAAAAGAACGAAAAGAAATTGTAATAGCTTTGTTACAGCAAACCAACCTATTTCATGTAAGAAAAAAGAATTTAAGCGGATACTCCGGAGGGATGAAGCAACGATTTGGTATTGCTCAGGCTTTACTGGGAAATCCAAATTTAATTATTGTAGATGAGCCAACAGCGGGGTTAGATCCTGCCGAAAGAAACCGTTTTCACAATTTATTAAGTGAAATTGGCGAAAATATTATCGTGATTTTATCTACACATATAGTGGATGATGTTAGCGATTTATGTAAGAATATGGCTATCATAAATGAAGGTGAAATGCTGCTTAATGGAAAACCATCTGAGCTTATTAAAGAAGTTGATGGTAAAATTTGGGAAAAGATAATTGATAAAAACGACCTTAACAGTTACCAGGAAAACTTTAATATTATATCTGCAAAACTTTATTTAGGTCAAATTATTGTACATGCCTACAGTGAAACAAATCCTGATGCATTTGAAAAAGTTAATCCTACCCTTGAAGATGTTTATTTTTCTTCCATTAAAAATTCAAAATTACAAGCTAACCTAAACCATTAAGCACTATGTTTTTTAGAATATTATCTTTTGAATTGAAATACAAGTTTAACCGCCCTGCAATCTATATTTACTGGGCCATATTATTTGGTTTAAGCTTCTTTTTTATTAATGCATTTAGCGGATTAGTGGATGGTGTCACGGTTGCATTAGGCGGATTAGGTGGAAAAGTGTATACTAACTCGCCTTATGTTGTCTATAACATGACCGCAGGATTTAGCTTTATGGCCTTGATTCTTTTACCTGCCTTAATAGGTAGTTCGGTTTACCGGGATTATGAAACTAATGCCCATGCACTGCTTTTTTCCTATCCAATAAGCAAGTTTGACTATTTAGGAGGGCGATTAGCCGGAGGTTTTATTGCTTCGTTATTTGTTTTCACAAGCATCGGGCTAGGAATATGGCTTGCTTCTTTTATGCCTTATCTAAACCAGGATTTTTTTGGTGAAAATATGTTTATGAGTTATTTCATGCCTTATTTATCCAATGTTATTCCTAATTTAATCATAGCAGGGGTAATTATTTTTGCTATTGCTGCAGTAACCAGGAATCTGCTTGCTACTTACCTGGGTTGTATTGCCTTGCTTGTTTTATATGGGGTTGCAGGTACTTTAATTAACGATATTGAGAATATTACGCTGGCATCTATGCTCGACCCCTTTGGTTCAAAAGCATTTGAAACGCTCACAAAATATTGGACCATAACAGAAAAAAATGAGCAAATTATCCCTTTTACTAAATTAATCTTTGCTAACCGTATAGTATGGATGGGGATAGCAGGTCTTATATTTATATTTGTACTGGCAAAATTTAAATTTTCGCAAAGCGTTTTTCAGCTAAAATTTAAGAAAAATTCCCGGTTGGTTTTTGCGAATATCAACCCTGTTTTAAAAGTCCTGAAACTAAATCTTCCTGATGTTAAACAAGTATTTAACTTAAAATCAAGAATAAAACAGTTAATTCGTTTAATCAAATTTGAAACGATTAATCTGGTAAAGAATCCATACTTTCTGGGCATCCTTGCAACAGGCATCCTTTTTGTATTAATTAATACAGCTCAGCTGGGAAAGTTTTATGGAACGACAACCTTCCCTGTTACCTACCAGGTGGTTGATATTTTAGGAGCAACCTTTACCCTTTTTGTTTTAATAATTATAACCTTTTTATCCGGAGAAATTGTTTGGAACGAAAGAAGCTTTAAGGTAAATGAAATGATTGATACAATGCCTGTTCCAACATGGACAATATACACTTCCAAATTATCGGCATTGTTTTCGGTACAAGTCATTCTTATGGCGCTTATTATGGTTATCGGGATTATAGCCCAGGCTGTGATGGGTTATTTCAATTTCGAAGTTGATTTGTATATCAAAGGGTTATTTGGAATTAAACTGCTTGACTTTATTTTACTATGTTTCCTGGCTTTTATTGTTCATGTGTTAGCCAATAATAAATATCTGGGCCATTTCATTATTATCCTGTATTACTTATTCAGCTCTTTTATGGGGTCGTTAGGATTAGAGCATAATTTATATGACTTTGGTTCTGATCCGGGAATTATGTATTCCGATATGAATGGTTACGGACATTTTGTTAAACCCTTTTTAATTTATAAATCGTACTGGTTTGCTTTTGCCATAATACTGGCAATTTTTTCCAATTTATTATGGGTAAGAGGCAATGAAACTACTTTTTCCAAAAGGTTTACATTGCTTAAAGAGCGATTAACTATGTCAACAAAAGTAAGCCTGGTTATATTTCTATTCCTTTTTGCAGGGCTGGGTGCTTTTATTTATTATAATACGAATATCCTGAATGAATATAAAACAAGTAAAGAACATCTGCTTGAATCGGTAAACTACGAAAAACAATACAAAAAGTATGCGGGTTATGCTCAACCGCGCATTGTTGAGATGAATATTAATGTAGATATTTATCCTAAAAAAAGAGATGCAACGTTTAAAGGATATTGTATCATTAAAAATAAATCAAAGGAGCCAATAGATTCAGTATTTTTAAATTACAATCAAGCCGCTGAATTTAACCGGTTAGTATTTGATATTCCTTACGAAAAGGTTTTTGATGATAAAAAAACAGGGTTTGCCATTTATACGTTTAAAAAACCTCTTGAACCGGGAGATTCTACTTATTTAAGAATCGATATGGACATAATTACCAAAGGTTTTAGAAACAGTGGTTCTAATACACGGTTACTCTATAATGGAACTTTTCTTACCACAGGATTCTTACCTTCATTTGGGTATAATAAGGGATATGAAATAACCGATGAGAAAAAAAGGAAGAAATATGATTTGCCCGAAAAACAGCTTGTTGCAAAAATAAATGATACAACAGCCTTACAGAATACTTACATTTCAAACGATGGGGATTGGATACGTTTTGAAACAGTGGTAAGTACAACGCCCGATCAAATAGCTATTGCTCCGGGTTATTTGGAAAAAGAGTGGGAGGAAAATGGCCGTAAATACTTTCATTATAAAATGGATAGTAAAATTTTGAATTTTGCAGCCTGGCTTTCCGCTGATTATGAAAAGATTGAAGATGAATGGAATGGGATTGATTTAGCCGTTTATTATCATAAAGATCATGATTATAATATCCATGATATGATGAAATCAATGAAAAAATCGTTAGAATATTACACGGCGAATTTTACCCCTTTTCAATTTAAACAACTAAGGATTTTCGAGTTTCCCCGGTTCTCCAGTTTTGCTCAATCATTTCCCAATATGATTCCTTTCTCGGAAAGTATTGGGTTTATAGCAGATGTAAGGAAAGAAGATGTTAATTATCCATTTTGGGTAACTGCACATGAAACGGCTCACCAGTGGTGGGCTCATCAGGTTATTGGGGCAAATGTTGAAGGGGCAACCGTAACCTCTGAAATTTTATGCCAATACGCATCACTAAAAGTGATTGAAAAAGAATTTGGAATAGAAAAAGTAAGGGACTTTATAAAGTATGATATGGACAATTACCTGACAGGCCGAAGCAATGAGCCTCATTATGAGCCGCCATTACTGTATTTAAGACCAGGTCAGGGCTACTTGCATTATAATAAAGGCAATATTGTAATGTACGCCTTAGCCGATTATATTGGTGAAGATAAAATCAACGCAGCAGTAAAAGCTTTTGCTCAGGATTATGCTTTTCAGGAGCCTCCTTTTGTTACATCCGAAGATTTTATCAAATACTTGAAAGATGTAACGCCCGATTCTCTTCAGTACCTGATACATGATATGTTTGAAACCATAACCCTTTATGAAAATAAGGTAACGGATGTTTCGTACGAGGAGTTTGAGGGTAAATACAAAGTAAATTTTACGGTTGACTGTAATAAATTCAGGTCAGATAGCATTGGACGTGAAGAAGAAATCCCTATGAACGATTGGATTGATATTGCTGTATTCTCGGAGGAAATTAATGATAGTACCCGCCACGAACAGGAGATATTCCTGCAAAAATTTAAAATCGAAGAAAATACAAAAAAATTTGAATTGATTGTAGATTATAAACCTAGTAAAGTTGGTATTGATCCTTATTTAAAACTAATTGACAGGCACCGTAACGATAATACAAAATCAACATCAACCCTTAGAAATTAAATTAACGAGCTACCTAATCGGTTAAAAAGCAGGATGATCTCCTGCTTTTTTAGATCGTAACAAATAATATGCGTAAAACGTCATAAAAAAAGATGCTGTTCAAAACATAATAAATATTCAGTCATTACCCATTTTTCTCTAGGTTGACTATCCGTTTTGAGCAGTATCTTTTCATTAAAATGTTTATCTTTGATTTACATAAAATTCACCAATATGAAAAAAAATAAAATTATTATTCTGCTGATTTTTTTAGCTGCCGCAGCTGGTTCTTGTAACGTTGAAAATAACAACAAGGATAAAAATGTTCAAACCAAAGAAGATGACGCACGAATCAAAAAAGCATATTACGATAACGGAAATCTAAAATCTGAAATAACCATAAAAAATAAACGCAAAAACGGACCGGCAAAAAAATATTATACTACCGGAGAGCTTCATACCATTGTTAATTATACAGATAATATTAAAGAAGGTGAAGCTGTTTGGTACTACAAAAGTGGGCAACCTTATCGAATAACTCAATATAAAAACAATAAAATAATCGGGACGCGAAAGTTATTTTATGAAGACGGACAATTAATGGCTGAAATTCCTTATAAAGATAATGAACCACAAATCGGGCTTAAAGAGTATAATAAAAATGGAGCGTTGTTAACTAATTATCCACATATTGTATTTAATACCAATGATTTAATAAGAGAACAAAATCTTTTTATTGTTACCTGTCAGTTATCCAACCACTCTAAAAAGGTTATGTTCTATCAGGAGCTGAAAGGAACTGACGGGAAAGAGAAGTTGTTTGAAATCCCAACAAAAAGCGGGATTGGGAAATTAGAATTTCACATCCCCTCCAGAATAAAAGATACCAAAACAGTTACTATTTATGCCAGGATAAAAACAACGCTGGGAAATCCTTATATTATTAAAAATTCCTATACATTTTCTTTGGATACTTATTAGGATGGAGTTGTTTTTATCTTAAGCTCACGAAGAAATAAAATCAATCAGTTCAGGATAATGATAGTATGCAATTATTTCCGGATTGGATGAATCACCGGGTTTTGCCGGCATAAACTTTTTGATGGTATGGGCTTTCATTCTTGATTCATCTATGGGTTTCATCATTTCTTTGATCTCTTTTTCTGTGCTGTTTTTATCTATCCATTGTAGTGCTTTTTCGGGTTCCAGAATTAGAGGCATTCGCTTTTTTGTATTATGGATTTTCCCCACCAGCTCATTGGCTTCTACCGTAATTACTGCATACGTATTGATTATTTCTCCGCTATCGGTATCGGCCCAAGATGACCATATCCCTCCAAAAACAAATACCTCATCATTTTGTAAGCTGATATAATACGGATATTTTTTGCCTTTTACTTTTTGCCATTCGAAAAAGCCTGAGCACAAAATCAGGCAACGTTTATTTTTTATGGAATGTTTAAAAGATGCTTTTTCGAAGATGGTTTCCGATTTGGCATTCAGGGTGTTGTTTCTTATGCTATAGGCTGTTTCTCTATCTTTTACCCAGTGAGGAATAATTCCCCAACGGAAAAATTGTATCTCTTCCGGTTTTTCATCTGTAATTACAGGCATCGCCGGATGCTCAAAACCGTTTACCAGAAAAGTATTGTCGAATAAGCTGAGCTGCTCCTCCCGGATAATTTTGTTTTCAATTAATTGAGCGGGGTTCTTTTTTGTCAGGCAATAATAAAAACACATACTATTTTTTTAATTAAAGATAATAAAAGGAAGCCGGTTATTCACATTTTATTTTGGGTATATCACTCCATCGGCTGGTGTATCTGCCCGAAAGCATTTCCTGTTTTAGTTTCCATTCTTTTCCGTTACCCTGAACAGCCAGTTTAACTTTATCCCGGCCATATTTTTCATTGATACCATCCATCACCTTGGATAATTTCTCGTTGGTATTTATATCTGTATTATAAAATAAATTAGTTTGTATGCTTTCTGCACTTTCCAGTCCGCTGACAATAACTCCTGCTTTTTTGTACCGCAAGCCTTCCCTGTAGATTAAATCCAGGGTTTTAAGGGCAAACTTAACGAGTTCTTTTTGGCTGTTCGTAGGAAATCCCAAATTTATGGTTTTTGACAGGTAGTGATAGGGTTCGTTATCCTTAAACGGGTCAGTATGGACAAAAACCGTAAGTATATTAGCTACTGATTTTTGTTTTCGTAGCTTTTCGGAACATCGTGTGGCATAGGTAGCTACCGCTTCCCGGATGTATTTTTTGTCGGTAATGATTTTTCCAAAGCCACGGGTAGTGGCAATGGCTTTTTTTGCCGGAAGAATACTTTCTAGCGGAATACAGGATATCCCTTGTAGCTCTTTTTTCAGGCGTAAGCCTGTAACCGTAAGGTTTTTTCTCACCCAGTTATCGTTCATACAGGTAAAGTCATAAGCCGTAAGAATTCCTTTTGATTGCAGAAACTTGTAGTATTGTCTTCCAATACCCCAAACATCATCAATGGGTGTATTGCGTAAAGCCCTGTTGATATCTCGCACAGTGCTGAGTACGGCAATTCCTTTGTACTGCTTTTCTTTTTTGGCCATCCTGTTGGCAATTTTTGCCAGGGCCTTGGTGGTGCTTATGCCTACCCCAACAGGTATTCCGGTGTGTTTGTAAACTTTCTTTTTGATGTTTTTTCCTAATAACTCATAATTTACCTGATAAAAGTCCGATAAATCAAGAAAAGATTCATCAATGGAGTATATCTCAATGGCCGGCGAATAAGTTTTGAGTACCTGTACCACCCGTTTGCTCATATCGCCGTATAAGGCATAATTAGAACTAAATATGTGCACATGATGTTTTTGTAAAAATGTTTTTCTTTTAAAAGCCGGTTCGCCCATTTTCAGGCCTAATGCTTTGGCTTCGTTCGAGCGGGCAATAATACATCCATCGTTGTTGGACAGAACAACGACGGGCTTTTCGTTAAGCTCAGGCCTGAAAACCCTTTCGCAGGATACATAAAAGTTATTGGCATCCACTAATGCATACATCTTGTTAATATTTATGTATGGTATAAGTTACTACTCCCCATATGATAAACTGATTGTGCCGGTTTACTTTAATGGGTTCATAATCCGGATTATCCGGCATTAAATAGCCGGTTTCGTTATCTGCTTTTTTAAATCGTTTCAATGTAAACTCTCCGTCAATACTACACACAAGGATAGAGTTGTTTTGAGGCTCTAACGATTTATCGATAACCACAATATCTCCATTGTGTATTCCTGCATTTTCCATCGATGAACCGACAATTTGTGCAAAAAAGGTGGCTCCCGGATTTTTTATCAGCTTTTTATTCAGGTCGAGTGATGTTTCTAAATAATCATCTGCAGGCGAAGGGAAACCGGCAGGGATATTCGTTGCTGCAAATGGTATTTCAAAGGTTGTTTTCGTATCAGGAATATGAATGTTAAGCTGAGTCATAAAATTTCGTTTGTTGTGTTTAAAAAGCGGGTTGAATGAATAGGGGAGAAGATGCTTCCCAAAATGTTTATTATACAAAATTTTTTATTGTGTATAGCCGGGAATTGTTGTTATGACCACTCCCTGTACTTTAAAGTCTTTAGAGAGAATAATAGGTGTATGCTCCTTGTTTGATGAGTGTGGCAATAAAAGCACATTATGCTGATTTACTCTTAGTTCTTTTATGGTTGCTTCATCATCAATAAGGGCAACAATAATATCTCCGTTTTCGGCAGTGTTCTGCTGTTTTACCAAAACCAGATTCCCATTATTAATCCCTTTTTTATCCATAGAATCGCCTGTAGCTCTCAATAAAAAATATTTATTGGTTGGTTTGGCTATTTTGGTTGAAACAGCAATCATGGCTTCAATATTTTCTTCGGCTAATATGGGAATGCCGCAGGCAACAGTCCCTAATAGCGGAACTTTTACGGTTTGCTCACTGTCTATTTCGTTTTCAAATTCGTATTGGACAAACTGTAAACTCCCATCTTGTTTTTTGTTCAGGATTTCTTTGTCGATAAGTTGTTGCAAAATAACTGCAGCCGAACGTGGCGATTTATAGTTCATCGCTTTCATTAACTCACGAACACTCGGCATACGCCCGTTTTTCATGAGAAAATCTCTTATCACCCGTAATGCGGTAATTTCTTTAGTTGAAACAGAATTAAGCATACACAAAAATACACTTAATATACATTAAAACCAAGGATGAATATTGGAATTTATAAAATGGATGGCAGGAACTTTTTTAGAAACATTTTATCGTGTTCACTGTTAGAATAAAAAAAATATTATCTATGGCAGAAAAGCTTTGTAAAAAAGAAAAAGTGAAAAACCAAAACCCGGAAAAGGTAAAATTTACATGTAAAAAATGTGGGCTACAAGCTAAAAAGAAAAAGAGTTTATGCAAACCCGAAAAATTATAAATAGTTTTACTATTTTCGGATTTTTATTTTTAAACTTAATATTATGCGCTATTTATCAATAACTATTTTAGGACTATTCTTGGGGATTATAAACTTTTCCTGTGATAAAAATACGGACAGTGAGGTTGATAATAATAATCTTACGAATGATCGTTTAGTTGAATTTACCATTTTTTATACCAACGATGAGCATGGATGGTTGGAAGCAACAGAAGAATCTGATGGTGCAGCCGGTTTAGCCGGCATGTGGAAGGCCGAAGAAAATTATGATGGCTCAGAAAATTTTTTAATCTTAAGTGGCGGTGATAACTGGACAGGCCCTGCCGTTTCAACGTGGTTTATGGGAGAGCCCATGGTGGAGGTAATGAACTCGCTTGAATATGATGCAAGTGCCATTGGAAACCATGATTTTGATTTTACGATTGAAATACTCGAAGAACGTTTGGAGCAAATGAATTTCCCTTTTTTGGCAGCAAATATTATTGAGAAGAGTAGCGGCGAAATTCCATCGTTTGTTAAACCTTATATCATTAAAGAAATTAGTGGGGTAAATATAGGAATCATCGGGTTAGCTTCGTTATCAACTCCTAACACCACGTTTCCTAGAAATGTTGAAACATTAGAGTTTTTGCCTTACGATCAGGCAATTAATACGTATGCTCCCCAAGCGATTGCTGAAGGGGCCGATTTTTTAATCCTGGTTGGGCATATTTGTGAGCATGAAATGGAGCAATTGGTTGACGTAGCTAAAAATCATAATATAAAAATTATTGGAGGAGGACATTGTCATCAGTTAATTGCAAAAGAAATGGATGGTGTTGTACTTATGCAATCCGGCGCAAATATGGAACGGTATGTAAAAGTTGAGTTTGTATATCATATCAATAAAGATACTATTGAAAATTTAAGTTACTCTATTCATAAAAACAACCAGGGGATAATAGATGATGAGGTTTTAGCGATTACAGAGAAATGGATAGAACAATCCAATGCCATTTTATCTGAAGTGATTGGATATGCTGATGCTACGATACATCAACGTTCGGTTGAAATGGGCAATATGGTTGTAGACTCGTGGTTACAAACATTCCCCGAAGCTGATGTTGCCTTAACCAATTCAGGAGGAATACGCCAGGATATCCCGGCAGGAGAAATAACGCTGGAAACTATTGTAGGTTTATTGCCTTTTGAAAATAATATTATTCAGCTGGAGGTTACCGGATCGGAATTATTGGAAAGTGCTCCGTACTACTTACACGGAGGGTTTACTACTGTTGATGGTAATTATTTAGCTGATGGCACTCCCATACATAGCGATTCAACGTATACTTTATTAACGATTGATTATCTTTATTCATTATCGAGCAATAATTTTTCTGATTACGATGAAGAACCCTACAATACTTCCGTTCATTACCGCCAACCGGTTATAGATTGGATACAGTCGTTAAATACCAGCGAAAGTGATCCGTTAAATAATTATTTGGACGATGTTCCGCGAAAGTAAGAAAAGCGGCAGTTGGCAGTTTACCTGCCGGAGGCAGACAGCAGGAGGCAGGATGCAGTAGACAAAATGAAAATAAATGATAAAATAAATACCCGCTGAAAGTATGTTCAGCGGGTATTTTATGGTTTGGCTTAATCTTCAGACAAATCCGATTCTGCTTCTGAAATAATCAGCGGATATATTTTTCTTATGCTTTTTTGTTGAACCGACGATAACTCATCAAACGTAAGGTTGTATTTTTCCTGCGCATATTGGTTCCTTAATCCAAAAACTACTGTTCTGGCCATATCCTGATATCCAATATAGGTATTTAAAATGGTGCTTTTATCATAATACAGGCTGGCAATATATTTTTCCGAATTTTTTAAAAGTTCTTCAAATTTAGGTTTTAGTATGCCCGGACTGTTTTCCGGATTAGTTGCATCCATTTCAAAAAATGCAATTCCTTTGTCTGCTAAATCTTCAGATGGAATAATTTCTATTCCATCTAATGGTGGCAGCCTTTTGGGCATCCCAATATAACTACTTTGTAGCTTAGATACCTTATTGTCAGTAACTTTACCCATATGAGCAACTTTTAATAAACCAATTTCTCGTAAGGTTTGATTTAAATTATGCATATATTCCATCGAAAGGTCTTTATCTGCATATAAGGATATGGTTATTAAATGGGTATTCAGATGATTGATTTTTGATTTTTCCTTTAATAGGGCATCTTTTAATTGGGAATAATCTGTAGGCTTGTTATTAACATAAATTTTGTTTCCAACCATCGCTACATCAATACACAGCTCCTGACGTTGGAGTATTCCATAGTTTTCAATAGTGGGTAAATTAATTGTTTCAGGGATATTCGAAAGATAATCGTCTAAAGAATTTGAAAACTTTGATTTCTCATAAAGGGAGTATTCATCCTGGTTCCACCAAATTTTAAGCGTACTATTTGTAATCTCATAGTTCAGTTTTATTTTCTCGTTGCCCGGAGCATTCAGTATAACCTGATTTCCCTGCAGTTGATAAGGGTATTCTTTTAAATCAATATTTTTATCGATTACAGAAAATTTATGATCTTCAAATAAAACCTGCTTGCCGTAAGTGTTATTGGAAGTATTATTCCATAATCCTTTGAGCTGGCTCATGTTTTTTTGAGTTTCCAGGAATGAAAGGTTTGTTAATACATTGCCCGGTCCATTCAGTGTTAGGTTAGCAAATAAAATGAATGTAAATAATGCTGCCGGAATTATAAGCAAAGCTTTAAGTTTAGCAGCAAATCCTGATTTAATTTTGTTCATCATACGAATACGGTTTTTAATGGATATTAGGTTAAAATTATTTACGAGTTGCACAGATGGTATAGAAATAAATTGATTGAGTAATAATTCCTGATAATTCAGCAGATTATAACCTTTGTTAACTACCTGGCTGTCGGCCAAATATTCATGATTGTTTTTTATTGCTTTTTGCAATAGCCAGACAAAAGGATTAAACCACTGGACAATCGTAATAAAATGAGCTATTAATAAATCAACAGAATGAAATTGTTTAATATGCACTTTTTCGTGCATAAGTATCTGTTCTTGTTTATTTTTAGAAATCAAGTCCTTACTTAAAAAAACATAACCTAAAAATGAAAAGGGAGGTAGTTTTTTATCTAGTTCAATTATTTTAACTCCATGCTGTATTTTTAATTTATTGGATTTAATGGTTTTGAAAATCCATTGAAATAAAAGCATTATCCTGAAAAGAAAAAAGATTACACCTGTTAAGTATATAATAAATAATAATGTTGCTAAAGAAATATTAGCGTGTTTAGCTTTAATCGTTTCTGAATTTTCATCGGTTAGTATATTATTATCAATTTTTTGTTCTGTTTGCATACCCGAAGCTCCCCCTGTTTCGTAATCTTCAAATCTTGCTATTTTGCTTTTGTTAGTATTTTCTAGATATTCCGGATCGCTCATCGCAATCAGTTTCTCATAATAAGTTTTAAATTCTCCGATTCTTTTAAGTGCAAATTCGTACCGATGTGTATCAGCAACATTAAGATTAACATGGAAAAATGGAATCAGTAGCGATAAAAACATGATTGATACCAAATAAATCCTGTTAAATCTGAAGTATGTTTCATTCTTAAAAAAGAAAAAATAGACCAATACCAGGATGGTTAAACATAATCCGGATTCGAATAAATAGAGTAAGAAACTAATCATTCTTTTTTTGTTTTTTAATTTCTGCTAACATTTTCATAGCTTCTTCAACTTCATCAATGTCAAGGTCTTTATTTTCAGAAAAGAAATTAACCACCTGTTTTAATGAGTTGTTATAATATTCTTTTAATAAGCGAACCATTTG